>ERZ1643247.3033-NODE-3033-length-12384-cov-12.322329_pt1 | contig 12384 bp, 9 predicted proteins | sample MGYA00579264_ERZ1643247 | MGnify/ENA primary metagenome ERZ1643247 (study PRJEB29033, sample SAMEA4952262) | chicken gut metagenome | biome: Broiler Chicken; feature: Gastrointestinal Tract; material: Caecum | place: Ireland | collected 2018 | study: Broiler... | reverse complement strand
CCGCCACACGGCAGCCACGACGATATTCCTCTCCAACGGTGTTCCCATCGAAACGGTCAGCTCCATGCTCGGACACAAGAGCATAAAGACGACGCAGATTTACGCAAAGATAACCAAAGAGAAGCTCAATCAGGACATGGAGAACCTTGCCGCAAGATTGAACGGCGTCGAGGAATTTGCAGGTTGCACCATCTAAAAAGAAAAGCCATGAAACGTGACACAATCATCATCGAGGACAAGGCAGTCAGCGTAACCGGTAACGACGTGTGGATGACCGCCACCGAAATAGCCGGATTGTTCCATACGACCGTCCCGGCAGTGAACGCCGCCATCAGAGCCGTCCGCAAGTCGGACGTGCTGAACGACTACGAGGTGTGCCGCTACATGCAGCTTGAAAACGGGCTGCACGCGGACGTGTACGCCCTTGAAATCATCATCCCGGTCGCTTTCAGGGTGAATACCTACAACACCCACCTGTTCCGCACATGGCTGGTGGGAAAGGCACTCTCACAAGAGAAACGGCAGACATACGTGATGTTCATACAGAACGGAAAAGCCGGGTATTGCTGATTGCACATACCCCATAAGACAAGTAAACGGGTAGCACCACAAAAGGTGTCACCCGTTTACTTTTTCATGAAACCGCCTCACTCCAGCGGCTTGCGGTAGTTCGCTTCCAGTACCCCGCGCAGCCCCGTTTCCGGGTAAAGCACCTTCCCTCCCAAAAGTATGAAGGGCAACACGCGGTTGTTGCGGTATTCCTGCAAGGTGCGCCGGCTCACACGGAGCAGTTCCGACACCTCGCCGTCCGTCAGGTAACGTTCCCCGTCCAGCGGAGGACGGTAGCTTTCCAGAAATGCGGACAGCCATTTCGAGCCTTTGCGCATATCCTGCACCACAGAGGCTATCGGCTCGTCTTCCATCGTAAAAACATCGTTGTTCTCGTTCATCATAACTTCGGATTCAGTGGGTGAATAAATCAAATCATCTGCCGTGCGGATAGAGCGTGCCGACAAGCGGTATCAGCCGCTTCACCTCCTCTGGCTTGTAATAGAACCTGCGGTTTATCTGCGAGTAGCCGATAAGCCGCCTGTCACGCAGCATCTGCAACGTGCGCGGGCTTATTCTCAACTGCCCGCAGACCTCCTCGCCCGTGAGCCATCTTTCCATGCGCCCCGTGTCGCTTTTGCGCCTCAGGGCGGCGACCTTCTCCGAGAGTGCGCCGAATGCCGCCACCATCATCTCGAAAGTCTTTTTCTCGATAGATACTATTTCCATATTCATGTCATTTAGAGTTTGCCGCAAAGGTAACGAAACGGCATACAAGACGTATCGTTTTCCGCTGAAAGGCTGCCTGTTGCGCCGTTTGACCGGGTTACGGAGCCATCTTCCGCAAAAATCTTACGTGAGTCACGTAGTGAGTTGTTAAAGCCCCTTTTGTTTATTGCCGAATTTTGTCGCAGAAACAAAAAGAAAGGACTGAACATGAAAGTGATAACAATGGAAAGTTCCGCCTACAAGGAGATGATGGCGCAGATTGCGAACATCGCAGGGTACATCCGCGAGGCAAGGGACGAGAAGAAACGGAAGCGGGAAACCGAAGACAAGCTGCTTGACACGGCACAGGCGGCGAAGATGCTCAACGTGAGCAAGCGCACCATGCAGCGTATGCGCACCGACCACCGTATCGAGTATGTGGTGGTACGCGGAAGCTGCCGCTACCGCCTTTCCGAGATACTGCGGCTATTGGAGGACAACACAGTAAGGAACGAGGAAGGGACAATAGACACCCTGTTCCACAACCACACGCTGCGCACGGGCGGCAAACCAAAAGGAAGGAGGACATAGGTCATGGAACTGCTCACACGAAACAACTTCGAGGGCTGGATGCAGAAGCTGATGGAACGGCTCGACCGTCAGGACGAACTGCTGCTGGCGATGAAGGCTGAGGGGAAACAGCCCACTATCACGGAAAGCATCCGCCTTTTCGACAATCAGGACTTGTGTATGCTGCTCCAGATAAGCAAGCGCACGCTTCAACGCTACCGCAGCGTCGGCGCATTGCCCTACAAGACACTGGGCAAGAAAACCTATTACAGCGAGGAGGATGTGCTGACATTCCTTTCCAACCATATCAAGGACTTCAAAAAAGAAGATATAGCCTTCTACAAGGCTCGTATCCATAATTTCTTTCATAAATAACCCATTAAAACATTTTTCAGATGGCAAAGAAAAAAGACGAAAAGGACGTGCTGGTTGTCCGTGACGAGAAGACGGGCGAAATCAGCGTGGTAGCCGGGCTGAACGCCGACGGCTCCCCCAAGCGTATCCCCGCGAAAGCGGAGAACTCGCAGAGCTTCCTGCAATTCGACCGGCACGGCGACGTGCTGGACAACTTCTTCAAGAACTTCTTCCGCCAGTGCAAGGAACCCAGCCGCTTCGGTTTCTACCGTGTCGCGGCGGACCAAGCCGACAAACTGCTGGAGGTTATCAAGGACTTGCTGAAAGACCCCGAAGCGAACAAGGAGCTGCTCGCCCCTCACAAGGTGGACACCTCCGACTATGAGAAGAAGGTGCAGGAAGAGATGGCAGCACAACAGACAGAGAAACAAGAACCTCAAAAACAGGAGAACATGGAACAACGGAAAGAACAGCAACAGGACAAATCCGAACAGATGCAGGGCAAACGTGGCTACCAGCCCATCGACGAGAGTAAAATCAACTGGCAGGAGCTGGAGGACAGATGGGGCGTAAAGCGGGACAACCTTGAAAAGTCCGGCGACCTTACGAAGATGCTCAACTATGGCAAGTCCGACTTGGTAAAGGTCAAACCGACCTTCGGCGGCGAATCATTCGAGCTGGACGCCCGCCTCTCCTTCAAGAAGGACGGTGAGGGAAATGTCAGCCTCGTGCCGCACTTCATCCGCAAGGAGCAGAAGTTAGATGAGTACAAGGAACACAAATTCTCCGACGATGACCGGAAGAACCTGCGCGAAACGGGCAACCTCGGCAGGGTCGTGGACATTGTGGACAGGGAAACGGGCGAAATCATCCCCTCCTACATCAGCATCGACCGCAAGACGAATGAAATCACGGACATTCCGGCAAACAAGGTGCGCATCCCGGAGCGCATCGGCAAGACGGAAATCACCAAACAGGAGCAGGACATGCTCCGCGCCGGACTGCCCGTGCGCGACAAGCTCATCGAGCGCAACGACGGCAGGAAGTTCGTCACCACCCTGCAAGTGAACGTGGAGCAGCGCGGCGTGGAGTTCGTGCCGGGAACCGGAAGGTCGCCCCGTACCGCACAGACGCAGGAAGCCAAAGGTGACACCTCGAAAAGTCAGGCGCAAGGCGGGGAAAATGCCGCACAGACCAAGAAGGAGCAACGCCGCAACACGTGGATGAACGAGGACGGCAGCATCCGCCCCATCAGCAAATGGAGCGGCGTGAACTTCACCGACAAGCAGAAAGCCGACTACGTGGCGGGTAAAGCCGTGAAACTGGAGAACGTGACCGACAAGCAGGGCTTCCATGCCACGATGTATATCAAGTTCAACCCGGAGAAGGGCCGCCCGTACCGCTACGAAACGAACCCCGACAACGCCCAGCAGGTCGCCCCGTCCAACGAGAGCCGCACACAGGTGGCGGTGAACAACGAGGGCAAAACCAACGAGGCGACAAAGAACCTGAAAGAGCCTTTGCAGAAAGGTCAGACCGCCCCGAAGGACGACCGCCAGCAACAGCAGCAGGAGAAGCCGAAAAAGAAGAACAACAAAGGCATGAAAATGTAATCCCGTGTCCGCCACTGAATCCAAAATAAAATCCAAAGATCAACAAAAAAGCAAGAAAACATGAAGACAATCATTGCAGAAAAGCCCTCCGTGGCACGTGAAATCGCCCGCATCGTGGGCGCGACAAAGAGAGAGGAAGGATATTTCGAGGGAGGCGGCTATGCCGTGACATGGGCATTCGGACACCTTGTCCAGCTCGCCATGCCCGATGGCTACGGCGTGCGCGGATTTGTCCGTGACAACCTCCCGATTATTCCCGACACATTCACGCTCGTCCCCCGTCAGGTCAGGACGGAGAAAGGTTACAAGCCCGACAGCGGCGTGGTGTCGCAGATAAAAGTCATCAAAAGACTGTTCGACACAAGCGAACATATCATCGTGGCGACCGATGCCGGACGCGAGGGAGAGCTTATCTTCCGCTACCTCTACCACTATACGGGTTGCACCACTCCTTTCGTGCGCCTGTGGATCAGCTCTCTCACCGACAAAGCTATCCGCGAGGGACTGCGGAAACTCGAAGACGGCAGCAAATACGACAACCTCTACCTCGCCGCCAAAGCGCGGAGCGAATCCGACTGGCTCGTGGGCATCAACGGCACACAGGCGTTATCCATCGCCGCCGGACACGGCACGTATTCCGTGGGGCGGGTGCAGACACCAACGTTGGCTATGGTATGTGAACGCTACTGGGAGAACCGCCGCTTTACGTCCGAAGCATTCTGGCAGCTCCATATCGCAACGGACGGTTGCGACGGCGAAGTCGTGAAATTCTCATCCTCCGAGAAATGGAAAGAGAAAGAACCGGCGATGGAACTATATAATAAGGTAAAGGCGGCAGGTTGCGCCACTGTCACGAAAGCCGAGCGCAAGGAGAAGACGGAGGAAACTCCCTTGCTCTACGACCTGACCACGCTCCAGAAAGAAGCCAACGCCAAGCACGGCTTCACGGCGGAACAGACGCTTGAAATCGCGCAGAAACTCTACGAAAAGAAGTTGATAACCTATCCGAGAACGGGAAGCCGCTACATCCCCGAAGACGTGTTTGCCGAAATTCCCAAACTGCTCGCTTTCATCGGCACACAGCCCGAATGGAAAGACAAGGTGCGGGCAAAAGCCGCCCCGACACGCCGCAGCGTGGACGACGGCAAGGTGACAGACCACCATGCCCTGCTCGTCACGGGTGAGAAACCGCTCTTCCTCTCCAAAGAGGACAATACCATCTATCAGATGATTGCCGGGCGCATGGTCGAGGCATTCTCTGAGAAATGCGTCAAGGATGTGACCACTGTCACGGCGGAATGTGCCGGAGTGGAGTTTACCGTAAAAGGCAGCGTCGTGAAGCAAACCGGATGGCGTGCCGTCTATGGCGAGGAAAAAGAGGAAATTACCATCCCCGGCTGGCAGGAAGGCGACACGCTGACACCGAAAGGCTCGTCCATTACCGAAGGAAAGACCAAACCCAAGCCGCTGCATACCGAAGCCACCCTGCTCTCGGCAATGGAAACGGCGGGCAAGGAAATTGAGGACGACGCACTGCGGCAGGCGATGAAGGACTGTGGCATCGGTACTCCCGCCACACGCGCCTCCATCATCGAAACGCTTTTCAAGCGCGGTTACATGGAACGCTGCAAGAAATCGCTTGTGCCTACCGAAAAAGGTCTTGCCCTCAACTCCGTCGTCAAGACGATGCGCATAGCCGACGTAGCCATGACGGGCGAATGGGAACGGGAGCTTGCCCGCATCGAGCGCGGCGAGGTGTCCGCCGACGCTTTCCACAGGGAGATAGAGGCGTACACACGGGAAATCACTTCCGAACTGCTCTCGTGCGACAAGCTCTTCGGCAGCCGTGATTCCGGCTGTGCCTGTCCCAAGTGTGGCACGGGCAGGATGCGGTTCTACGGGAAGGTCGTCAGATGCGACAACGCCGAGTGCGGTCTGCCCGTGTTCCGGCTGAAAGCGGGACGCACCCTGTCCGACGACGAAATCAAAGACCTGCTCACCGAAGGACATACCAAGTTGCTCAAAGGCTTCAAGAGCAAACAAGGCAAGAGTTTCGATGCCGTCGTAGCCTTTGACGGGGAATATAACACGACTTTCGTGTTCCCGGAGGCTAAAAAGGGCAAGAAATTTTCAGGACGGAAGAAATAGTATTAACTTTGCCACTTGTTCAGAGTAATGAATTGTTCTTCGATACCGGATTACACTCATACTTTGGATTTAGTGGTGGCACTCGGAGGGATACCGAGTGCCTTTTCTTTCTCCTTTCCAGACGATTATCCACGTCATTACCAATCCACTAAATTCCAAAGTAATGAACAACAAGAAGAAAAACGAGGGTCAGACCGACTTTTCCTATTACGGTCTGTACCTGCTGGACTACCTCCGCACGAACAAGTTTGAACAGGCTGACGACACCGCGTTCATACGGGAACGGGCCGACCGTGCCGCCGAAACGTATGAGAAGGCACGGCTTGAAGGCTATCCCGCCGACGGTGCGCAGGAGCTGGCTATGGACACGCTACTGCGCGGGCTGCATTATTCCCGTTACGCCATCCTCCGCGAAGTCGTGGAAAACGAGTTTGCCGATGAAGTGCCGGAAGAGAAGCGTGAAGCCTTTGTCCTGAAACTGCTGCCGCTTGTCGGCAACGTGTTCTCCGTCTATGACCTCTCGGATGACAATTTCGCCCTGTCTTCCGATTACGACCTGCTCTACACGGAGCTGACGGGAGCAACCGTCCTTTACTTAGACGAATATGGCGTTTAACCGCAAACAGAAACTGCGGGACAACATCGAGGCGATACGGACGGCATTCATCCTTGACAGGGAAAATAGGACAGCGACAACCGAAGAGCGTGCCATACTTCAAAGGTACTGCGGTTTCGGCGGTCTGAAATGTATCCTCAACCCTGCAAAGGAACTGACGGATGCCGTCCGGTGGGCGAAATCCGACCTCGAACTGTTCGCCCCGACGGTGGAGCTGCACAGGCTTATCCGTGAGAACAGCAAGGACGAAACAGAGTACAAGCGGTTTGTGGATTCGCTGAAAGCGTCCGTGCTGACCGCTTTCTACACCCCCAAAGAGATAACCGACACCATCGCGGACGTGCTGGCAGATTACAGCGTCCGCCCCGCCCGTATGCTCGAACCGTCGGCAGGTGTCGGCGTGTTCGTGGATTCCATGCTGCGGCACAGCCCCAATGCGGATGTGATGGCTTTCGAGAAGGATCTGCTCACGGGTACAATCTTGAGGCATCTCTATCCCGACCAGAAAATGCGCACCTGCGGTTTTGAGAAAATCGAAAGACCGTTCAACAATTATTTCGACTTGGCGGTGTCCAACATTCCGTTCGGTGACATTGCCGTGTTCGACGCGGAGTTTCAGCGGAGCGACTCTTTCGGCAGACGCTCCGCCCAGAAAACCATCCACAACTATTTCTTTCTCAAAGGACTGGATGCCGTGCGTGACGGCGGTATCGTGGCGTTCATCACCTCGCAAGGGGTATTGAATAGCACCAAGACCTCCGTGCGTAACGAGCTGTTCAGTCAGGCCAATCTGGTATCCGCGATACGCCTGCCCAACAACCTGTTCACGGACAACGCGGGCACGGAGGTGGGCAGTGACCTGATTGTCCTGCAAAAGAACCTCAGCAAGAAGGAAATGTCGCAGGACGAGCGGCTGATGACCGTGATACAGACGGACACGAAAACCGCCCTGACCGACAACGCCTATTTCATCCACCACCCGGAACGCATCGTGCATACGATGGCGAAACTTGACACAGACCCCTACGGGAAGCCCGCTATGGTTTATCTGCACGAGGGCAAGGCAGCAGGCATCGCCGGGGATTTGCGCCGTATGCTCGACGAGGATTTCCATTACAGGCTTGCCATGCGCTTGTATTCGGGTTCAATCCGGCAGGCAGGAACGGAAGAAAAAGTTGCCGTTCAAAATAAAGTAGAGCGTCCTGCCATAAAATTGGAAACAGTATCCTCGGCGCAGACGGTGGAAACTCCGACAGAAAAGCCGCAACCCGCAGATGAAAAGCCGGAGATAGAACCGCGCCCGCAATATTCCGCAGGCGTGCAGCTCACCCTGCTTGACCTCTGGGGGATGACGGAAGAGGTCAGCCAACCGAAAACCTCCAAAAAGAAAAAGACGGTGAAAAAGGCAGTTACGGCAAAGTCCACTCTGCCCAAACCGAAAGTCACGGTTACACCGACAGCTCCAACTGCAAAACCCGCAATGGAGAATAAGGAGGTGAAAGCGGAGAACACCGCCAAGCCTGCCGACCCGGACGACATCTATGCCACACTGGACTGGGATACCAATCCTCCCATCAACGGTTTCTATGAAATGATGATGGGTTTGACGCCGGAGCGTAGGAAAGAACTTCGGGAACTGGCAAGGCAGCATAACGAGAAACAAGTGGCGGAAAAGACGGAAGTGAAAGCCGTGCCGGAAACTTCCCGTGAGCAGCCACGACAGGAGGAAACACAGCCGGAGGCAGTCGCCGCACCTGCCGTTACAGATACCCCATCGGAAGCGGTGGGGACTTTCCTTTTCCCCGACATCGAAGCGGAAAAGCCGAAGGAGGAAGTCGTGGACCTTTCTCCGCGTGCCTACCACCGCACGCCGGAGATGCACCTGCGCGAAGGGTCGCTGGTGGCTGACCGGGGGCGTCATAACATCGGCTACCTGAAAGACATCACGCCATACGGGGCGACATTCCAGCCGCTCGACCTGAAAGGATACCAGAAGGAAAAGGCGTTGTTGTATGTGTCGCTGCGTGACGCCTACGAGCGTCTGTACCGTTATGAATCGCTCCGGCGCGAGGCAAATGTTCCGTGGCGAGAGCATCTGAATACCTGTTACGATGAGTTTGTCATGCGCTACGGCAACCTCAACGCCAAGCAGAACGTGAAGTTAGTGATGATGGATGCGGGCGGGCGCGACATCCTTTCGCTGGAACGGATGGAAAACGGAAAGTTCGTCAAGGCGGACATCTTCGAGCATCCTGTTTCCTTCGCGGTGGAGAGCCATGCCAACGTAGGCTCTCCCGAAGAAGCCCTGTCTGCGTCGCTCAACAAATATGGTACGGTCAATCTCGACTATATGCGGGAGATAACCGACAGCACGGCGGAGGATTTGCTCACTGCCCTGCAAGGGCGCATCTACTACAATCCGCTCGTGACCGGTTACGAAATCAAAGACCGTTTCATCGCCGGAAATGTCATAGAGAAAGCGGAACGCATAGAGGCATGGATGGGTGACAATCCCGAAAATGAGCGTATGCCGGAGGTGAAGCAGGCGTTGGAGGCTCTGAAAGATGCCGAGCCGCAGCGCATCGCCTTCGAGGATCTGGACTTCAATTTCGGGGAACGCTGGATTCCGACGGGTGTCTATGCCGCCTACATGAGCCGGCTGTTCGACACGGAGGTGAAAATCGCCTATTCCGCAAGCATGGACGAGTTTTCGGTGGTGTGCGGCTACCGCACCATGAAAATCACGGACGAGTTTCTGGTGAAGGGGTATTACCGGAACTATGACGGTATGCACCTCCTAAAACACGCCCTGCACAACACCTGCCCTGACATGATGAAGTCCATCGGCAAGGACGAGCATGGCAACGACATCAAGATGCGCGACAGCGAGGGAATACAACTCGCCAACGCCAAGATTGACGAGATACGAAACGGCTTCTCCGAATGGCTCGAAGAGCAGTCGCCGCAGTTCAAGGAGCGGCTTGTGACGATGTATAACCGCAAGTTCAACTGTTTCGTGCGCCCGCGCTACGACGGCTCCCATCAGACCTTTCCCGACCTCAACCTGAAAGGGCTGGCAAGCCGGGGTATCAAGAGCGTCTATCCCTCACAGATGGATTGCGTCTGGATGTTGAAACAGAACGGCGGCGGAATTTGCGACCACGAGGTGGGAACCGGTAAGACGCTGATAATGTGCATCGCCGCGCATGAGATGAAGCGTCTGAATTTGGCACACAAGCCGATGATTATCGGGCTGAAAGCCAACGTTGCGGAGATTGCAGCCACCTATCAGGCGGCATATCCCAACGCACGTATTCTGTACGCTTCGGAGAAGGACTTTTCGACCGCCAACCGTGTGCGCTTCTTCAATAATATAAAGAACAACGACTACGATTGCGTCATCATGTCGCACGACCAGTTCGGCAAGATACCGCAGTCGCCGGAATTGCAGCAGCGCATCCTGCAAGCAGAGCTTGACACGGTGGAGGAAAACCTCGAAGTGCTACGGCAGCAGGGAAAGAACGTGTCGCGGGCGATGCTGAAAGGATTGGAGAAGCGCAAGCACAACCTTGAAGCGAAGCTGGAGAAGGTGGAACACGCCATAAAGTCACGCACGGACGACGTGGTGGATTTCAAGCAGATGGGCATCGACCACATCTTCATAGATGAGAGCCACCAGTTCAAGAATCTGACTTTCAACACGCGCCACGACCGTGTGGCGGGATTGGGAAACAGCGAGGGAAGCCAGAAGGCACTTAACATGCTCTTTGCCATACGCACCATACAGGAGCGCACAGGAAAAGACTTGGGTGCGACCTTCCTCTCCGGCACGACTATCAGCAACTCACTGACTGAATTGTACCTGCTGTTCAAGTACCTGCGCCCGAAGGAGCTGGAACGGCAGGACATAAGGTGTTTCGACGCTTGGGCGGCGATATTTGCCAAGAAGACGACGGATTTTGAATTTAACGTGACGAACAACGTGGTGCAGAAGGAGCGTTTCCGCTACTTCATCAAAGTGCCGGAGCTTGCCGCCTTCTACAACGAGATAACCGACTACCGCACGGCAGAGGATGTGGGTGTGGATCGTCCGCACAAGAACGAGATACTGCACCATATACCGCCCACGCCGGAACAGGAGGACTTCATACAGAAACTGATGCAGTTCGCCAAGACGGGCGATGCCACCTTGTTGGGCAGGCTGCCGCTTTCGGAAACGGAAGAAAAGGCGAAGATGCTCATCGCCACGGACTATGCCCGGAAAATGGCACTCGACATGCGCATGATAGACCCGAATTACGAAGATCATCCCGACAACAAAGCGAGTCACTGTGCCAAGATGATCGCGGAGTATTATCAAAAATACGACGCCCAGAAAGGCACGCAGTTCGTTTTCTCTGATTTGGGGACATACCAGCCGGGCGACGGGTGGAACGTCTATTCGGAAATCAAGCGCAAACTGACGGAGGACTACGGTATACCGCCAAGCGAGGTGCGCTTCATTCAGGAGTGCAAGACCGACAAGGCGCGGAAGGCGGTGATAGACGCCATGAACGCCGGGACGGTGCGTGTGCTGTTCGGCTCTACCTCTATGCTCGGAACGGGTGTGAACGCCCAGAAACGGTGTGTGGCTATCCATCATCTCGATACGCCGTGGCGACCGTCCGACTTGCAACAGCGTGACGGACGCGGAGTTAGGGCAGGTAATGAGATTGCCAAACATTTCGCCGGGAACAACGTGGATGTAATCATCTACGCGGTGGAGAAGTCACTGGACAGCTACAAGTTCAACCTCCTGCACTGCAAGCAGACTTTCATAAGCCAGCTCAAAAGCGGTGCGATGGGTGCGCGTACCATCGACGAGGGGGCAATGGACGAAAAATCGGGCATGAATTTCTCGGAATACATGGCGTTGCTCTCCGGCAATACCGACCTGTTGGACAAGGCGAAACTGGAAAAGCGGATCGCATCGCTCGAAGGGGAACGCAAGTCGTTCAACAAGGGCAAGCGTGATTCGGAGTTCAAGCTGGAGTCAAAGACCGGCGAGTTGCGCAACAACACGGCTTTCATAGATGCCATGACGGAGGACTGGAACCGCTTCCTGTCGGTGGTGCAGACCGACAAGGAGGGCAACCGCCTTAATATAATAAAGGTGGACGGAGTGGATTCCGCCGATGAGAAGGTCATCGGAAAGCGTTTGCAGGAGATAGCCAAGAATGCCACGACCGGAGGGTTGTACACGCAGGTCGGTGAACTTTACGGTTTTCCGATAAAGGTGGTGAGCGAAAGGATACTCAAAGAGGGATTGGAGTTCACCGACAACCGCTTCGTGGTCGAGGGGAACTACAAGTACACCTACAACAACGGGCATCTGGCGATGGCTGACCCGTTGGCCGCCGCCCGCAACTTCCTCAACGCGATGGAGAGGATACCCTCCATCATCGACCAGTACAAGGCGAAGAACGAGGTGCTGGAGATGGAGATACCGCAGTTACAGGAGATAGCGGGTAAGGTGTGGAAGAAGGAGGACGAGCTGAAGCAGTTGAAGTCCGAACTTGCCGCCCTTGACCGAAAAATTCAGCTGGAGCTTGCGCCACCCACGCCCGAAGTCGCAGAAAAGGAGAATGAAGGGCAACAGCTCAAGCCGGAAGCGGAAGATGTGAGGAACAGGCAGGCGCAATATCCCGAAAATGCACCGCCGCAGATACGCAGTCCGGCGGATAGTATCGTTGCCAACCATGTCATAATCGGGCGTCCGGGACTGTATGCCAAGGAGGAAACCCGGTCCAAAGGATTGAAAATATAACCTAAGGAATTTTATCTGAA
>ERZ1643247.3031-NODE-3031-length-12391-cov-103.887403_pt1 | contig 12391 bp, 10 predicted proteins | sample MGYA00579264_ERZ1643247 | MGnify/ENA primary metagenome ERZ1643247 (study PRJEB29033, sample SAMEA4952262) | chicken gut metagenome | biome: Broiler Chicken; feature: Gastrointestinal Tract; material: Caecum | place: Ireland | collected 2018 | study: Broiler... | reverse complement strand
CAGAGGAAAACGCTTATCAGATCCTTCAGATCCATTCCAGAGACAACAGCCGTACGCCTATGCAGTGGACCAGCGGAGAGAACGGCGGATTCACTACAGGAGAACCCTGGATCGAAGTAAATAAAAACTGCTCTTACATTAATGCGGAGGCAGAACTTCAGGATGAAGATTCCATTTTCCATTACTACCAGAAGCTGATCGCTCTGCGGAAAAAGTATGATGTGATCGCTTATGGAGATCTGAAGCCATTAGATGAGAAGAATCCTTCCGTTTTTGCCTATGAAAGAGAATACCAGGGCGAGAAGATGATGGTGATCTGCAACTTCTACGGCAAGGAAGTGACATGGGATTCTGAAATGGATCTGGGAGAGTACCAGTGTGTACTGAGTAATTATAATGAACATGCTATAGAAGGCACCAGGATAGAGCTGAAGCCGTATGAGGCAGTGGTGCTGTATAAAAAATAGAATCTTGGCTTTGAGAGAAGATGCACTGCTAATACGTGATTTATCACGTTAACAGTGCATTTTCTATAAGTCTTTGAATTTACCATCTGTGTAAAATTTATGTAAAATAAAAGAGATACTTCTTGAATTCGTCCTTCATAACAGATATAAATGTAATTATACGGTTAAATTAAAGTAAAAAATGTGTGAAAGTACAAATGGAGGAGAAAAGTGAAAATTACAGATTTTTTTAGCCTTTTAGGGGGACTGGCCTTATTCCTTTACGGCATGCAGATGATGAGCAACGGCCTGGAAGCCGCCGCAGGAAACAAAATGAAACAGATCCTGGAAAAACTTACTGCAAACCGTTTCTTAGGAGTACTGGTCGGAGCAGGCATTACTGCAGTTATCCAGTCCTCTTCCGCCACTACCGTTATGGTAGTTGGATTTGTAAACTCAGGTATGATGACTCTCCAGCAGGCGGTCTGGATCATTATGGGCGCCAATATCGGTACGACTATTACCGGACAGCTGATAGCCCTGGATGTAGGAGCTGTTGCGCCTCTGCTGGCATTTTTAGGAGTTGCCCTTGTAGTATTTATCAAGAAACAGAAAGTACATCATTACGGCCTGATCGTTGCCGGCCTTGGTATCCTGTTTATCGGTATGGATATGATGAGCTCAGCGATGATGCCTCTGAGAGACTCTGAGGCCTTTATTTCTCTGATGACGAAATTCTCTAATCCGGTCCTGGGAATCCTGGCAGGCGCAGTATTTACGGCGATCATTCAGTCTTCTTCTGCTTCTGTAGGTATCCTTCAGGCCCTGGCTTCCAGCGGACTGATCGGACTGGGAAATGCGGTTTACGTACTGTTCGGACAGAATATCGGTACCTGTATCACGGCTATCCTGGCAGCTATCGGTACAAACCGGAATGCAAAACGTACAACCATCATCCACCTGATGTTTAACATCATCGGAACGATCATTTTTACCACGGTATGTATCCTTACACCGCTGACAGACCTGATCGCAAGCATTACTCCGGATAATGTAGCGGCGCAGATCGCAAATATGCATACACTGTTTAATATCGTGACAACCTTGCTGCTGCTTCCATTCGGCACTTATCTGGCGAAACTTGCCACCAAGATCCTGCCGGAGAAGAAGGACGAAAAAGTGGATGTTATGCATATGGAGTTCATCCGTCCTATGGAGACTAAGAGAGACACCCAGATCGGACTTTCCGCCATTGCTGTTACAAGCATCCGTAAAGAGATCCATCGTATGATGACTATGGCAAAGGAAAACGTGGACAGAAGCTTTGAGGCAGTAAAAGAAGGTAAGACCACATTGCTGGAGGAAGTACGGGAGAGAGAAGAGTATATTGATTTTCTGAACAAGGAAATCTCCAAATATATTTCCAAGACTCTTGTAAACGAAAGCAACCCCAGGGATTCCAGATATATCAGCGCCTTGTTTAAGGTATGCGGAAATGTAGAACGTATCGGCGATCACGCCATGAACATCTGCGAATATACCAAGATGATCGAGAGACAGAATATTTCTTTCTCCTCCGAAGTAAAGAGAGAGATTGATGAGATGAAGAAAATCTGCGATCAGGCGATTGACTATCTTTCAGAGATCGGCCAGGAGCCGGGACAGAAGGAAGATATCAAGGTGATCGAAGATATTGAACAGAAGATCGATGATATGACAGAAGATTATCGTCAGAAACAGCTGGAGCGTATGCAGAAAGGCACCTGCTCCGAGGAAGGCTGTATCATATATTCAGAAATGCTTACAGACTTTGAACGTATCGGCGACCATATCCTGAATATCGGACAGGAAATGGGAAGAGGAAAAGTAAGCGCATAAGAAAACCAGAAGGGATCTTACCCTCGCAGAAATGCGGAAAGGTAAGATCCCTTTTCTAACTGCATGAAATCCTGTGAACAAAAAAATACCGGAAACCTGTGATCAGGTTTTCCGGTATTTTTACTACCAGTCGAAGCGACGTGATTCGAACACGCGACCTCTGCGTCCCGAACGCAGCGCTCTACCAAACTGAGCCACGCTTCGTTAAGGTGTTCAACAGAAGTTATTATAAAGAATAGAAAGGAAGATGTCAAGAAAAAAATTAGAAATAAATTGTAAATATATGGCAAAAAGAACTTCCTGCATGTAGAAAAGGAATTGACAGAGAGTATGACCCTGACTATAATGGGGCTATGAAAAATGAGAGAGGTGAAAAAATGAGGAGATAGTTTGTTTTTGGATAACGTGAAACTTGGAGTCAGGTTCCTTCCGGAGAAACCGGAGGGCAGGTTTTATGTTGCCAAAAGCAGGCTGTGTTCTCACTGCCTCTCTTTTCTTTTTTACTGTGAAACCAACCCTTGTGGGCTATCGCAGTAATCGTGAGGCGGAACCGAAAAGATCAGATATATGCTCTTTTATGGAAAAGTGAGATTTTGGAAAAGACAGCAGACCTTTTGGCAATACAATGAGGAGGGATAGATATGTCTCAGATCAATGTGAGTAATCTTACTTTTGGATATGAGGGCAGTTTTGATAATATTTTTGAAAATGTCTCTTTTTCGGTGGATACAGACTGGAAGCTGGGTTTTGCAGGGAGAAACGGAAAAGGCAAGACTACTTTCCTGAAACTGCTTTTGGGGGAATATTCTTATCAGGGCAGTATTACAGCCAGTACCTGTTTTGATTATTTCCCATATACTATAGGGAAAGAAGACCGGTTAAAGCCGGCGGCGGAATTTATAGAAGATCTGAAGCCCGGCTGCGAACAGTGGCGGGTATTTTGTGAAATGGATAAGCTGGGGCTGGAGGGAGATCTGCTGTACCGGAGATTTGATACCCTCAGTTTCGGCGAACAGACCAAGCTTCTTTTAGCAGTGCTTTTTTCCGGAGAAAATGATTTTCTGCTTCTGGACGAGCCTACCAACCATCTGGATCAGAAATCCAGGGAAATGGTAAGGGCATATCTGAAAGAGAAAAAAGGATTTATCCTGGTGTCTCATGACAGAGACCTGCTGGACGGCTGTATCGATCATATCCTGGTGCTGAACCGGAAGAGCATTGAGATCCAGAGCGGAAACTTCAGCTCCTGGGAAGAGAATAAGCGGCGGCAGGATGAATTTGCCAGGAGAGAGAATGAAAGACACAGAAAAGCTATTGGAAAGCTGAGGGAAGCAGCAGGGCAGACAAAACAGTGGGCAGAGAAAAATGAAAGTTCTAAGATCGGATTTGACCCTGCGAAAGAGCATGACCGTTCCATTGCCACCAGAGCCTATATCGGCGGAAAAACAAAAAAGATGCAGAGCAGGGTTAAACAGATGGAAAAACGCGTGGAACGGGAGATCCGGCAGCAGGAAGGTCTTCTTCAGGATATCGAGGAGATCCGGGATTTGAAAATGACTTCTCTGAAATATCGTAAGGAAAGGCTGGCGGCGGCTGATGGATACGGACTGGAGTTCCCTGACAGCGGCAAAGTGCTGTTTAAAGACCTGGATTTTGAGATCATTCAGGGAGAAAGGATATTTATAACCGGAAGAAACGGCCAGGGAAAATCCAGCCTGCTGAAAATGATCCAGGAAAAAGCCACAGGGATCCCTCAATTTGGGAAAGGCCAGCGACCAGTGGAAAGAGGCGAGTTAAAAACCGCTTCTGGTCTTGTGATATCTTATGTCAGTCAGGATACTTCTTTCCTTCAGGGAAGTATACGGGAATTTTGCAGGGAGAGAGGACTGGAGGAAAGCCTTTTTTGTTCCGTACTCCGGCAGATGGATATGGACAGGAACCAGTTTGGAAAGAACATGACGGAGTTTTCCGAAGGGCAGAAAAAGAAGGTGCTTCTGGCAGCCAGTCTTCTGACGCCGGCTCATCTGTATATATGGGACGAACCCCTGAACTATATCGATGTATTTTCCAGAGTCCAGATAGAGACCCTGCTTCTGGATTACTGTCCTACGCTGCTGGCTGTGGAGCATGATATAAGATTTTGTGAGAGGATAGCTACCGGAACGATTTCCCTTGATAAAATATAGAAATTTATCTGCAGAAAAATTATGAAAGGCAGGTTCTAAAGAAAGGGAGCTTTCATATACTTTAGGGATAAGGATCCAAAGGAAGGACATATGCCGGGATATAGAAGATTTATTGCCTATGTATACGAATACGTTCAGGGAAAGAAAGGTGACGGAAAGGGATTTATCAAAGTTGAAGCCAGAAACGGAATCTGCCGCATGAGCTTTAAACTCAGAGGGATTCCGGGGAGAGATCCTGCACAGGTCAGGGCATACGGCTATGTAAGGGAAGGAAACTCTGCCAGAGGGATTTACCTGGGAAAAGGCGATGTGTCAGGAGGTCAGGCGGAATTTGAATTGGAGATGGGAGAAGATCAGGTAGGCGGCAGCAGTTATAGCCTGGGGGATCTGGGCGGGCTGCTGATCCTGGGAGAAAACGGGGAGATCTATGCCAGCGGCTGGGACGAACAGCCCGTAAGACCGGATATGATCATACTCCCTTCCCCACAGGAAGAAAAAGATGAGGAGAGTCCTTTGTCAGAGGAAGAAACTTATGAAGAAAGTAATACAGACCCGGATGCAACTCAGATCTTACCTGAGGAAGATCGTGTGATAGAGACAGATCCAGACTTTGAAAAAGTACCGGGAGAATCTGAAAGGGAAAATTCAGAGAGACCGGAAAGCGAGTACCGGGAGACTTCGGGTGAACCGGAAAGCGGGTACCGGGAGGAGACCAAAGATGAATATTATATGACGCCAGGAACAGAGGCAGGATCGGATTATCAGGGAGAGTCCGGGGAGACAGAAGAAATTCTGGAAGAGAACCCTGCGCCGGAAGAAATCCCGGAAACGCCTTCGGAATATGAAGAGACAGTCAGGGGAAGTCAGGATACTGTAAGGATTGCGGACGAACCGATGATGGAAAGCCAGTCGGCCGCCCCCAAAAAGCCGTTCCTTCCTTTTTCAGATGAAGAGATCACAGACTGCCGGAAAATATCACCGGCGGATATGCGGATCCTTGGAAGAAGAGACCGGGGTCTGATGAACAACAATTTTCTCCGGTATGGAGTGAAAAATTATGGACATCTGCTGATCGGAAAAAGAAAAGAAGATGGAAGATACATACTGGGGGTTCCGGGAATTTATGAACGGCAGGAAAGTCTTATGGCGAATATGTTCGGCTTTCCTTATTTTAAAGAATGCACAGGATCCAGAGAAAAACGGGGGCGGTTCGGATACTGGTACCGGCTTATTGATACGCCCTCGCGCCATCCATATTAAATATCCTCACGTTTCGCTGACCAGCTTTCCTGACAGCAAGTTGTAAAAGCCTAGCCCGCTGCCCCTGCGTTTTTACAATTATGCTCTCCAAAAGTATTCTCAGCGAAAGGATAAGGCATTTAAAGTGGATGACACTATTTAAAAACTTTTCTTGACCTGTAACCTGCCAGGGGATATAATAAATCTTGTCCTGCCAATGCAGGAGAAGATCAGGAGATGTACTCAAGTGGTCGTAAGAGGTCGCACTCGAAATGCGATAGGTCCGCAAGGGCGCGTGGGTTCGACTCCCACCATCTCCGCCAGAATATTCTGCCCCCAAGGGAATGATTCCCCTGGGGGCTTTTTGGTGTGCCCGGCGGGCACACGTTCTAACGGGTGAAAGTCCCTGACCCGCCCGGCAGTGGGAAGCGTGGATGAGGTTACCAAACAAACTAAAGTCCAATAACTGCACGGAACGCTAACACTAGACGGGGCAGGTATAAGTGGGAAAGAGCGTGTGAGTACCCGGGGAGGTCTCATGGACATGGCAAAGGAGATAGAACATTCGCCGTCATGGAGTAAAGCTTGCCATGAGAAGTCAGCAGATGTCATAGTGTGCGACTTGGAAGTCGTTACTTTAATTGCAGAAATGTTACTACTTCTTTCTCGTAGTATTCCTATCGATAAGTGCTTAGTAAGAAATGAACAGTGCAGAGCAATCGAGACAAAGTGAGAAAAGTGGAAACCACGTCCACTCTATTGCAAGGAAAAGATGTATATGATTAACATATGTGAACTGTTGTAAGGGTCGTCACTCGCTGAATAGGTGAAATGTGGTTGATACACCTAAGCCAAAAAGGCATGAGGTCAGGGCTGTGGTAATTACTATGGTGCTACAGAGAGAAAGACAGAGTACCTCCGGTCTATAGACAGAATCTAAGTACATCGCAATTATTGAAGTAGCGAAACAAGGTAAACCTCATGCGTTCCCATCCATGGGTAGGTCAATCGTGAGAAAGATACAACACGCAGGAGGCAGAGGATGTTGGAAAAAGCGAATGTTCTTATGTAATGTAAGAAATAAGGATTCAAGATTTGTCCTGGCTGAAAGGTGGCTGACTTCCAACACGTATTTAATTACATGAAAAATCTGATATCTATGAAAGTATTAGGTTCAAAGACACGCAAGTGAGGACAATACTGATGAAGGAAGTCAAATGGAAACAGATTAACTGGGAACAGGCAGAAGCATACATTAATAGGTTGCAGATTCGGATTGTAAAGGCTGTAAAAGTGAACAAATGGCGATTAGTCAAGCGATTACAATACCTGATTACACACTCTTTCTGTGGAAAGGCAGTAGCAGTCAGACGGGTAATCTCAAATAAGGGAAAGAACACATCGGGTATAGACGGAATCGTCTGGAAAACGGATAAAGAAAAAGAAGAAGCGATTAGAACATTAGAGACCAAGGGATACAGAGCATCAGCACTGCGAAGAATCTATATAGAGAAGTTTGGAAAAAAAGAGAAACGTCCACTGGGAATACCTACCATGAAAGATCGTGCAATGCAGGCATTACAATTGCTGGGACTAGAACCAGTAGCAGAAACACTTGCAGATACGGTATCATTCGGATTTCGAAAATATAGAAGTGCTCAGGATGCAATGGAGTATGGATTTAGTGTGCTATGTCGGAGAGATTCGCCACAATGGGTGTTGGAAGGAGATATAAAAGGCTGTTTTGATAACATCAGTCACAGATGGTTGGAAGAAAATATCCCAATGGATGCAAAAGTACTAAGAGAATTCATGAAATGTGGATATGTATACAATAGGAGATTATATCCAACTATTAACGGAACACCGCAGGGTGGAATTATATCACCAACCCTGGCGAATATGACGCTTGATGGAATGGAAAAGCTTATTAAACAGAAGTACTGGAGCAATAAGAAAGGTTCTATTGACGTCAGAAATAATAAAAAGAAAGTGCATCTAATAAAATATGCAGATGATTTTGTGGTAACGGCGTCAGACAAGGATACGCTAACCGATATAAAAGAAATGCTGAAAGAGTTCCTAGGACAAAGAGGATTAATCCTGTCCGAAGAAAAGACAAAGCTCACGTCAATCCATGAGGGTTTCGATTTCCTTGGCTGGAACTTCAGAAAATATAAGGGAAAACTGATTATCAAACCTTCGGATAAATCTGTGAGTAAAATCAGGAAGACGATCAGCAAGATAATCAAAGATAATAAAACCAGCACACAGGAAAATCTGATATATCAGTTAAACCAAGTGACAAGAGGATGGGCGGAGTATCATCATTCAGTATGTGCCAAGGAAATCTTTGCAAAAATTGACCATACAACATGGGAAATGCTATGGAGATGGGCAAAAAGGAGACATCCAAACAAGCCTAAAGGTTGGATTGTTAATAAGTATTGGAAATATCACAAAGGAAGAAACTGGAGTTTCAAAACAGACAAGAACATACTTTTCTGCATGAATGATATGCCGATTGTTCGATACCCACAAGTTAAATTAGACGCAAATCCGTTTCTGGACAGTGAATATTTTATAAACAGAAAGAAAAATAGAGACCGCAAGAGACGGAAAGCCATACGTTCCAATAGAGCCGCGCAAATAGGTTATTATGCGTTATAAATGCGTGAGCGGAGTGTGGTGAAAGTCGCACGCTCCGTTCTTAGGAGGGAGAGGTGCTGCAAAGTACTTTTTCTATCCGACACCGGAACAGCTATAGATGTCCCGGGAAGGACAGAACAGTAGGAGGTGCCATTTCCAAATGGAAACCAGACATGGAATTAAGTACAGACAACTTCATATCGAGGACTACCTGAGAGAGATACCTGCGGAACAGGGAAAGGGAACAGGAGTGTACACCCATGAATGGATTGCCGGGAACCCTGACACCGACACAGACTTTTGGACGGACAAGCTGCTTGATATTATTCTCAGGAGCGACAATCTCAATGCCGCATATAAGAGAGTGAAAGCAAACAGAGGGACAGGTGGAATTGACGGAATGCAGGTGGATGAACTTCTGCCCTATCTGAAAGACCACCGGGACGAACTGGTCAGGCAGTTGAGGGAGGGAAAATACAAACCCACCCCCGTCCGAAGGGTAGAAATACCCAAAGAAGAGAAAGGCAAAGTAAGGAAGTTGGGAATACCAAAGGGAAATGCCGTATGCGGGTACACCCTAAGTCAATTAAGAAGATGAAGAACCATCTCAGAGAATTGACTGTAAGGGGAAACAAGTGGAGCAATCCGGAAAGAGAAGAAAAACTCAGGAGATATACGAGTGGGTGGATAAACTATTACCGGTATGCGGACATGAAAAAGCTGATGGAGGACACGGACGAATGGCTTCGGCACAGAATCCGTGCGGTGTACTGGAGACAATGGAAGAGAGTGCGGACGAGATATAAAATATTTCTGGCACTCCATTTGCCGGAGTGGCAGGTGCATAAGATGGCAAACTGTCGGAAGGGAACATGGAGAGCGGCGGAGATGCTGAACACTGTGCTTACAAAGGCAATAATAGTGGACAAGCTCGGATACCCATCCATGACTGCCCACTATCTAAAAATACGTGTAAACTACTGAACCGCGTAGTACCGAACGGTACGCTACGTGGTGTGGAAGGGGAGAGTTAAATCTCCCCTATCCGATCGCGATACTCCGGCGGTTTACACCGGCTGTTTCCTATCCAGCATCCGGGTACTGAAAACAAGGAGCAGGAACATGATCAGCAAAAAGGGCGGAAAACACCAGGTTCCTATATGCTGGGCAATGAATCCAAAGATCACTGGGGTCAGCATGATACTGGCGTTAGAGAAAGCCATTTCCATACCGATAATAGATTGAGAGGACTCTATTCCAAAAAGTATAGGTGTGAGATGGGTCATATTAGGAAACTGAGGACCGTTTCCCAGTCCTATGAGAAATAATCCCAGGATCGCTGCCGGTCCGGGGAGAGGCAGAAGGAGTAAAAGGACAGCCGCCAGGATGATCACCTGACCGGTCCTGATCAGCTGACGGCTGTTAAAGCGTACTGAGAGCAGACCGGAAAAGAATCTGCCAAGAGCCATTCCTACAAAGTAGAAAGTGATCATTTTGGCAGCAGCGTCTGCTTCCATTCCCCTTGTATCTACCAGGAACGTACTTCCCCAGATCAGGCAGACAGATTCCAGAGCGCTGATACCTACAAATGTGAGAAAAGCGAAAAAAATCTGCCTGTTTCCCAGCATTTCCCCGGGAGACAGGACCTTCATCAGGATCTCTTTTCCCGGCTGGCGCTGCTTTGCCTTTTTCCATAAAGGCAGAGAGACGATGGAAAGGAGAGCAATGCAAAGCTGTATAAAAAATACTGTCCGGTACCCGCCTCTCCAGTTCATGTCATCGGACAGGGCCAAAGACATGAGATAAGGGCTCACAGACACACCGATACCATAGAAACAGTGGAGAAAACTCATCTGCATGGCGTTGTAGTTTACGGCTACATAATTGTTTAGCGCAGTGTCGATAGAGCCGGCGCCGATACCCAGAGGAACCGCGCACAGACACAGCCAGAGAAAGTTCTGGGAACAGGAAAAGCCCAGAAGCGCGATTGCGGTAAGACTGGTGGACAGGGCGGTCACTTTTGGAGTTCCAAGTTTAGCAATGATCCTGGCGCTTAAGAGACTGGAGGCAACAGTACCTCCGGAAATGATCATGGAAACAAAGCTTACATAAGAAATGGGCGCATGAAATTCTGCATAGATCGCCGGCCAGGCAGTTCCAAGAAGAGAATCCGGAATACCAAGGCCAATGTAAAAAATATAAATGAAAATAAGCAGGAGAGCGGTCATAAAAAGTATCCTTTCTTTGCAAATAAAGTCATAGATTTCTATGCAGATATAAGCATATCACCGGATGCTCATAGAAAACATGGATTTTCTGGGGAAAATATAGTATTATTTACCCAAACAGAAAAGGAGATAGAAGAATGGGATGAAAAAAGGCGCAGTTATGCCAAGAGACCACCAGATGAGGGAAAATCTGTCCCAGGGGTCTGAGAGTTTTCCTATCCAATATTATACAGATAATTTTGCCAGGTGGGAGCAGGGCCATGTCCCTTTACACTGGCACAGAGAACCAGAGTTTTTTTCGGTTTACCAGGGAGAGGTGGAGGTCCAGGCAGGGGACAGACGTCTTCGGCTTATCCAGGGAGAAACCATATTTCTGAATGGCAACCAGTTTCACAGCTACACACAGGCAGATGAAAAACAGGTCTGTCTTTGTCCGAATATTGTGTTTTCCGGAGAGCTTGTGGCTCCTATGACCAGCGTGATCTACCAGAAGTATTTATCTGTGATCTTATACAATCCTTCTTTACCCTATTTTATCCTCAGGCCCTCTGTGGAATGGCAGGCACAGATCATAAAAAAGTTATATGGCGTGTACGGGCTTCTGGCAAAGTACGGGGAGAAGGGATTCTATGAAAAGATCCCTCTGGATTTTGGAGAAAAGGAACCAGAGTCTCCATGCTTTGAAATGGACGTTGCAGCAGAGCTTATGGGTGTTTTCAGGGATCTGTACGTGTATAAGGGATCTATCCCCTATCAGGAGGAGTGTAAAAAAGAGCAAAAAGCACAGATAAGACTGGGTAAAATGCTGGATTATGTAAACGAACACTACAGGGAAAAGATTTCTTTAGAAGACATAGCAGCCTGTGCAGGTATCAGTCCCAGTGAGGCAGGCAGATGTTTTCAGAAATACTATGGCAAGGCTCCGGTAGAATATGTGATCGAATACAGACTGAATCAGGCCAGACGCCTGCTGGAATCCTCGGAGCTGTCGGTTAAGGAGATTGGATTTGAATGTGGATTTTATGATCCCAGTTATTTCAGCAGGATTTATCGGAGACATTTCGGAGTCACACCGGGGAACTACCGCAGAGATGCCAGAATAGAAAGACAGAGTACCGGGCTTGATTTGCATCTGGGAATCCATTAAAATAAATTCAGTGAGAAACAGAAAGATGAAAGCTTATAATACAGGATAGAGCTTAAAAGTACAGGACAGCAACCAGTCAGGAGGCGGAAACCGTGGATATGGCGGCAGTTACCAAAGATGAAACATATATGAGAGAGGCGAAAAAACAGGCCATGAAAGCTTATGCCCTGGGAGAGGTTCCTATAGGCTGTGTGATCGTCTATGAGGATAAGATCATTGCCAGGGGCTATAACCGAAGGAACACAGATAAAAATACCCTGTCTCATGCAGAACTGAATGCTATCCGGAAAGCTAGCAGAAAGCTGGGGGACTGGAGGCTGGAGGACTGTACTTTGTATGTGACTCTGGAGCCCTGCCAGATGTGCGCCGGAGCCATTGTCCAGGCCAGGATCCCCCGGGTGGTCATTGCAGCGATGAATCCCAAGGCCGGCTGTGCAGGTTCTGTAGTGAACCTCCTGGAGATGGATGGATTTAATCACAAGGTCCAGGTGACCAGGGGCATTCTGGAAGAGGAATGCAGCTCCATGCTTTCGGGATTTTTCAGGGAACTGAGAGAAAAGCGTAAAAAACAGAAGGAAAGAGAGGAACGGGAATGACAAAACAGGAATTTCAGGAATT
>ERZ1643247.3027-NODE-3027-length-12403-cov-3.719712_pt1 | contig 12403 bp, 18 predicted proteins | sample MGYA00579264_ERZ1643247 | MGnify/ENA primary metagenome ERZ1643247 (study PRJEB29033, sample SAMEA4952262) | chicken gut metagenome | biome: Broiler Chicken; feature: Gastrointestinal Tract; material: Caecum | place: Ireland | collected 2018 | study: Broiler... | reverse complement strand
GGAAGGCCCCTGTCGTCGATATAAAGAGGCTCTGGGGGCGTTGGGGCCTTCGGCCTCTTTGCTTGCGCCTTTTGTTCTGCTTCTATGTCCGGGCCGGTGTCACCAGGCCGAAGCCGGTCTATTTCTGCCTCGCAATCGTCTATAAGTGCCGCATATTTGCTTTCCAGGGCTTCAAGTTGCTGTTTTTCACTTGCTGTAAAATCTAAAATCATTCTTGTTGTAGTCCCCCTCAGCTTTTGGCCGCCGCTGCGTAGGCCCTAAGGCTGCTTTCCAGTATGATTTTGCGGTTGTTTACAGGTACGGCCTTAATACGGCCCTCTCTGATATACTTTTGAACGACGGCCATAGACTTGCCCAGGATTTCCGCTACTTCCCGCGTCGTATAGGCCTTTTCGCCGTTAATTTCGGTCATGGTATACCCCCTTATCTGTGCGGCAAGAGGTTGTCTTTGTCCCTCAGAAAATCGGTTAGCGCCTGGTCTACAGCTTCCTTAAGCTTTATGCGCTCGGTATAAGCGTAGTCTTTCAGCTTTTCAAGAAGTTCTGTTCGTACAATGAAGGTTGCCCGCGTCCAGTCTGCCGTTAAGCCTTCCTGTGCCGGGTTATCCCTTATAAGCTCTTCGTTCTTTGGCCTTCCGCGCTTTTTCCCTTCGTCTGTTACGGTAATGCCCAGGGCTTCGCGCTCCTTCTCTGCGTCAAAGCCGCTTTGCTGCTGAAAAAGGGGGTTATCTCCCAATCTTTTAGCCATTTTAATCCCTCTCTTTGATAAAATAGGTGTTTTTATAGATTTCTTTTATGCCTTCTATTGTTTCGCTCGTGCCATTTCTTTCATTGTAGTCTACTTGAATTTTCTTCAGCCTTGTTTCTGAAAGCTCCGATATAGTGCATAAGGAAAAAGGTATCTGCATGGCTAATCCCCTTTCTTTATAATTTCGCTTACAATCGCTTCATACTGCGCCGCCGGTTTGCTGTTCGGCTTGTACTTGAAAATATCCTGTCCATAGCTGGGGGCCTCTACAAGGGCCACGCTGTTGCTTATGGTGGTCTTAAATACTTTTCCGGGGAAGGCTTCGGTTAGGCTCTCCAGCACTTCCTTATCAATAAGCCGCCGGCGGTCGTACTGCGTCACGATAACGCCGCCGATCACAAGCGCCGGGTTCATTCTCTTTCTTACAAGCTCTATTGTGTCCCGAAGCTGGGCGATACCGTTAAGGGCTAAATAGTGCGCCTGGACGGGTACTATAACGCTGCTGGACGCGGTAAGGGCCATAAGAGTGATAACGCTAAGGGAAGGCGGGCAGTCGATAAGAACGTAGTCGTAGGGCTTCTTAAGCTGCCCTATGGCCTCTTTCAATATCATTTCCCGGCCTGGTACGCTGGCAAGCTCAATATCCGCGCCGCTTAGCATAATGTCAGCCGGTAAAAGGTCATAGTCGCCGGGGACGATCGCCGCGTTAATGTCTGCGCTGCCCTTAAGCACCTCGTAGACGGTGGGGCTTCCATCGTCCAGCTTTACCCCCGCGCTGATCGTCAAATTGCCTTGCGGGTCTGCGTCTATAAGCAAGACGCGCTTCCCTGCGCGGCTCAGCCCTGCCCCCACGTTTAGGCAAGAGGTTGTTTTACCTACGCCGCCCTTTTGATTTACAAAGGCTATTGTCTGCATACTGTTACCCCCTTTTTCGCGGAACGATTTCTCCGTTGTCATTGTAACGCACCGGCTCCGGGTGAAGTTGCCGCAAGGCTTGGGTTAAAATCCGGGCTGCGTATTCGTTCCCGGTAAGGCTATGCTCTCCAGATTCTTCTTTAAGTGCCCAAAGCCGGTCTGTGTCGCTGTCGCTCAAATAAAAAGTAAACTCTGTCATAATATGCGCCCTCCCAATCTTTGTATACATAATAATTCAAGCAAGGCAAGAAGTCAAGAAAAATTTAATGTATACAAGTAATAAAAGCTTACTATTATTTTTATGTATACATAGATTCATAGAAAAGGCGGCTTTGTGTCCGCCGCCCTCTCATTTGTCCCGGTAATGGGAACCGCACTGAACGATCTTTATAACGCCCGCCTCGATACGGTAGACTATGCGGTTTGCGTCGTCTATTCTCCGGCTCCAGTAGGCCGACAAGTCGCCGCTCAGCCTTTCGGGCTTCCCTATGCCTTCGTAGCCGTTGCGGTCGATGTCCTTTAGAAGCTGTAAAATCCTCTTAAGGGTTTTCTTGTCCTGCTTCATCCAGTATTCAAAATCTTCCCAGGCTTCATCTGTCCATGATTTAATCATCTAAGTTTACCTCGTGGACGGTGCCGCCTGTCGCTTCCATCTGCGCAATAGAGCGCCGAAGCCGCGCCATGTTTTCATCGGAAAAGAAGGGGTCGATAGAAACGTCGAAGGGAAGGCGCTTCTCCCGCGTCATTTTCTTTGCAAGCATGGTAATAGCCGTTGTCATGGATAGGCCTAAGTCATTGCACACGGTATCAAAGTCGTGCTTTAGCGTGTCGTCCATTCTTACGCTTACGGTAGTCTGTGCCATAGCTCAACACTCCTTTCTCCTATATTATAATACGCTGTTTCTACGTTGTCAATACATTGTTGAAACAAAAAAAAGACGGGCTGCCGAAGCTGCCCGCCCCTCTTTACTCGTCGTCCTCCGGCTTCCAGCCGTAGGGCTTAAGCTCGTCCTCGCTGGGCTGCCCGCCGATCGGCGCGTCTTTGACGTATACAAAAACGTCCGTGTTATAGTCGTCGGTCGTGTCTACCCGCGTTACCTCATACCATTTGTCACGGTAGTAAACGTAGTCATACACTGTTACCGGGCTTCCCTGGTTGAACACGAAAAGCCGGGTTTCGTCGTCGCCGTACTGTTTCGCCTCCCAGGTAAGACTTTGGCTTAACTGCTTGGCATAGCACCAGGTAGGCGCGGGGGTCATTGCCACATAGTAAGTCTTAGGCATAAGCCCAGGGGTTGAAACGCTTACCCGGCTGTAAAGCTGGGCCTTTTTGTCCTTAAGGTTATACTGGCCTGTTTTGCTGCTTCTCATTGTCTGCACCTCGCTTTCAGATCGCTTCCAGGTATTCGTTGTAATGGTCTAAGAGGCCTACATAAGCGTCTAAGAGGCTTGCAAGGCCGTCTATGCGGTATTTGGGGTTCGTGGCCTTAATGGGCTGTATATTGCCGTTTACGTCGGTCTTTACGCCGGTGTTCGTGATACACCAAAGCAAAAGGGGGTTGGCGTTATAGTTTACCTTCTTGGCGGCTAAGTCCTGGCCTAACTGCTGCATGGGAAGGCTTAGGGTCTTAACGCCCTGGTAGCACTTAACCATATTGAAGCCGTGGCTCTGCATTTCCTGTACCCAGTAGGCCGCGCTGTAGGGGTCGTAGTAAATCCATGCCGGGGTAACGTCGTACTTCTCTACCATCTCCAAAAACCAGGCTGTAACGTCGCTGTAGTTGATACTGTTCCCCTCGCAAAGCCGAAGAAGCCCCGCCTCATACCACTTGTCATAGGGTATTTTTTCCTCCTTTACGCGCTGCTCGAAGTTGTCCTTCGGCAAGAAATACATTTGCGTAACGTAGCGCTTTTCCTGCTTATCCATGAAAAGCAAGGTTGCCGCCGTAAGGTCGCCGCTGCGGCTCAGATCGGCCCCGCCGATCGCGTAGTAGCCCTTGAAGCGCTCCAGCTCGAAGGTTTCCGGGTTCGCCGCGTCGTCAAAGGTTATCCAGGTGCTTGCTACGCTCTGAATAACATTGAAGTCTTTTACCAGCACGCCGGTAAGATCGCGGGGGCTTTGCTTCGCCCTGCTTACCTTGCTTATAAGGTCGTCCAGCTTCTTAATACGGTTCAAGCCGGGGTTTGCCTTCTCCCATTTCATAGGGTCAAGCCATTCTTCCTTGCTGTCCAGCTCGTAAATGATCGGCAAAAAGTGCGGGTCGGTTATGGTGCCGTCGCACACGCCGCAAGCGTATTTATACATATCGTCAAAGATACACTCGCGCACCGTCCCCGCCGTCGTTATCATTACAAGAAGGGGCTGCCGTCTGGCGCTCTGGCTCTGCTTCATTACCTCGTATAGGTTGCGGTCTTTGATACTGTGCAGCTCGTCAATGATAACAAGGCTGCTGTTTAGGCCGTCCAGCGTGTCGCTGTTCTTTCCTAAAGGCTGAAATTTGGAGAAGGTCAAAGGAAAGTAAAGGTCGCTCTTGCGCTTCTTTATCACCTGTAGCAAGTCCGGGCTTTGCCGAACCATGTTATAGGTTTCCTCGTAGATAATTTTAGCTTGGTCTTTCTTAGAGGCTACGCTGTACACCTCTGCGCCCGCTTCCTGGTCTGCTATCAGCATATAGAGGGCAAGGCCGCTAAGCATGACACTTTTCCCGTTCTTACGGGCCACATAGAAGAGCGTTTCCCGGTATTTGCGGTAGCCGGTCTTAGCGTCCACAAAGCCGAAGAGGGCGCTTATAAAGGCTTTCTGGAACAGCTCCAGGCGTAGGGGCTGCCCCGCCCATTCGCCCTTACTGTGCTTACAAAAGCGCTCTATGAAGGCTATGGGCCGCTCTGCGCGGGCCTGGTCGAAGATATAGCCGTCCTTTGGGTGGTGAATATCGTCTACCAGCCTTTCATATTGCCGCCGTGTCCGCTTGCAGACGATACACTTACCGGCCTTAATTTCGTCCAGGTACGCTTCTATAAAGTTCTTCAAAAGGTCATTGCTCCGATCGGGGGCAAGGGAAGGGGCTTCTCTTCCTTCAAGAAGTCGTAGACGGCGTTAGACTTCTCGGCTTCCTGCGTCTTGCCCATAAGGTCGGTAAGCTGCCGGTACATGACGCTATAGCGCTGTACGGTCGTGTTATAGCCCTTAAGGGCTGGGCTTTCCCTAAGAAAATCCTGCTTGCCCTGCTGGAAGTGTTCAAGCTCCCCGTTTTCTTCGATCTGGCGCTTAAGGCTTGCAAGGGTTTTCTCCATGAAGCTAAGCTCTTCGATAAGCTTCTTGCCGATCACCTTCTTATCGTCGGGTATCTTCTCTAAGATTTCCCTAAATTCTGCTTTCATGGTCTTTCGTGCCATTATATCACCCCTGTTTATTGGCGTTACTGTGTATTTCCTGTATACCCCCTGCCGGGTTTTTCCCCTTAGAGGTTTTCTTGAGTACCCGCGCCGTTACCTTGGGGCCGGTGAAGAATTTACTCCCCCCTTCCCCTATTGCCCGTATTTCAAGGCTTTTCGCCGGTTCCTTGCTCTGTTGGGCTGCAAAGGCTCCAGCTCTGAACGGCTGCGCTTGTGCTGCTTTATCCTTGTTCACTTATTGCTCATTGTGTTAAGCAATTCCCTTCCCGAAAAAGTCCCGTGTTATCAAGGGTTCCGGGGTTGCCTTGCCTTGCTTTGTTCACGGCTTTCTCTTGTAGGAAGTTGCACCGCTATTTATAGCTAAACTTCTTCATTGCGTCGTTGATCGTGCTTTGCTCTATGCCGATGTAGCGAAGGGTCTTGCTCTGGTCGTGGTGGTTCAGTATGCGCATAAGCAAGACTATATCCTTTGTCTGTAGGTAGAAGTGATAGCCGAAGGTCTTTCTCATGGTATGGGTTCCCAGGTTATCAAGGCCGAAGTTTACCCCGGCTTCATGTATTACCCGGTAAGCATACTCACGGCTTACGGCTTTGTTCCTTACCCTGGCGCTGGGTACAAGGTATTCATAATCCTTCTTATCCTGGCAGTAGGCTTCTATAGCCTTGCTCAGCTCTGCGTTTACGGGGAAGAGCTTTTCCTTCCCTGTTTTCTTCTCCCTAAGCTTAATCTCTGTGCGGCCTCGCACGTCCCGGACCTTAAGCTTAAGAATGTCCGATACCCGAAGGCCGCTATAAATCCCGATCATGTACATGATGTAATATTTCGGGTCTTTCTCCCTCAGATAGTCCGCTATATCCTGTACGGTTGTCTTATCGCGGATAGGTTCAACGTAATTCATGGGCTGCCCCTTTCTAAGGCCTCTGCAAGGCTCTACAAGCGATTTCAAGGCCTGGTAATGGTTTTATATTGCCTACCCCTTAAAAATCGCTCTACGGGCTTCCTACGCGGTCATTTTTTCTTAAGCCTCTCTAAAAGCCCTTCTATGGCTTCCTGCTGGCGCTTGAAGTCCTGGATTTCCGGGGTTTCCTTCACGGCTGCCACGTTCCCGGCCTTATCGAATAGGGTAACGCTGTGCTTCGGGCCGTGTTCGGCGTTATGGCAGTCCAGGCAAAGGGCTTCCAGGTTGTCGAAGCTCAGCGCTATGGCCGGGTCGTGTACGTTGGTGCCGTTAAGATAGGTTTTGTGGTGGCATATCTGCGCGGGCCGTCCGCACCTCTCGCAAATATAGTGCTTGCTGGCCATATAGGCCGCGCTGGCCCTCTTCCAGGCCTTAGAGTTGTAGAAGGGGCTGTTGTTATAGTCCTTCATACGTCCGGGCCTTGATCGTGATAGCCTTAAGAAGCGCGTCGATCGTCCTTGTAAGGCTCTGATCGTCGGCGTGGTCGGCATAGTACCATTGTGTAAGCAAGAAGCCGCTTACCGTCTTTACAAGGGGTTCCGTTTCCTGGTATATAGCCTTAAGCCCTGTCGCTATTTCGATGTAGCCGGGAAGAGCTGCACAAAGCGCCGTGATAAGGTCGTCGTTTACGCCCTGGTCTACATGAAGGACGTTGCAAGCCTCTGTAAGCGTCATGCCGTATTACCTCGCTTTCTAAAAAGATAGGGGGCATAGGGGCAAAGCCCTATACCCCCGGAAAAGGTCTGTTAGGCGCCGGCCTTCGTCAGCTTCACGAAAGCCTCTTCAATAATAGGCTTCGTGTCCGCGATAGCCATAGCGCGGTAGTCGATAAGGCCGCTCTTGAAGCTGCTTTCGCGGCTCACCTCGACGGCGATACCTTCGGGAAGGTTGTAGCCCAGGTAGCGGCTGTAATTGCCCAGGTAAGCGTCATTGTCCGCGATATTGTCGTCGATCACAACGTCGAAGCCCAGGATTTTGCCGATACTCTCGCTCTTGGGGTCGGCAATGAAGATAGGCCGCTTGTTGCTGTCGGTCATGCCGTAAAAGACGTTGTACAGGGTCGCGTTGTTCATGGCCCACTTAGCGCCCTGGCTGTAGCCGCGCTTAAGAAGGCTTACCACCTTCACAACGTCCGCATAGGTGGCCGAAGCAGACGCGCCCACGGTCACGCTGTTGGTAGCGCTCCATTCGATCGTTTCCAGGCCGCTGCCCTGGGCGCTGCCGGTGCCGTTTACCAGGCTGTCCCCGATCGTCTCCATGACGCAAGCGGTCAGCTCGTCCACCAGGTAGGCTTCAAAGGCTGCAATCGTCATGCGGCGGGCCTTCGCGCTGATAGAAAAGATTTTGATAATCTCGGCCATGAGGCCGCCCATCGTCCGGGCCTTGCTGATTACCTGCTCCAGGGTATGGGTAGGAATGGCCGCCGCAACGTCGGTAGAGGCGCTAAAAGCGTCGGCTCTCTTCTCGACGACGGTATCAAAGGCCGCCTGCTCCGGCTTGCTCAGCTTCTGGCCCATCAAAAACTTATAGAAGGCGCTGCGGTACTCCGGGGAAGCCTTCGCGTCCTCCGGGGTGCTGTAGCTGGGCTTGCCGCCCTCGCCGTTGAAGTTGCGGCCGGTAATGACGTTCACGCCCTGGCCGGGGTTGCCGCTGCGAAGCTCGATGTTCTCGCGGGCTTCCTTAATGCCGCGAAGCTCGATGTTCAGCGCCTCAATATCGGCCTCCGCGTTGCTGTCGATCTCCGCGTTAATGGCCTGGGCGCGCTGCTCCAGCTCCTCAACGGTCTTGTTACGGTAGAAATTAAAGGCTTCTGCCACATTGGTAAATTTCATGGTTATTCGTTCCTTTCCGCGCTGTCTGCGCTGTAAAGTTCTGCTTCTAAGTCGTGTACGATCTGCTCCAGGGTTCCGGGCTTTCTTTCCTGGGGGACGATAAGCGCAAGGTCGATATAGTCGAAGCCCTCGCAATGCTGCGCCGCGATGTAGTCCACCTTATAGCCCTGCCTATTGGCAAAGCCCAGGATTTCAGTTACCGCGCCGCCCATTATCGCACCTTCATAATTTGGTTATAAAGGATTTTTGCCCGCTTCCTGGCCTCCAGGCGGGTAAGCGCTGTAGCCCTGGCGCTTCGCGCTTCTACGCTGGTTGTAGGGTAGGCCGGGTAGGGTACTACGCTGCACTCATACACCTTCGCAATCTGCCGAATTGTCCGGGTATTCGTGGCCGGGTCGTAGTCGTCGCCGCCCTGGGGGACGGTGAAGGCAAAGCTCATGCCGGTAAGGTCGCCCCTTTGAACGGCTGCGTATACCTCGCGGGCCGCTTCCGTTTCTGGTAAGCTGGCCTCGAAGGTAAGCCCCTGGTCGTCTACTCTCAGCGTCATGGTTTTAGGGGTTCTGGCAAGGGGTACTTTCCCTAAGTCGTGGTTATAGAGAAGTCGCACGTCTGTAAGGTCTGCGCCGTCCAGCGCCCCTTTTCTGATAATTTCCGTGTAGCTGCCGCCCACGTCACCTATCAAAGCGGGGGTATCGTAAAGAATAGGCCGCCCGCTTAAAATAAGGGTTTTGGTGCCGTCTGCCGTCGGCTCCGCTGCCCTGATTTCCGCAATACGAATTTCCTTCATAGGCTGCTAAGCTCCCTTCTTGCCCGCAATCGCATTTTTCGCCCACGTCCAGGGCCGCACCGCAATAGGGGCAGATTTTATAGTCAGTTCGCGCCCGCATTGCTGCCGCCTCCCTGGTACTGGGCTGCAAGCGCCGGGTCGATCATGTTAAGGGCCTGTAGCCGCCGGTCGCCGTCTGCTACGCTGGGCAAGTTAAGGATTTCAAGCGCCTGGTTCACGGTAAGCAAGCCCATAGGCATAAGCTGGGCGATAAGGCTTACTTTCGTGCTGTTGCTGGTAAACTGCAAACGCCCGCTTTCAAAGATAACGCTATTGCCGTAGGCCTGTTCCCGGTCGTTAAAGAGCTTCGCGGTAAACTCCTGGCTAAGCGCTGTAGCGATAGGTTCCAGGGTGCTTTCATAGAAGGCCGCGTACTGATCTTCTGTATAGCTGCTGTTTACGATCGCCTCAGTAACGCCCAGGTAGTTATAGATCTTCGCCTTGATTTCCTTCTCCTGGTCTGCGTTCAGAATTACCGGCTTGCTCTCGATCGGCTGGTAGTCCATTTTCTGGTCTGTCGCCACTACGCCGCCGTCGTTGCCCATTTCCAGGTAGTCTTTTACAAAGGCGTCCTTCTCTTCTTTCAGCTTCCCAGGGCTTAAAATCTGCGTGAATTTCAGAATACCCCGGATAGAAGCGCCCGCCTTAATGCCGTTAATAATGCCCTCGTTCTGCGTGTTGGCAAGCTCCAGGCCGGGGAAGATTGCCTGGTTGTCGGCTCCTAAAAGCTCGTCGTCATTGAAGAAGCGCCGAAGGTGGATAACGTCGCCGTAGGGCAAAAGGACGGGTCGCCCATTCCGAAGGGTGAAGCTCAGATAGACGCTATTAGCCGCGTCGCTCAGCACGTTCACGCTGCTGGCCGTGATAGGGTAAATGCCCCGAAGGTTGCCCCGGTCGTCCCTGTCCAGGTAGGCGAAGCTGTTGTTGTAAAGAAACAGGTGCGTTACCATCTTGTAGAGAAGGTCGTAGGCGCTCATATACGGGTTAGGGCGGGTCTGCAAAAGCCGGTTAAGCTTACAGTCCCCGTCTACCCTGTTATGGTCTGCGTAGCTGATAACGTGGCTGCCTTTCAGCTTGCCCGCGTTCCTGGCGATAGCGTCCACGGCCTCCCGGTATACGTCATTCGCGTAAGCGTCGCCGCCGTAGCTGCTAAAGCCGGTCGTAGGCTCAATAAACAGCTTCGCCCGCGTCACCGCTTCGCGCCGCTTAAAAATACGTTCCCAAAAGCTCACGCTTTCACCTCGCTTACTGATATTTTGGCTGTTCGCCGGTTTACTTCCGTTCTTTATGTGAATGGCGTTACTCTTTATACTCGCTCTACCTTATCATATCACATTACCCGGCTTCCTGTCAATACATTGTATACATGAAAAACAGAAAAATAAGGGCCTACCTGGTTTTCCGGGTAAGCCCTTTGTTTTATATGGTTTCCAGTTCGTCCCAGGGGGTTTCTTCTCCGTCGATCTCTACAAAGTCGTCCTCGGTTTCCGGCTTAAGGCCGTAGTCCTGCTTAAGGCAGTTAAAGAGGCTGTAGTAGTCGAAGCCTACGCGCCCGCCGGTCTTGCCGTTCCGGTTCTTCAATACCTTCACTTCTACGCTGCGTACCTCTGCCCGCTTACACTCGCTTACAAGCTTCACGTTTGCCTTCTGCTCTGTCTTGGTGTATCCCGGCTTCATGCCCTGGGGCTGCATGGCAAGAAGTACGTCGCTGCCGTACTCGATCGCGCCGCTTTCCTTGAAGGCTGCCATATTCACTTCGTTGGTGTAGCTGTCGCGGTTAAAGCTGCTGATCGCCACGACGACAGCCTTATAATCCCGGCTCAGCCGCTTAAGCTCCAGTACGGCCTTGTCTGTGTTCTGCTTGTCGGTGGCCCTCAGCTCATAGGGGGCAAGGATTTGTAAGTAGTCGATAAATATAAGCGGGGTTCTGCCGGTAAGCTCCCGATGTTCGGCTACAAGCTCTTTAATGCGATCTACCCCTATATCTCCGATACCCTCGTAAATGTACAGGTTCCCCGCATATTCGCCGTAAAGGCCTATAGCCTTTTCGATAAGGGCCTTTTCGCCCTTGCTATAGCTTTCGTACCGGCTGGCCGTTGTAATGCCCCTGGCCGTCTTTGCGTTGCCCTGCTGGCCGTCGCAATGAAGGAAGGTAAGGCGGCTAAGGCTCTTGCTGATAAGCTCGCTGGCGGCCATTTCAAGGCTGAAATAGAGTATATCGTACCCCGCCGCCGCGATTTGGTCGGCAAGCTGCAAAAGGAAGGTTGTCTTTCCTAAGCTGCTGATCGCGCCCAGGATATAAAGCCCAGGGTATAGGCCGCCGTCCAGCTCTTTGTCCAGTTCGCTAAAGCCGGTCGGTATGTAAGCCGTGTTTGCGGCCTCTTTGATACCGCCGATAAAGTCTTGAAGCCTTGCCGCGCCGCTGCTGGCGTTGTGGGCCTCCAGGCGCTCCAGCTTTTCGGCGCTGGCCCTGCGTTCGATCTCCGCGACGTTGGCCGCAATATCGGCTTGAAGCTGGGCGGGATTGCCTCTAAAAAGGTCGTTCCCGTCCTTTCGGCTGCCTTCGGGGTATTCCTCCAGGCTGTAAGCCGCCACGATAAAGGGGACGTTGTGGGCGCTCAGCTCTTCGGCTGCCGCGTCCCTGGCCTTCTCCCCTGCCTCGTCGCTGTCGAAGCTCAGCACAAGGGTACAAGCCGGGGCCTCTTTCTCTACCTGTTCAATAAGTTTTCTGTGTCCGGTGCCGCCCAGGGCGATAGCGTTACACTTGCCGCCCCCTGCCGCTATAATGCTGATAGCGTCTAAAGGGGCTTCGCATACAAAGCAAGGCTTTTTCTGCCGAAGGGCTGCCCCGTTATAGATCGGCTCCGCGCCCGCCTCGCTGCTGGACGGCTTTCTAAAGGCCTTGCCTGTAACGCTGCGGGTGCTGTAGTAGCTGCCGGTTTGGTCGTAGGGAATAACGATAACGCCCGCCCTTTCATCATAGCCCAGGCCGAAGCGCTGGACGATCTCAGACGAAAAGCCCCGCTTCTTGAAGTAGTCTGTTTTACCGGCTGCCGCTTGACAAGCTGCAACGTATTTCCGGGCTTCCCCGGTAAAGTCTGTATTCATTGTATTCTTAGGTTCTTCGGCTTTTCTTGTATACTCAGAAGGCAAAGAAAAGCCCCCGATCTCTGCCGCCCGTCGCGCCTGGTCTTTGAAGTCGTCCAGGCCTTCATAGAGGCCTATAAGCGTGAATATGTCGCCGCCCTTGCCGCAAGAGAAGCACTTCCAGGCTAAGCCGTCCTTTGTCACGCTAAAAGCGCCGTCGCTGTTTCTGCCCCCATGCTGGCCGCTGCCGCACAAGGGGCATTTGTACATATTCGCCCCGGCTCTGCGGTCGGGCTGCGTGATACTCTCAACGTAAGCCTTAAGGCCGCTGCGAAGCTCCGCTTTTCTAATTTCATCTATCATTCTGAAATTCCTTTCCAGGCTTTTTCTGCGTAAAGCCTACACACTAAACCGAAATTTTAACACACTTCTCTTGAACGATCCGCTTCTCTGGAATTGATTGTACAAAGCCGGGGGCGGGCTGTAAAGCCCCGCCCCCAGGCCGCTATAAAGCTTATAGAGCTTATAAAGCTTATACGATTTGGGGCCGATCCCGAAAAGCCTTGCTGTGCCTGGTTTTTTTAGCCTTTTTGGGCTTCCGAAGCGTTACCACTTTATCCCCCTACCGTTACCACTTTATC
>ERZ1643247.3024-NODE-3024-length-12411-cov-3.439463_pt1 | contig 12411 bp, 8 predicted proteins | sample MGYA00579264_ERZ1643247 | MGnify/ENA primary metagenome ERZ1643247 (study PRJEB29033, sample SAMEA4952262) | chicken gut metagenome | biome: Broiler Chicken; feature: Gastrointestinal Tract; material: Caecum | place: Ireland | collected 2018 | study: Broiler... | reverse complement strand
TTGTCGACAATCACGATTCGCAATCGGGCAGTTCCTTGGAATCACAAATAGAAGACTGGTTCAAACCATTGGCCTATGGTCTGATATTATTAATGAAAGACGGTTATCCTTGTTTGTTCTACGGAGATTATTATAGTGTCAAAGGAGAAAACTCACCTCATACCCAAATCATTAATATTCTTCTGGATGCCAGAAGAAAATATGCTTATGGCGATCAGATTGAGTATTTCGATCATCCTTCCGCCATCGGCTTTATTCGTACGGGAGATGAAGAACATGTCGGTTCCGGTTTAGTCTTTTTAATGTCTAATGATGAAGCCGGCAGTAAAAAGATGGATTTGGGCGAAGAACATAAAGGTGAAATATGGCATGAAATAACCGGAAATATTCAGCAAGAAATCACATTAGACGAAAAAGGAAGTGGAGAATTTTCTGTTAATACCCGTAATATTGCTGTTTGGATAAAAAAGAATTAAAATGGAAATCCATTCCGAAAGAAAGAAAAGACTTAGTTTATCCCTGCTCTTCAAAATAATAAAAGATACAGTTTGGGGATTCATAGACGACAGCGTTATGAGGTTGAGCGCTTCATTAGCCTATGCGACTTTGTTTTCAATTATTCCTTTTCTTTCCCTTCTAGTCACTGTCGGTGTCTTTTTCCATATGGATTTGGCCAATCAACTTTATGTCCAACTACAACCGATTGTGGGCCCCGAAGTTACCGAGGCCCTTCGTTCTATTATAGAAAATGCAGAAAATACAGACTCCTCCAGGTCGGCTGCCTTTGTCAGTTTAGGTATCTCTATTTTTGGTGCCACCACTATTTTTGCAGAAATACAAAGTTCATTAAATTCAATTTGGGGAATAAAAGCCGTCCCTAAAAAGAGCTGGCTTAAATTTATTAAAAACCGGATACTTTCTTTCTCAATAATACTTGTATTTGCCTTCATTCTCCTGATTACATTCACCATTACCAATATAATCGGAGAACTCAGTCAGAAATTCATCTTTAAGTATCCGGAAGTAGCCGATTCGTTGGTAAAAGTGGTAGGAATCATCATAAATATGAGTGTCACTACCATCATCTTTACACTCATATTTAAAATATTACCCGATGCCAAAATCAAAAGCAAAGACGTTTGCATCGGAGCTGTTGTAACCACCATACTGCTACTGATAGGTCAATGGGGAATTTCCTTTTATATAGGAATAGCCAATGTGGGAACCGTCTATGGGGCTGCTGCGTTCATGGTGGTTTTCGTCACTTGGATTTATTATTCTTCCATCATCATATATACCGGTGCAGAGTTTACCAAAGCATGGGCAAACGAAATGGGAGGTAAAATTTTCCCCGACGAATATGCAGTAGCCACCAAAACCATTGAAATACACGAAGACAAGCCTATCGAATAATCTAGAATAAAAATCACTTCTTCCGTGACGATTCATTCTCAGTATCACGACATGTTTTCGTATACTGTTTCAGATGCTTTCTCATTTGTTCGAAACGGACAAAGCCCAAGAAAAACAAGAAGATTCCGGCTATAATACATCCCCACGCCAGCCCATCCAAACGTGAAATGCTTTCAATTTGAAATATCCCTATCCCCACAGTCAAAAGGTAAAGTGCCATACGGATATATGCAAACAAAGTTCTTTCATTAGCCAGCTTGGTTCTTTCAAGTGCCAGATGATCACGAAGTATCAACTCTTTATCATTCTCAAAGTTATCGGTAAATGTCAGCATAATTATATTAAGGTAACTGTATCTTAAACGTTTATTTAAAACAATAATTGAGTATAATAGTTCAGGAAACAGAATCTCCATTTATCAAATGACACTGACAGATCCCCCAATCCTGACCAATTTGCCGTACACTAAAATCATTTTTAGTTATACTTTTCACAACTGGCTAATTAAATTTATGTAAGTAGAAAAATCTCTTCATAAAAAAATAATTCCTGGGATACAAATAACAAGTTATTAAAATACAAAAGACTTGTTATTTGCACACAAGAATCAAATTATAAGGAAATGACGTTAACAATGTTAATTGAAACAAACTCCAATAACAAGTAAAATCTTGCACAATGCTATGCCACTAACCTTTTTTCATTAAACCAACGTACAGGGATCTTTCTGCTTAACAAAACATTGCGACAGTAGTACGGCAAACGGAGTATCATATACTCTGGCTTTCTGTGGGCATCCCTTTACACAGGCACAACATTTAATGCAGCGTTCGGCATCCGTATTCAACTCGTCACCTTTGGCTATGGCGCTTACAGGACACATTTTCGCACACGCACCGCAGTGAGTACACAAAGATTCATCTTCCACCCAAGGAGTACGGGGAAGGGGAACTCCACTTTTACGCAAGGCAATCACTTTCCGCAAAAAGCGAAACAATGGAAAAAAAGGCTGACGCGGACGCCGGATTTTACGGACATCGACCGCATATAATTTTTCCGGTTCGGTAGCAGATGCTATTTTATCTGAAATCTGCTTTCCAAAATCGGCTGCCACAGCAAGGTCACGTTCGTCAGGACGTCCGGCAGCTACGGGATATTTTTCTGTACTATAAGAGTGTTCTCCTATGAAAGTAGCACCGGCAATCACTTTAAACCCCTGTTGAATAGCCCAATAATCAAGTTCCATCAACGATTTTTCGTAAGCACGGTTACCGTATACCACCACGATAACCGCCGGAGTATTACTTCCGCGCACACTTGCCAGACGATCCATGGCCAAAGGGGCTACACGGCCTCCATATACCGGCACGACAATAATAGCTAATGCAGATTCGGCAATCACTAAATCCTGAGTTGCCTGTTGTGTTAAATTCGTGTTTATCACATTTGTTATTCCGGTTCCACTAACAATTGCCTCTCCAACTTGTTTAGAGGTGTGGGTAGGCGAGAAATAAATCAAATGGACTTCGTTTGCTGTCATAATAGTTACTTTTTATGCAACAAAGGTACACTTTTATGAAGAAAAAAAGAGTAAACGAAGACAAAAACCAAAATTATTTATTATCTTTGCGGCGTTGAAACATTCCGAACCCCTCCAACGGGAGACAAATTCGGATTTCCGATTCAGCCAAACATCCCTAATTCATCATTTAAAGATTATTGCGTTTGTTAAGTTTCCGACCCCTGCGTCGCAGCTTCAGCCGTACGTATTTCAACGAATAAAATTAAAATATTTAAATAACTCACTATACTGTATGTATAACATCATTCAATTGAACGACAAGAATTTGTCGGAACTACAAGCTATTGCCCAGGAATTGGGTATCAAAAAAACAGACTCACTTAAGAAAGAAGAACTTGTCTACAAAATCCTCGACGAACAAGCCATAGCCGGAGCTACTAAAAAGGTAGCTGCCGACAAACTGAAAGAGGAACGCAAAGAAGATAAGAAAAAACGCTCTCGGGTGACAGTAAAGAAGGAAAACGCCGACAAGGTTTTCTCTTCTACCAAGAATGGAGAACTAACTAAAACAGATGCCAAAACACCTGCAGCCAAAACACAGCCACAACCTAAAACAACAGAACCGACCCCAGAAACAGCTAAAGAGGCAAACGCCGAAACAAACGCCACTCCGGCCGAATCTGTCAAAGTGACACCTTATGCCACTCCGAAAAAGAAACCGGGACGCCCCCGTAAAAATCAGGTAGAAACAGAAGCTAAACCCGCAGAAGAAACTACCGAAAAACCGGAAACAGTACCATCGGCACAAGAAGAAAAGCCCGCTACCCAACCGGAAACAGAAAAACGTCCCATCAGCAAACCGATTCTCAAACCCAAACCGGCCGTTGTAGACGAAGAAAGCTCGATCCTCTCGGATATAGATGCAGACGATGATTTTATCCCCATCGAAGACCTGCCTTCGGAAAAAGTAGAATTGCCAACCGAACTGTTCGGCAAATTTGAATCGACCAAAGCCGAAGCAGCAACAGCCCCCGAACCTGTGGCACAACCCCAACGCCCGCGTGTGATTCGCCCACGAGACAACAATAACAACAACAATTACAACAACAATAATAATAACCAACGCAACAATAACCAGCGTCAGCCTGTACAACAGCGTCCCATGCCGCAACAAAATGCCGCCGAAGCCGCACCCGTTCAGGAACGCCGCGTGATTGAACGTGAGAAACCTTATGAATTTGATGATATCCTCACCGGAACCGGTGTATTGGAAATCATGCAGGATGGTTACGGATTCCTCCGTTCGTCAGATTATAACTACCTCTCTTCACCGGACGATATCTACGTTTCGCAATCCCAGATCAAACTATTCGGTCTGAAGACCGGTGACGTAGTAGAAGGTGTAATCCGTCCGCCCAAAGAAGGCGAAAAATACTTCCCGCTGGTAAAGGTTTCTAAAATCAACGGACGTGATGCCGCTTTCGTACGTGACCGTGTACCGTTCGACCATCTCACTCCGCTGTTCCCGGACGAAAAGTTCAAGCTTTGCAAGGGAGGCTACTCCGACTCGATGTCGGCACGTGTAGTCGACCTCTTTTCACCAATCGGTAAAGGACAGCGTGCCTTGATCGTGGCTCAGCCCAAGACCGGTAAAACCATCCTGATGAAAGAAATCGCCAATGCCATCGCTGCCAACCATCCGGAAGTATATATGATCATGTTGTTGATTGACGAACGTCCGGAAGAAGTAACCGACATGGCCCGCAGTGTCAATGCGGAAGTGATTGCTTCTACATTCGACGAACCTGCCGAACGCAATGTGAAAATTGCCGGCATCGTACTCGAAAAAGCTAAAAGATTGGTAGAGTGCGGACACGATGTAGTGATCTTCCTCGACTCTATCACCCGTCTGGCGCGCGCATACAATACTGTATCTCCGGCATCAGGAAAGGTACTCTCGGGTGGTGTGGATGCCAATGCACTACACAAACCGAAACGTTTCTTCGGAGCAGCCCGTAACATAGAGAACGGAGGTTCGCTCACCATTATCGCTACTGCCCTGATCGACACCGGTTCGAAGATGGACGAAGTAATCTTTGAAGAGTTCAAGGGTACAGGTAACATGGAGTTGCAGCTCGACCGCAACCTAAGTAACAAACGTATCTTCCCTGCTGTCAACATTGTGGCATCGAGCACCCGCCGCGACGACTTGCTGCTCGACAAACAGACACTGGACCGCATGTGGATTCTACGCAAGTATCTGTCGGATATGAATCCTATCGAAGCAATGGATTTCGTAAAAGACAGATTGGAAAAAACCAAAGACAACGACGAGTTCCTGATGAGCATGAACAGCTAAAGAGTTCCTTTTGTGAACAAAATATAGTAAAAAGAGTGAGATTCTGTTTGATTCTCACTCTTTTTATTTAGCTTTGCACTACATGCATCATAAACAAGCATAAAACAAACATCGGGAAAACAACATTTACTGTGGGAAGGTCTTTCAATATAGCGCTTATAGTAATAGCAGTAACCTTATACTCTGTCACTACATATGCTGCCGATAACAAAGCAACAAGGCACGTGTCAGCGCTGCTGAACCTGATCGACAACAGCCTCAACTATAGCAAAGAAGCTCCCAACGACAGTATTATCCAATGGGGCAACGAATTGGCTCCTCTCCTGAAAAAGCAGAAAGAATATAAAACTCTATTTCAGTTGAAACAACTGATTGTGACAGCTTATGCCTCACGAGGAGACATGAACATGGCCATCGACCATGCCCGCCGGATGTATAAGGAAGCCAAAGAATTGAACTCCCCCATCGGTATAGCTCTTTCCAGCCGTGCCATTGGGGATGCCTACTTGAATGCCAACATGCAGCAACCCGCCATCGAATCTTATAAAGAAGCTCTGGAATTGCTTGACAAAATACCGGGTAGCGAAATCCTCGAACAAGAGATTCTTCCGAAATTCATCCTGACCCTGATTCAGGCCTCCCACATGGACGAGGTACGCATCTATCTGCAAAAGTTTGAAAGCCTGTATGCCGGTAACCCTAATCCTACATTCCACTTTTTCATATGTGCGTGCAATGCCTACTATAACATCGAGTCCGGTAATCCCGAAAAAGGAAAAGCCGAACTGGACAAAGCCGGGAAAATCCACGAACAACTGAATTCTCTCTACCTGCGTAGTATCTACAACTATATATTGGCCCAGTACTATCAGGCTGTCGGGAAGTATGAACTGGCCCTGCAACAATACGAACGCCTGACAAAGGTCCCTAAAGCACCTGCCCCCAACAAACACATCGGTTTGCAGCTTGAGTGTGCCCAACTGCTGACTCAAATGGGACGAACGGAAGAAGCCTATCGTATCTATCAAAAGGCCAACCGGCAAAAAGACTCTTTGAACGCTCTGAGCTATGCCCGGCAAATCAATGACCTACGGGGAATGTACCAGATAGACCGGATGGAAATCCGGAACCAAATTCAACGAAACCAAATCATCTTGTGGATCATCATAGCTTCCATCTTTATATTGATGCTTGTTTTGCTGTTGATTGTCCGCATCCGGCAGGAGTCCAACCGACTTCTCCGCTCCAAAGAAGAATTGGAAATAGCCCGTAAGTATGCCGAGAACTCAATACGTACCAAAAGTCTGTTCCTGTCGAACATGAGTCACGAAATACGGACACCACTGAATGCACTTTCCGGATTCTCATCCATCCTGACCGACGAATCCATCGACAATGACACACGGTATCAATGCAATGACATCATCCAGCAAAACTCCGAACTGCTGCTAAAGCTGATCAATGATGTAATAGACCTGTCAAATCTCGATCCCGGCAAGCTGACTTTCAATTTTAAAGAATGTGACGCCGTCAATATATGCCGTAACGTAATCAACACCGTAGAGAAGGTGAAGCAGACACAAGCCGGAGTCAGTTTTGTCACTTCACTCGATAGACTGACTTTGCGTACAGACGAGGCACGCCTGCAACAGGTATTGATCAACCTGCTGATCAATGCCACCAAGTTCACTACCGAAGGAAGCATCACCCTGACATTAGAAAAAGAATCAGAAACCATAGCTCTGTTCACTGTGACAGATACCGGATGTGGTATCCTCCGTGAAAAACAGGACCAGATATTCAATCGTTTTGAGAAACTGAACGAAGGTGCACAGGGAACAGGTCTGGGACTCTCGATCTGTCAACTTATCATCGAGCAAATCGGAGGGAGAATATGGATTGACCCGGACTACACCGAAGGTGCGCGATTCCGGTTTACACACCCCGTCTGGCCCGCAAAGGAAAAGGAGGCAGAAAGATGAAGCGACTGATACTTATCATCATAGTATGTTGCCGGGCCTTAGGATGGTGTCATGCAAATACACAAACGGAAACGGACAGCCTGTATCGGGTGGCACAGTCACTTCCGCATGACTCGACTCGTCTGGAAATGTTCAAGAGACTGGCACAAATAGAGCAGCTGACTCCCAGGTGTATCACCTTCTCGGGTCTGTTGCGCGAAGAAGCCACCTTGCAGAAGAATGACAGATACAACGCCATAGCCGCCTATCTGCACACAGTGTACTACTATAACCAAAACAACCGGGACAGCGTAAAAAAATGGCTTGACACAATGGAGCCTTATGCCCGCAAATCGCAAACCTGGGATCTCTATTTCGATGCGCTCCGCTTTCAGATAGACCTCTGCACCTACGAAGAGCAGTATGAACTTGCCATCAACGAAGCGAACCTGATGTACGAAAGAGCCCAAAAAGTGAACTGCGCCCGCGGACTGATCGGAGCAAAACAATGCTTGGGCAACGTCTATATCAGTACAGAGAGATGGGACGAAGGAATGAAAGCATTGGAAGCTGCCTATCAACTCTCTTTACAAACAGATAATGCGGTAGTACGAATCTCGATTCTCTGTCAACTGATTTCCATAACCAAGGATCAGAAAAACAACCAATTACTCTCCGAATACCTTGCGAAGCTAAAAGAAACACTGCATCACCATACCTCCACGAACCCGATGCTCAAAGAGGCATTTTATGATGTTTACCTGTTCTGCGAAGTATATTACACCTATTATTATCTATATGCAGGCCAGCCGGAACAAGCACATAAAAATTTGGTTAACGCGGGCAAATTTCTCAATGGCAACACCTTCTTTCTCTACAGGGTGCTCTATTACGATGCCTATGCAGCATACTTCCGGGCTTGCAAAGCGTATGACCGGGCACTTGCCAAGATAGACTCCACCATCATACTGCTGCAAGAGGACTTCAACAGCAATTACATCCACCAAAAATTGACAAAAGCCGACCTCCTGGCAGAAGCCGGACGAAGTGCAGAAGCCATTCCCCTGTACATCGAAACACTCCATCTTAAAGACTCTATCGAAACGACCGTTCTCGACAAACAGATGCAACAGATAAAAGCTAAATACAACATCGACAAAGTGGCATTGGAAGAGGAACGGCTGAAAAGCTACATCCAACTCGGCACCTTAATAGTGGTGGTCATTATCCTGATAATTCTAGTTGCTTTCATGCTCCGCATTTCACACGTACGCAAGGCTTTGGAACGATCGGAAAAAGAAACACGGGAAACAACCCGCATGGCGGAAGAAGCCAATGAAATGAAAAATCGCTTTTTGTCGAACATAAGCTATCACATCCGCATCCCGCTGAACGGTGTAGTGGGTTTCTCGCAACTGATAGCCTCCGAGCCCAACATGCCCGATAAGCTCCGTAAAGAATACTCTTCCATCATTCAGAAAAACTCCGAAGAGTTGATGCGCCTGGTTAATGATGTACTCGATTTATCACGGCTCGAAGCCGGTATGATGAAGTTCAACATTCAGGAGTACGGACTGGCGGAACTCTGCAATGAAGCTACCTATATGGCGCGCATGCATAGTGAAGGGTGTACCGTCATCCGGTTGGAAAACGAAATTGACACAGACCTGAACATCCGGGTAGACACCGTCCGTTTCACACAGGCATTGCTGAGTGCACTGACATATCCGCAGAAGTACAAAGAAAAACGGGAAATCGACTTTAAGGTGACACTCGACACGGAGAAGAACTTCATCAACTTCCGCATCACCAACTCTCCGCTGGCTGACGAAAGATTTACTTCGCAAGAGGTATGCATCCGTCACGAAATCAACCGCCTGCTATTTGAGTATTTCGGAGGAAGCTACAAAGTACAGACAAATCCGGACGGAAAGCCGACCATCCTCTTCACGTTTCCCTCAGGAAGAAATTGACTTCTTCCCCTATCCGCTCGTCTACTTCTACAGAAAGTTGTATCTTTGCAACCTGCAAACTTAAACCCTTCTTTATGTATACCAACAAACAGATCTGGAGTGTCAGTTACCCGATTCTCCTGAGCTTGCTTGCGCAAAATGTCATCAACGTCACCGACACTGCCTTTCTGGGACGTGTCAGTGAGATAGCCCTCGGTGCTTCTGCCATGGGTGGGCTTTTCTATATTTGTATTTTCACCATTGCCTTCGGATTCAGCACCGGTTCCCAGATCGTCATTGCCCGCCGCAACGGTGAAGCACGTTACGGCGATGTAGGTCCGGTCATGATTCAGGGAGTCTTGTTCCTGTTGGTCATGGCTCTCCTGCTCTTCGGATTCACCAAAGCGTTCGGCGGAAACATCATGCGCCTGCTGGTCTCTTCCGAAAGCATTTATGATGCCACGATGGAGTTTCTCGACTGGCGCATCTTCGGGTTCTTCTTCTCATTTGTCAACGTGATGTTCCGGGCACTCTACATCGGAATCACCCGCACCAAGGTGCTCACCATCAATGCAGTGGTTATGGCGCTGACCAATGTGGTGCTGGACTATGCCCTGATATTCGGACACTTCGGGCTTCCGGAAATGGGCATCAAAGGAGCAGCCATTGCTTCCGTAATCGCCGAAGCGGCTTCTCTGCTCTTTTTCCTGATTTATACGTACATCACCGTCGACCTGAAAAAGTATGGCCTCAACCGCTTGCGGTCGTTCGACCCGGTTTTGTTGATGCGCATTCTCAGTATATCGTGCTTCACCATGCTTCAGTATTTCCTGTCGATGGCCACCTGGTTTGTTTTCTTTGTGGCAGTGGAGAGGTTGGGACAGCGCGAACTCGCTATTGCCAACATCGTGAGAAGCATCTACATCGTTATGCTGATTCCGGTAAATGCACTGGCCACCACGACCAACAGCCTGGTGAGCAACGCCATCGGCGCGGGAGGCATCAACTACGTGATGCCGTTAATAAACAAAATCGGGCGCTTCTCTTTCCTGATCATGCTGGGACTGGTCATCATAACCGCCCTGTTCCCACAAGCATTGCTCTCGGTATACACCAACGAAACGGCATTGATCAATGAATCGGTATCATCGGTATATGTCATCTGCGTGGCCATGCTGATTGCCTCTGTTGCTAACGTCGTCTTCAACGGAATATCGGGTACAGGCAATACTCAAGCAGCCCTGATGCTCGAAGCCATCACGATTGCAATCTACGGATCGTACATCATTTTCATCGGAATGTGGGTGAAAGCTCCCATCGAATGGTGCTTTACGATTGAGATTCTGTACTATACACTGTTGCTCGCCACAAGCTATATTTATTTCAAAAAAGCAAAATGGCAGAACAAAAAGATATAAAGTACGAGAGATTTTTGTACATTTGCGGCTGATTTCACCGCAGATTGCACAGATTAGCACAGATATTCTCTATGTCAGATATAAAATCCGTGTCGATCCGTACAATTTGCGGCGGGCTTTACACATCATTAGTAATTCATAATTCAAAGATATGTTCGACAATTTAAGCGAAAGACTCGAAAGGTCGTTTAAGATTCTGAAAGGTGAAGGCAAAATCACCGAGATCAACGTAGCAGAGACCCTGAAAGACGTGCGCAAGGCACTGCTCGATGCCGACGTTAACTATAAAGTAGCCAAAGGATTCACTGATACGGTGAAGGAAAAGGCACTGGGACAGAACGTGCTCACAGCCGTAAAACCGAGCCAGTTGATGGTGAAGATTGTTCATGACGAACTGACCCAGCTGATGGGTGGAGAAACTGTCGAAATCGACACCAAAGGTCAGCCGGCAGTCATCCTGATGTCCGGTTTGCAAGGTTCGGGTAAGACCACTTTCTCGGGTAAGCTGGCCCGCATGCTGAAAACCAAGAAGAACAAACGCCCGTTGCTCGTTGCATGTGACGTTTACCGTCCGGCAGCTATCGAGCAGCTTCGCGTACTGGCCGAACAGATTGACGTACCGATGTACTCGGAGATCGACAGCAAAGATCCGGTTTCCATCGCCCAGAATGCCATCAAAGAAGCACGTGCCAAGGGATACGATCTGGTAATTGTCGATACGGCCGGACGTCTGGCAGTCGACGAACAGATGATGAATGAGATCGCTGCCATCAAAGAAGCCATCCAGCCCAACGAAATTCTGTTCGTGGTAGACTCCATGACCGGACGCCTCGACTTTGACGGCGTGGTACTGACCAAACTCGATGGTGATACCCGCGGTGGTGCGGCCCTCTCTATCCGTTCGGTAGTGAACAAACCTATCAAGTTTGTAGGTACGGGCGAGAAACTCGATGCCATCGACCAGTTCCACCCTGCCCGTATGGCCGACCGTATCCTGGGTATGGGTGACATCGTTTCGTTGGTGGAACGCGCACAGGAACAATATGACGAAGAAGAAGCTAAACGCCTTCAAAAGAAGATTGCCAAAAACCAATTCGACTTCAACGACTTCCTCAGCCAGATCTCCCAGATTAAGAAAATGGGTAATCTGAAAGAGCTCGCTTCAATGATTCCGGGTGTGGGCAAGGCCATCAAAGATATCGATATCGACGACAATGCTTTCAAAAGCATCGAAGCCATCATCTACTCCATGACTCCGGAGGAACGCAGCAATCCGGGCATCCTGAACGGTTCGCGCCGTACACGTATCGCCAAAGGTAGCGGTACGACTATCCAGGAGGTGAACCGTCTGCTGAAACAGTTTGACCAGACTCGCAAAATGATGAAGATGGTGACCAGCAGCAAGATGGGCAAGATGATGCCGAAGATGAAATAAGACTGCACTTTTCTTCCCGAAAGCTTGACTTTGGCTTCGGGATGATGTATCTTTGTCTATGTAATCATTCAATAAATTCAATTAGAATGCAATAGAAGGAGGAAGCCGCTGTTTCCTCCTTTTTTTATGTACCTACCGGAGTAAGAAACCATAACCCGCCGCTTGAAGTCCCGGAGACGGTTGCTCCACTCCCGAATACCGGCTGCATTGCAGTCAGATGCTTACTGCATTTCAGTAAAACCCCGGCTCTACCCGCATCGGATCCCGGCTCTATTCCCGGAAGTTCCTCTTTGCCTTCGGAACTCCTCCCTACCCTGTTAATAATCTATAAAGCTACTCTTGACAAAAAAC
>ERZ1643247.3021-NODE-3021-length-12414-cov-5.667772_pt1 | contig 12414 bp, 9 predicted proteins | sample MGYA00579264_ERZ1643247 | MGnify/ENA primary metagenome ERZ1643247 (study PRJEB29033, sample SAMEA4952262) | chicken gut metagenome | biome: Broiler Chicken; feature: Gastrointestinal Tract; material: Caecum | place: Ireland | collected 2018 | study: Broiler... | reverse complement strand
AAACAGGTTCTTTTTTCTTTCCCAAATCTGTAACACATCATTGACAAACCGACAATTCATAATTTCATCGAATAAAAAAGGACACAGGAAACCTCCTGTGTCCTTTTTATTCGGTTTTGCTGCTTAATACAGAAAATTAATCTTCCGCTTTGGCACGCTCAACCAGTCTTGCATATTTCTCTTTCGCATTCTCTTCCGCTTTCTCAAAAAGCTCAGCCGCTCTTTCCGGATTGGAGCGCGCGAGAGAATTATAACGAACTTCGCCCATAATGAAGTCTTTATAACTTGCAGTCGGAGCTTTGGAATCCAAAATAAACGGATGCTTGCCCTCTTTTGCAAGGCGCGGATCATAACGGAAGCAGTGCCAGTAACCAGCTTCAACAGCTTTCTTCTCTTCTGTCTGAGCGGTAGCCATGCCTGTCTTAATGCCGTGATTGATACATGGTGCATAGCAGATGACCAAAGACGGGCCATGATAACTCTCTGCCTCTACAAAGGCTTTGATCGTCTGATTGTAATCTGCACCCATTGCACACTGTGCAACATAGATATAGCCATAGCTCATTGCAATCGCAGCAAGGTCTTTTTTCTTGACCTCTTTACCAGCAGCGGCAAACTGCGCAATTGCACCGGTTGGCGTTGCCTTTGAAGCCTGTCCGCCCGTATTGGAGTAAACCTCCGTATCAAATACAAGGACATTGACATCCTCACCAGAAGCGAGAACGTGATCCAAACCGCCAAAGCCGATGTCATAAGCCCAGCCGTCGCCGCCGAAAATCCAGACAGATTTTTTGGACAAATAATCCTTGCTCTTTAAAATCTCTTTGGACTCTTCGCAGCCGCAGGCTTCCAACATTGCAACCAGCTTATCTGTAGCCGTACGGTTTGCAGTACCGCAGTTCAATGTGCTCAGATATTCATCAATAACCGCTTTTTTCTCGCCGTCAACCTTCTCGCCAAGTGCTTCGATTTTCTTGACAAGTTTTGCACGGATGGTGTTCTGTGCAAGGTACATGCCATATCCATACTCTGCGTTATCCTCGAACAGGGAATTCGCCCAAGCCGGGCCAAATCCGTTCTTGTTGACGGTATACGGTGTTGACGGTGCGGAACCACCCCAGATAGAAGAACAGCCTGTTGCATTGGCGATATACATTCTGTCGCCAAATAACTGTGTGACCAGTTTTGCATACGGTGTCTCTCCGCAGCCGGCACATGCACCCGAGAACTCAAGCAGCGGTTGTTTAAACTGGCTGCCCTTAACGGTTGTATCCTTAAATTTCGCCGCAACTTCCGGTTTATCGGCAAGCTTACGGCCGTAATTAAAGATTTCCTGCTTTTCAACCATCTGATCAAGCGGTGTCATGACAAGCGCCTTATTACCCTTCTTGCCTGGGCAAACATTAGCGCAGGAACCACAGCCGGTGCAGTCAAGGGCAGAAACCGTCATGACAAAATGCATGCCGGGCATTCCGGTCATCGGTGCTGAGACAGTGCCCTCCGGAGCATTTTTCAGTTCTTCGTCAGTCATAGCGACCGGACGGATAACAGCGTGCGGGCAGACATACGAACAGAAGTTGCACTGGATGCAGTTGTCCGGATTCCAGTTTGGTACATCGATCGCAATCCCGCGTTTTTCATAAGCAGAAGAACCCAACGGCAGCACGCCATTTACATAATCTGTAAAAGCAGACACCGGTAGTTTACTGCCCTCAAAAGCATTGATCTTATTCTGGATTGTATTGACGTATTTCAGAAGTTCCTCACGGCCCTCCGTCGCAGTAACAGAGAGATCCACGTCCTCCGCATTCGCCCAATCGGCCGGATATTTTACTTCTACAACATCTTGTGCGCCGCGATCAATCGCATCATGGTTCATCTTGACGATATGCTCGCCCTTTTTGCCATAGGAAGCGGTAGCCGCATCCTTCATAAATTTAATTGCATCGTCAGCCGGAATGATATTTGCCAGCTTAAAGAAAGCAGACTGTAAAATCGTATTGATCCTGCCGCCCAGTCCAATTTCCTTCGCAATCTTTACACCATCAATAGTATAGAATTTAATCTTTTTCTCAGCAATGGCGCGTTTCATCTGACCCGGAAGCCTCTCGTTGAGCTCGTCCAGATCCCAGCCGCAGTTCAATAGGAAAGTGCCGCCCTCATTCAAGTCAGAAATCATATCATATTTGTGGACATAGGACGGATTGTGACATGCGACAAAGTCCGCCTTATTGATGAGGTAGGTGGACTTGATCTGCGGCTTGCCGAAACGCAGGTGGGACACCGTCAGGCCACCGGACTTTTTCGAGTCATAGTCGAAGTAAGCCTGAACATTCATATCGGTATGGTCGCCGATAATCTTAATCGAGTTCTTGTTCGCACCAACCGTGCCGTCTGCACCCAAGCCCCAGAATTTGCAGCTTGTGATACCGGCCGGCGTGGTGTTCGGATTCTCTTTTACTTCAAGAGAAAGATGCGTAACATCGTCGGTAATGCCGATGGTGAAGTGCTTCTTCTCAGTATTTTTATAAACTGCAATAATGTCCGCCGGAGTCGTATCCTTGGAGCCCAAGCCATAACGTCCGCCGTATACCGGAACGCGGTCAAATTTCGTGTCTTTCAGTGCTGCAACAACATCAAGGAACAACGGCTCGCCCTGCGCACCCGGCTCCTTTGTGCGGTCAAGAACCGTAATTTGTTTTACTGTCTCCGGAATTGCCGCAACCAATTTGTCGCCGCAGAACGGACGGTACAAACGTACTTTTACAAGGCCATATTTGCCGCCGTTTGCGTTCAGATAGTCTATTGTCTCTTCAATGGTGTCAAGGACAGAGCCCATCGCAACAATGACATGCTCCGCATCCGGTGCGCCGTAATAATTGAAGAGCTGATAATTCGTTCCGATCTTCTCGTTGACTTTCGCCATGTATTTCTCAACAACAGCCGGAACGTTGGCATAATAGGTATTGGAAGCTTCACGCGCTTGGAAAAAGATATCCGGATTCTGTGCGGTACCGCGCAGTGTCGGATGTTCCGGATTCATCGCATTCTTTCTGAATGCGTCAATTGCTTCCCAATTGACCATATCGGCCAAATCCTCATTATCCCAGCAAGCAACCTTCTGCAGCTCGTGAGAAGTACGGAAGCCATCGAAGAAATGCAGAAATGGAACGCGGCCCTCGATTGCGGACATATGTGCAACAGCACCCAGATCCATAGCCTCTTGCGGAGACGTAGAAGCCAGCATCGCAAAACCTGTCTGACGGCATGCATATACGTCGGAATGGTCGCCAAAAATAGACAGCGCATGGGAAGCCAGCGCACGGGCGGACACGTTGATGACACACGGCAGAAGTTCGCCTGCGATTTTGTACATATTCGGGATCATGAGCAGAAGGCCCTGAGAAGCCGTATATGTGGTAGTCAGAGCACCTGCGGACAGAGAACCGTGAACAGCGCCGGCTGCACCAGCCTCGGACTGCATTTCCACAACGCGGACTTTTTCGCCGAAAATATTCAGCTTTCCTTCAGTAGCCCATTTGTCGGTGACTTCCGCCATTGTAGAAGAAGGGGTAATCGGATAGATCGCCGCAACATCGGTAAAGGCATACGAAGCATAAGCGGCAGCGTTGTTGCCGTCCATGGTTTTCATTTTTCTTGCCATTTGGTTTTCCTCCTTAAAGTTTGTGCAACGGCCGCTTTTTGGCGGCCAAGCAGGCCTGTTCCCTAAAAAAGGACAGTCCCGCACACTTATCATTATCATAGCACGTTTTATTTTCGATGTAAAGCGTTTTTGACACAGGACAGAGCGTTTTCATTACATGATTTCGCCGGTTTTTCTTCATTCCCTCCGCCGAAGCCGCCGTATCGCTAAAAGCCAAGCAAGGCGGCAAGATATTTTTTCCTATCTATAAATTATTTCGCTAATTTTAATTTGTTTGTATGTCCGATAGATAGATACAGCAATAAACTTAAACTGTAGCATCTATGGGCTCGCTGCCTCCTTTTGCCGATAAGACGCGACGGTGATAACCAAAATATTCAAGTATGCAAAAAAGGCCTGAATGAAAACATTCAGACCTTTTTGTCAAGCGACTACGAAAAAGATACATTCTCATTTTTTGCAGAAGGTTTCGAACTCTTATATCAGACAAGATTTTAAAGAAGCAGATGCTGGTCAAATCAGTAATCATGCAAACTCCTTGGTGTTTTCAAATCAGATAAAGGGGTTCGAATAGCATTGCTTTTATTTTTCGTTCTCCGTTTTGAACCTTTTCAGTTGGGGATCAGATATCCATGGGTATCCAATTATTCATTCCACGTTAATGTTATTTCATCCACTTTACCCTTCTCAATAAAGCCAACATTTTTATAAGCCTTATTTGACGAAGGATTTGATAAATCAGTATATAACGCAGGGATTTTCCCTTTTTGAATGATAATTTTGCTAATATGTGCAACCAACGTAGCAGCAAATCCTTGTCCCCTGTATTCCGGTTTTGTATACACCTGATTAATGGAAATATGAGTATCTGTTTCCCGTGAACTTTGTGCGGTAGCAACCACTGTATTATTTTGCTTTATCACAAAGAAATTAGGATCGTTTAATTTGTTTTTTGCTTTTTCTAATAATGAACTTGGATCCACTATCTGATCAAAACAGTCCTTTTCAAAGTTCGCCATACACACCGCAATATCATGAACATCAGCTATCGTTGGTTTTTCAATGATCACCTCTTTATTTTTGGCAGGGATTATTTTTGGGTTTTCAAAACTTTCCATCTCTACACGGTGTTCTTGGGCTCTCTTTTTTTCTTTAAAGGGGTTGGACAATATCGCTGCGATATCTGGCTTTGCAACATAACATACAGTCTGGTTATCACGAAACCTGCTATAAAAATATTCGCATAACTCGTTTATTGTTTCTTGTTGGATACCGTCTGACGTCCATACCCATATCGGCATCTGCGGCAAGGCCATACCGATAATGAAATCCTTTTCATCGCTCTCAAGAAGCATCGGGCATTGTTTGATTAACTCCATTCAGCTAAAAGGCACAATATCTCTTATATACGCAGCGCTGTTAAAAATTGCATGCGTTTTATTTATAGCAGTAATCACTTTCTATCACCCCTTTGTAATATCAATTTATTTCACGGATTATTATACTATATACAAAAAAGAAGTCGATACCTTTACGTAATCGACTTCTTTTGGTAAATGGTACGCCGGAAGGGATTCGAACCCCCGACCTTTTGATTCGTAGCAGAATGATAATCGTCATTTAAACCAATATAAGCCGTTTTTATATCTATTAAATTGTGCATACAATATAAAAAATCTTATATATCTCCGCATCTACTGCGATATTCAAATTATATCATATCGCCGTGAATTAGCAAGCGCTTAGCAAAATTCTTAGCAAAAAGCGCTTGCTATTTTTTTATCTTTGAAATGAGGGATCATTATGTCAGAATATCAGTTAGAATTAAAGCAAATCGTAGGATATCCACGCTGCAGAATCTATCGCCAGTTTATTCAGACCTTGATGTCAGACCGAAACATTCGTACAAACGGAGGTTCCGGTCTTTTTTATTTTGTCGTTCTGTCCTCCTACGCAAATTTCCGCACATCATACCGAAGGATAGGGGGTATCAGCTATACCATATATCCCGGCGAATGGGTGTGTCCAATAAGTGAGATCGCAGAATGGTTCAGGGTACGCACACAGCGTCAGGCCTTATCCATTTTAACTGAACTTCAGAAACGTCACCTTATTTCATATACCCTACTTGGCCGCGGCAAAATTGTAAAATACATTATTACAGATTGGAAACGAAGCAATCGTGTGCTGGATTATAATGCCCCATGCCAAAAAGACACCGGTTTTTTCTTTCTCTCCGTCGCCTTGGCCAATGAAATCATCAGCTATGGAAAATGTTCCGAAGCAGACATTATTTTAGATTTATGGATCAACGCCGTATATAACGACGAACAGGTACAGGGTTCTCAGCTGGGTCCCGTCGTATACATACGAAACGGCACAAGTACTCCTTTAATCGGATATGCTGAACTGGCAGAACGCTGGGGTATTTCCAAGTCAACTGTAAGCCGGTATCTTAAAAAAATGAAGGCACTTGATTACCTATCCCTCCTGTCCTTTCCCGGTACTACCGGCAGCGTCATTTACCTTAAAAATTACCTATCAACAATGTTCCAAATTTCCGATGTGATGTTCGACAAAGAAGAAATTGCAATGGCCTTAAATGTCAAAATTGACCTACCAGAAGACACATCCTATCCCGGCACTGACGAAACCACTGTTGCAAATGATCAAAATAGCGTTTCAAAAACTGCCGCAGATATTTTAGCAGCCAAAGTCCAGAAAATCCTTGCGGCACAGGGCTTTTCCTGCATTAACTGCCCCAAATACACCTATAAGTTATTACCATTATCGAGCGATTGCGTAGAAAATATATTTAAAGATATCGATATATCTATACCTGACATGAAGCGCTATCTATTGGAGATTTCCTGCAGCGGCGAAAAAGAAATACTAAAATTTGCACTGACATTGACGCAGAAGAAAGGAGAGGCTATCTATGCCAAAAGCGAAACGTCCCGACAATAACACTGAAAATCCTTTGTATCATGACACACGGAAACTGCTTCGCAAATATAGAGACGTCCGATGGAGTTTAGAATTATCCATACAGCAAGTGCGGAACCGGTTTAAAATTGAATATGGCAGCAGTATTGATGATTTTCTTGAATCTATCTACATTGCCGGCATAGATTTCGAGGAAACCGGAATTGCAGAACATGCCCGCTGCATCGAAAGAAGCCACAAGATGCTGCAACTGCTGGAATCCTCGCTGGAATTATTGCGGAACAAGCATAAAAACGGCGAAGCTTATTACTGGATACTCTACTACACCTACTTTTCTCCCCAACAGCTAAAAAACAATGAGGAAATTATTGAAAAGCTTACGCCATATATCCGGGATATCAGCTACCGTACATATTACCGCAAACGCAGGGAAGCGATAGAAGCGCTATCTTCTGTTTTATGGGGTTATACGTCAAAGGACAGCCTGTCAATTTTAGATCAATTTTTCCCTCAGGATGATGATGGCATATAATTGGCAGAAAACTGCACGAAATTGGCACAGTTTTGCCCTTTTCATGTAAATAGCAATATGTTACACTTAATATGCTCAAAACTATATCAAGAGCCTGCCGGCTGTAACGGAACACCATCTCAGATGGTGTTTTTTTGTTGCCTATCTGACTGGCTCTAATCGGAATAAAACAAGGAGGATAACGTTTGAAACACCCACAAATACCGCCGGATAGACACCGGCATATCAACTGGGGACGGGTACTGTATATGGGATTTGTCCTTGTCAGCGCTTCGGCCTGTCTCACTACGAATGTGTTTGCTGCCACAACTGTTTGGCAAAAAGCCACTGAGATCATGAAAGACGTCTATAACCAAATTGTCCTGATATCCACAATCGCTGCAGTCGTCACCGCTTCAGTTGCCCTTTTGCTAATGAATTTTTCCAAAAACGGAAGGACAGTGGATGAGTCCCGTTCATGGCTGAAACGAATTATCATTACATGGGCAATCCTGAATGGTTTAGGCTTTATTATGGCGTATATTACTCCATTTTTCACTGGCGGCCAGTGGACAACCCCCTAAAAGCTATTGTGACAGAAAGGAAGTGGTACTATAGGGATTTTAGACGGAATTGTTGCTTGGATAGCTGAACAGGTCATGCACGGCCTTGATTTAATCAGTACATCAGTTTTGGGCGCTTTAGGCTGTGACATGTCGGTTTTCCTGCGATATTTTCCGGCCGCTCAAACAATGTATGCCATTTTTGTCGCATTGGCTATCGGCCTCATTTTACTCAACTGGATATGGCAGCTTTTTAAAAATTTCGGCCTTGTAACGGGATTGGAAGCGGAAGATCCCATTAAGCTCAGCTTACGTTCGCTTTTGTTCATCTTGCTGGCATATTTCTCAGATGAAATTGTCAGCATCGTGCTGGATATCGGTGGTACCCCGTACAACTGGATACTGACGTCCTCCCTGCCCCCTTTGGAATTTGCTGATTTTTCTTCTACCGTCACGGTCATATTAGGTGTGTGCGCTAACGGCGCCGTTGCGATCATAACCCTTGTCTTAGTCTTAATGCTCGCATGGAACTATATTAAGCTGCTGTTTGAAGCGGCAGAACGTTATGTATTGCTGGGCGTGCTGACCTTTACGGCTCCTGTAGCGTTCGCTCTGGGCGCATCGCAGACAACATCGAACATTTTTAAAAGCTGGTGCAGGATGTACGGCGGACAAATCTTCTTATTGATTATGAATGCTTGGTGCCTGCGGTTGTTTACAAGTATGGTCGGAAGCTTTTTGTCAAATCCCTTATCCGTATGACTGGAGGTCGAAAAATGAAACATCTCAAACATATTGCAGTTTTTCTGTTCATAATCGCGGCCATTGGTTCAGTATTTGTTATGCCTGTCTTTGCTATAACCGAATCAGAAGTAGAAAATCAGGTAAATGCAGTTGGGAAAGAAACTGTTACAGGAAATATATTTATCTGGTTTCTCTGCGCCATTGCCTTTTTAAAAATTTCTCAAAAAATTGACAGCTTCATGTCTTCCCTTGGGATCAATGTAGGAAATACCGGCGGTTCCATGCTCGCAGAAGCAATGATCGCCGCACGCGGTATTTCTTCCCTAAAAGGCGGAGGAGGCAGCGGCGGATCTGGCGGCGGTTCCTCCGGAAGCAGCGGTTCATCTTCTGGGTTTTTAAGCGGAGGGCTGGCCGGGGCTGTAGGGAGAAGCTTTAACAGGAGTGCAGTCAAAAGCGCAACCGGTAACGGAGGAGGGGGCCTCGGAGGCAAAGCCTTTATGTCCTCCATGAGCAAAGGAGGCAACTTTGCAAACAGTGTAATTGGATCTGTTGCAACAGGAAAAGTAGCTTCTGTCGGTTCTATGAACGGCGAAAACGCATCTGCCGCCCTGTCTTCCTATATGGGATATACTGCAATGGGCAGCAGCGCAGAAGACGCCCCTGTTTATTCAGACGTAGAAATCGGGGGCGGACAGATCTCGGGAATTGAAACGTCCAGCGAATATCCAGAGGGGATCGCTTTCGGTATGTATCATACCGACCAATACAATGCGCCATCCGGCGATTACTCCACTGTTACGTCCGCAGACGGTGCGACATGGTACAAACAGTATGCGGCTGACATCGTACAAAGAACCCCCTACACAGCTCCCGACAGTTCTATCGCCTATCGTGAGGAGATCATCAAAAAACTCCCCGACCCTCCAAAAAGAAAGGATAAAAACTAATGGCGGAAGAACCAAATAAAACCGATGCTCTGCAAAAAGGCGCACAAGCCGCCAATATGATAAAGGGAGCTGTCAAGGCCGGGAAAGCAATTTCCGGCGCAGCTAAAGGCGCGGCTGCCGGAGGCCCATACGGCGCGGCTGCCGGGCTTGTCTGGAATAATCGTAAAACGATTGGAAAAATCGTAATCGCGGTTGTCGCTCTCCTTATGCTTCCTATCCTTTTTATCTGCATGCTGCCTGCTTTAATTTTCGGCGGTCTGACAGAAGCGTTTTCCCCCAGCAATCCAGACGTTCCGATTTTAAATGACAATACAGCCGTTATGCAGAATGTAACAGACATTTCCGATACGATTGGGAGTATATTATCCGAGTCGCTGGAAGATATCCTGCGGGATATTGAGAACGATTTCTCTTACTCAAGCGCCTCCCAAAAAGAAATTATCAACCCTCATGAAAATTCCCCTAATTATAATGCCAACGCTTTTGTATCACAGTACTGTGCAGCCAAAAACAAAGATTTTGCCTCAATTTCCATCAGCGATATGGAACGCACCCTGCGGCAAAACAAAGGCGAACTCTATTCCTACACAAAGAAAATCGAAACCCGGACCACTACAAAGGAAAATGTAACGGTCGGCACAGACGGTAAAGAAACTGTTACACAGACAAATGTAACAGAGGATTGGGCCGTTTATACAATTTCTTATCATGGGGAAACCTATTTTGCCGATCAGGTATTCCATCTGAATTCTGAACAAAAGGAACTGGCTGATAACTATTCGCAAAATCTTTCCCTCTTTTTGGGAGACAGCATGTTTCAGGGAATCCCGGATCATTATGAGACTGTTTTTCCTCTTGGTGATATCCGGTTTACAGACGGGCAAACAGAGGTCGTATATTTTAACCAATTAGATGAAATATACGCGGATAAGCCTTATGGTACAGACGATATCGGCGGATACGGTTGTGGCCCTACTGCAATGAGTATCGTTGTTTCCTCTCTCACAGATGATCTGGTCGATCCTGTAGAAATGGCGCAGTGGTCGTATGAGCACGGATATTGGTGCAATGGGAACGGCTCTTACCACGCCTTGATTCCAGCGGCCGCCAAAGCATGGAATTTACCTGTAGAGGGGTGCGGGACATCCGACGGCCAAAAGATCGTCGATGCACTGAGTGACGGTAAACTCGTGGTCGCAATTATGACGAAGGGGCATTTTACAAATTCCGGACACTTTATTGTCCTAAGAGGCGTAAAGGACGGAAAGATCTTAGTAGCAGATCCGGCAAGCTATAAAAACAGTCAAAAAGAGTGGGATTTATCCATCATCTTAGATGAAGCAAGCCCACGCGCTGCTGCCGGCGGCCCCTTCTGGATTATAGGATGACTAATAATATCTGAGAAAGGAGAATGCCATGCGCAAAAACCAAGAAGAGCTCGACACCTATATTATCCCGCCGAATTTTATAGAAAGCGGCACTGTTTTCGGCGGGATGTTCCGCCTGCGGAACGTAATAGAAGCCGGCGCCCTTGCTGTTGCCATTGGGGTGCCGGTTTTCTATCTGCACTTATCCTTAACCGTCAAGATTATTATCTTATGCTTAACGGCGCTTCCCGCTGCCCTTTTAGGCTTAATTGGAATCTATGGGGAAAGCCTTTCTTCTTTTATCATAATTCTAATTAAATTTCTCTTAAACCGCCGTATTATCGGGAAACAGGACGCAGAAGAGCCAATTTTGAAAGAACCGCGGGCGTCAAAATCTTCTACAGCCAAAACGGAACCAAAGCAGGAAAAAGAACCGTCAATGATGGCTGAAATCCTCGCGGTAGTACGCTCACGGCGAAAAGCAGGAAAAGAAGGCCGCCGTGAAAAGGACAAAAGCGGGGAATCCGTTCAGAAAAAATCTCGTTCAAAACCTTCTTCCGAAACAGCTTGCCTAAACCCGGTCGCAGAATATCTTCCGATTGAACGGATCGAAAATGGCGTAATCTATACCAAAGACCGCCGTTATGTCAAAATAGTCGAAGTCATACCGATCAATTTCCTGCTGCGGAGTGCGAGGGAACAGCGCAATATTATCTATTCGTATGTTTCATACCTGAAAATAAGCCCGGTCAAAATCCACTGCAAAGTCCTGACAAAACGAGCCGATATCAATAAACACATTGATATTGTGCGCCGTGAAATGCAGGAAGAGACAGATTTAAACTGCCGGGAGCTGCAAGAAGATTATCTAAAGCTCATTCAAAAAATCGGGTCAAAGGAAGCCATCACCAGACGCTTCTTCCTGATCTTTGAATATGAGTCAGTGGGACGCCGCGGGGCAAACGAAGAATCGGAAGCAGTTGCATCTTTACAGACCGCAGCCCGTACTGCAATGAATTATCTCAAGCAGTGCGGCAATGAAGTCCTGCTTCCGGAAAACGAAGATGAAGCTACCATCGATATCCTATACAATATCCTCTGCCGTCAAAGAAGCACCACCACTTCCCTGCGGCAAAGGGTACAAGAGGTTGCCGCGCAATATATGGAACAGGGTAAGGATATCAACAGCATCCCGAGCAATGCTTTTTTTGCACCAAACCGTATCGACTTATCCCATTTTAAATATATCTGCATTGACGGATTGTACTATACCTACCTGCTCATTCCTTCAAGCGGATATAAATCCCGCGTCCCGGCTGGCTGGCTTAATCTTCTGGTAAATGCCGGTGATGGGATAGATATAGATATGTTTTTATCACGTCAGCCAAAAGAACGGATGGTGCATAAGTTAGGCCAGCAGCTTAGGATTAACCGCTCCAAATTAAAGGACACCAGCGACACCAATTCGGACTTTGACGATCTGGACGGCGCCATCCGCAGCGGTTATTTCTTAAAAGAGGGGCTTGCCAACAACGAAGATTTTTACTATCTCAACCTGCTTGTGACGATTACGGCCGCCAGCGTGGAGGAATTAGAGTGGCGGGAACGGGAAATGCGGAAATTGCTGCTCTCGCAGGATATGCAGGTTTCTCCCTGCTCTTTCCGGGAGGAA
>ERZ1643247.3017-NODE-3017-length-12427-cov-3.786534_pt1 | contig 12427 bp, 9 predicted proteins | sample MGYA00579264_ERZ1643247 | MGnify/ENA primary metagenome ERZ1643247 (study PRJEB29033, sample SAMEA4952262) | chicken gut metagenome | biome: Broiler Chicken; feature: Gastrointestinal Tract; material: Caecum | place: Ireland | collected 2018 | study: Broiler... | reverse complement strand
CTGAACAGCAGCCAGGCCATAACAGAACACGTAAACGAGATCACTTATGCGATGAATGTCATCCTGGCGGAGGCGCTTGAGGATGTGCTGGAAGAAATCGAAGAGGATTTTGCCCGTTCCGAGGCAGATCAGCTGGAGATTCAAAATCCCTATGAAAGCGGGGTGGTCTATAACATTAACCTGTTCCTGTCTCAGTACAGCGCGGCCTGCAGCGAAGAGATCGAACGGATTTCCATTTCGGATATGGAAGATGTGCTGAGAAAGAACAGAAAGCATCTGTTTTCCTGGACCAGTGAGGAAGAAACCCGGGAAAGCATTTTGACAGATCCGGAAACTGGGAAGGAGATAACGGTCCAGGAAGACTGGATTGTCTATCAGATTGCCTATAATGGAGAGGATTATTTTGCCAAACAGGTTTTTCAATTAGACGAAGAACAGATGGAACTGGCGGAGGATTATGCTTCAAACCTGAGCCTGTTTTTAGGGGATGGACTGATGCAGGCGGTTGAAGACGGGACAGAACATCAGATTCCCCCGCTTGGTGAAGTTGTATTCCCTGATGGCGGCAGTGAAGTGGTCTATTATAATCAGCTGGATGAGCGGTATGCGGATAAGCCGTATGGGACAGACCGGATTGGAAAGAGCGGCTGCGGACCTACGGCAATGGCAATCGTGGTTTCCTCGTTGACGGACGACATGGTGGATCCGTCGGAAATGGCGGAATGGGCATATCAGCATGGCTACTGGTGCAAAGGGAGCGGATCTTACCATTCCCTGATTCCTGGGGTTGCAGAGGCCTGGGGACTGCCCGTATCCGGCTGCTCCGCTTCTGAGCCGCAGCGGATTGTCGATGCATTAACGGCGGGGAAACTGATTGTGGCGATTATGGCGGAGGGCCATTTTACAAAAAGCGGACATTTTATTGTGCTGCGTGGTGTGCAGGATGGAAAAATCCTTGTGGCGGATCCGGCAAGCTACCAAAGGAGCGGACAGTCGTGGGATTTGTCTATCATCCTGGATGAAGCCAGCCGCCGGGCCGGCGCGGGCGGCCCATTCTGGATTATCGGGTAATTGAGAAGGAGAAATATGGATCGGACAGAACGTGATATCTATATCATTCCGCCAAATTTTATAGAAAGCGGAACGCTTTTCGGCGGGATGATTAAAGTGAGAAACGCAGTAGAAGCCGGTATCCTGGCATGTGTAATCGGGATACCGGTTTTTGTGTGCATTCCATTTGGGCTGACAGCAAAGATTGTAACCCTGTGCCTGACGGCCCTGCCTGCCGCGCTGGTCGCCCTGATCGGGATTGACGGCGAGAGTCTGTCTTCCTTCCTGTTGATCTGGATTCGGTACCGCCGGAACCGGCGGGTAATCGGTACGACTGGAGTTGGGGATCAGAGTGGACCAGATCAGGCTGCAGAAAAAACGAAGCGGACCGGAACCCTAAGCCGTGAAAAAAAGAAAGAAAAAGCAGGGAAGCAGGCCACGACGTTACGGAAGGCTGCGGGAAAAAGGCATGGGAAAGTGAAAAGAGAGGATTTTCCGGCAGAATTTGATGAATTGAAAAAGTATGAAATGCGGGAAAAACTCCGGAAAGCGGGGAAGCCGCGTCAGAAACCGGATGGCAGGAAGGCTGCAGAAATGGCGCCGGCATCCACTTTTGTTAAGAAATCAGAAAAAAAAGAGAACGAAAAGATTTTGAAAAAGAGAACGGGATCTGAAAAAAGCGGTACGCAGGAGAAAGAAAACGGGCAGAAAGCTGCCTGAACCCGGTGGCGGATTACCTTCCAGTTGAGAAAATCCAGGATGGAATCATCTATACAAGAGACCATCGGTATCTGTCGATTCTCGAAATCACTCCCGTTAATTTCCTGCTGCGGAGTGCAAGGGAACAGAAAAGTATTATCTATTCTTATCTGTCCTATCTAAAGATCAGCCCCGTAAAGCTGCAGATCAAGGTGATCACCCGGAAGGCGGATATCAATAGGCATCTGGATACGGTAAGGGAGGAGATGGAAAAGGAAACCAATGAGCACTGCCTGCAGATGCAAAAGGACTACATTGAATTTGTAAAAAAGGTAGGCAGCCAGGAAGCGGTTACCCGCCGTTTTTTCCTGATTTTTGAGTACGAACCCTGGAATCCGTCGCAAAGAGAGAATGAAACGGAAGCAGTATCGTTTTTAAAGAGCGCGGTTCATACTGCGTCCGCGTATCTGAGAAACTGCGGAAATGGGGTGCTCCGCCCGGAGAATGAAGACGAAGAGGCGGCAAAGGCGCTTTATGATATTTTGTGCCGGAAGGAAAGCGTTTTTAAGCCTTTTCATAATAAAGTATCAGCAGTTGTGGCAGCTTATGCTGTCCATGGAAAAAATGCGTTCCATGGAAAAAATACGGACGCCATACCGGCCAGTGAGTTTTTCTCCCCGAATCAGATCGATTTCACAAGAGGAGATTCTGTTCAGGTTGACGGATTGTATTATTCCTGGCTGCTTATCCCCTCAGAAGGGTACCGTACCCAGGTCCCGGCGGGGTGGCTGAGCCTGATCGTGAATGCCGGGGATGGGATTGACATGGATCTGTTTTTGTTCCGGCAGCCCAAGGAACAGATCGTTCAAAAAGTGGGGCAGCAGCTGCGTATCAACCGGTCGAAGATCAAGGACGCAAGTGATACGAATACGGATTACGACGATATCGACGGCGCGATCCGATCTGGGTATTACCTCAAATCCGGAATCGCCAACAATGAAGAGTTCTACTATATCAATCTGCTGGTCACGATTACTGCGGAGTCCCGGGAGGAACTGGAATGGAAAGAGGCGGAAATGAAAAAACTCCTCCTGTCGCAGGATATGCAGGTGCGAAGCTGTCACTATCGGGAAGAGCAGGCATACCTTTCCTCCCTGCCGTTTTTGTCCCTGGATAAGAAGCTGTATGAGAGGAGCAGACGGAACGTGCTGTCCAGCAGTGCTGCGGCCTGTTATCCCTATATCTCTTATGAGATGTGCGATGACAATGGAGTTATGCTTGGGGTCAACCGGTATAACAGTTCGCTTGTGGTGCTGGACCTGTTTGACACAGCCACGTACAAAAACGCAAACATGGTGATCCTTGGGACCAGCGGTGCCGGAAAGACTTTTACCATGCAGCTGTTAGCGCTACGGATGCGACGAAAGGGGATTCCTGTTTTTATCATTGCCCCGTTGAAGGGACATGAGTTCCGACGGGCCTGCGAAAAGGTGGGAGGCTCATACAGTCTGCTTGCGCCGGGAAGCAGATGGGGGATCAACATCATGGAAATCCGCAAGCTGGATTGCAGCGTAAACGAGCTGCTGGATGGGCCGGAACAGTTTTCCGCCCTCGCGGAAAAAATCCAGCACCTGCATATCTTCTTCTGGCTGATGATTCCCGATATGAACTATGAAGAACGGCAGTTTCTTGACGAGGCGATTATCCTTACTTACGAAAAGAAAGGCATTACCTATGAAAATGACTCCCTGAATGATCCGGAAAATCCGGAGCAGTACCGGGAGATGCCGATTCTGGGGGATGTCTATGACATCCTGGTCCAGTCACCGGAAACAGCCCGGATGGCGAAAATTATGAAGCAGGCGATCGATGGGTCTGCCAGAAACCTGAACCAGCAGACCAACGTGGAGCTGAACAATGATTATAATGTGCTGGATATATCCCGGATGTCAGGGGAGCTGCTGCCCCTTGTGCTCTATACTGCCCTGGAATATGTCTGGGACCGGGCAAAAGCAGACCGTACGGAAGAAAAGGCGGTTTTTATTGATGAGTGCTGGCAGCTGCTGTCTGCCACCTCTGCGGAAGGAAGCCGTATGGCCGGAGATTTTATTTTAGAAATCTTCAAAACAATCAGAGGGTACGGCGGATCTGCCATCTGTGCCAGCCAGGACCTGTATGATTTCATGTCTGCGGACAACGGCCGGTTCGGGAAAGGGATCATCAACAATTCCAAAACCAAAATCATCCTGAACCTGGAGGAAGACGAGGCGGTGCGGGTACAGGATGCCCTGCATCTGTCTGACGCGGAGATCATGGAGGTCACTCATTTTGAGAGAGGAACCGGTCTGATTTCCACCAATAATAATAACGTGATCGTTGATTTTAAGGCAAGCCCGCTGGAAAAGGACCTGATCACAACGGACAGAAATGAACTGAAAGAGATCGCGGAGCGGCTCCGCAGGCAGAAGGAAGCGGGATAAGGGAAAGAAGGTGAAAGATATGATAACACGCAGGGAAATGTACCAGGACGCATCAGAACTGCTAAAGCTGGTATCCATGTACCCGGGAATGACGGAATGGCAGGCCAGCGGTTTCTTCCCGGGAAAGGAGGAAAAGGTTCCGGCCATACTGGAGCACCTTTCCAGACAAAAACGGGTACGGGAAAATGCCGCCGGGGGATGGATTCCCTGGGAAGGGCCGGAAGGGACCGACCCGGCGCTGCTGAAGGCGGTCTGGGTGCTCCTGGATTTCCGGGATGAGCTGGAATATCATTCCGCCGGCGAGTATCCGGTGCAGATCCTCTTTTTCGCGAGAGGCGAGGTATATGAGATCATAACGGTACAGGAAGGGCAGGAAATCCTGATGAACCGGCTGTTTTCGGACAGGAAAAAAGAACAGAAGGAATCCTGCAGGCGCATCGTTCTGGTGGATGACCCGGCACAGATCGAACGGATCAGCATACCGGGCGCTGCCGGGTACTGTACAGTGAATGGTGAGCAGGTGACCTATTATCAGGATGCAGAGGAAGGAGAGTGACCTGTGCAGGAAGAATTCAGGAAAAGAATAGACCGGGCGGAGGAAGAAGCGGTGCAGCTGTTTTCGTCCCTGTACCTGATGGCTGGAGCCGGGAAAGACCAGGGGGCGTACGGAAAGTTTTCGCTGGAAGCAGCGCTCCGGGCGGAGAAACTGGCCTGTTCGCTCCGCCATCTGGTATATGATACAGTCGGAGTAAAAAAGCGGGAGTACCTGCCCCTGGCGGGGGACGCGCAGGGGATTGAAATCAGGACGCAGGAAGGAAAGTTCCAGATACGGATTCCCAGGCTGTTACCCAAGCGCCGGAACCGAAAAAGTATGGAATATCTGCTGGATCCCCTGCAGGGATGCCTGGAGGCGTACGCAGAAAAGAACGGGTGCCCGAAGTACCGGGAATGCGTGATCTGTATCATTCATACTTACAGCAGGGAAAATCCGGTCAGCCGGATCTGCGACTATGACAATCTGGAATGGAAGCAGGTACTGGATGTGCTGGCATCCTTCCTGTTAGTGGATGATTCGGGCCTGCTCTGCGATGTTTATCATACAACAGAGAGCGGCGCGCAGGATGAGACCTGGATCATTATCATGGAAAAAACAAGGTTTCCGGACTGGCTGAAGGGCAGAAAAGAAGGAGATTTTTAGGTATCCCTTTTTAGTGGCTCTTTTTTCCTGGTTTTGGGACATGGCTGAAATGGAGCAAAGAGCCGGAAACTGCAGGCGGATAGAAAGAAAGGAAATTGGAAATGTACCGTGCCTCTAAAGACTTCGGTACATGAGACGCGTTTTTATTGGAATTTGGAAGGAGTGATGCAAAGATGGGAAAGGGACAGTGAGGCTTCCGGAACCAGGGACACAGGGACGGCAGCTCTTGGAACTGGCTGCTGTTTCCGGTGACTTCCCGGTCCGGCTTTTGAAACGCCTGCCAGGGCAGCCGGCCTACAAGGATTCCGTGGTGAAAAAGCTGAAGAGGACAGGGCTGCTCCGAACCTATTACCGGGATGGCCTGCGTACTTTCCGGCTGGGCTGGCCGGCCAAGGAACTGCTGGTGCAGGAGAATCCGGAACGGTTTTCCTTTTTCCTGACGGGGACAGCGGAAACAAACCGGCTGAAAAGTGAAAAGACCCGTAGGCTGCGGCTGATCCGTATGGCGGCTATGTATACTATGATGTGGAACGCCAGGATGGAAATTTTCCGGGATCAGAAGCCGCCGGTTTTTTCCTATGATTTTTCCGGGCAGGAGAGAATCCGGGATCCCTGTTACTATGGATCGAGAGAAGTCAAGGAAATCGGACTGGACGCGGTGAAAATCAAAAGTTCCCGTATGACAGGGATGCTTCTCACGAAGGAAAAAGGCTACGTGGTTTATTACTGCGGAGAGGCATTGATGAAGTGGGGCAGCCGGGAAGAACTGCGGCTGAAGATCTTTCTGCAAATGGAAATGAATGGCCGCAGGCTTGGCGGGCAGTACGGCCCGGACGGTCTGGAAGCCATTCTGTTTGCAGACCGGATGGAACTTTTTATGGAACTGATGCAGGCGGAAAAGAAAGATGGGACTTACTTCCTGTTTGACGGAAATTATGAGCACTTTTATTTTCTGACAAACGATCATCATGGGGAAGTACTCCTGCGGCTGCTATGCTGCATGAAAAAAAAGCGGGAGCTGGAAGAACTGATGCGTACAGGGCTGGAAGAAAAAGCGGAAAGCGGAACCTGGCAGGATGCGTTGGATCAGGACGGCGCCCCGGTCCTTTTTGGATGGCTTCTGGATCTGCCTCGGATTGCCGGATTTCTAAAAATGATGGCGTTTCGGAATCTCTCCGGTAAGATCATCTGCTTTGATTTCCAGAGGGAGGTCCTGGAAAACTACTGCGTGTCCAGAGGCGCAGTCCTGGAATTTGAGACGATTGATTTTGAAAAGTTTGAAAGGAGGTTTTTCGGAGATTAATAAGAAGTATATCAGTCTTGCCCTCCTGCCTGTTGCCCTGCTGGCGGTCTTTTACGCTGGAGGGTATCTGGCCCAGCTGTTTGGGAATTATGCAGCCTGGAAACAGGAAGGAGGCTATCCTGGGGATGGTTCTTCCCCCAGGCTGGCGTCGCCGGATTTTGTAACCTGTATCTCGGCAGTATTCCGCCCGCCTTATGGAGTGTACGGAATCCTGCTGTGTGCGGTTCTTTTCATTCTCCTGCTGGTGCTGGTTATGCGCCTGGGATACAACGACTCAGGCGAATATGACCGGGAACGGAATTTTGCATACTCGAAGAAAGGAACCTATGGAACTTCTGGCTGGATGGGGAAAAAGGAAGCGCAGGAGATTTTTGACCTGACATCTGACCTTATGCACCATCATGGTGTTATTCTGGGTGTGCTGGGTGATAAAGCAGTGTGCGTTCCTGACGAGACCAGGCTGAACCGGAATATGGCTGTTTTTGGTTCCAGTGGAAGTATGAAAACCCGGTCTTACTGTATCAACCGGATCCTGCAGGGGATTGCGGCAGGAGAATCCCTGATTATAACGGATCCAAAGGCTGAACTATATGAAAAGACGAGCGCCTACGCGAAAGAAGCCGGCTGTATCGTCCGGATCTTCAACCTGGTTAATCCGGAGCATTCCGATTCCTGGCAATGCCTGAAAGAAATCGGGGGAGATGAGCTGATGGCGCAGATATTTGCGGAGATCGTTATAAAAAATTCAAACGACGGAAGCAAGGGAGACCGCTTTTTTGATGCCGGAGAGAAGAATCTATGGAAGGCGTTATGCCTGTATGTGGATATGCTTTATCCGGAAGGAGAGAATAACATTGGACAGGCATACCAACTCATGATGAATCCGACGCAGGTATTAAACAGCCTGTTCGACGTGCTTCCGATTACCCATCCGGCGCGGGCATCCTACAGCTTTTTTAGGAATGCACCTTCCAATGTGCAGGCAGATCTGATCAGCGGGCTTGGAACGAGGCTGCAGATCCTGCAGTCAAAGGCGATCCGGGAGATCACCAGCCATGGTGAGATTGATCTGGAACTGCCCGGAAAGAAGCAATGCGTCTACTACCTTGTGACAAGCGACCAGGACAGCACGTATGATTTTTTAGCGTCCCTGTTTTTATCCTTTGCGTTTATTCGGTTGATCCGATATGCAGATACGGCCTGCAAAGGCGGAAAACTCCCCGTACCGGTACATATCCTGGGAGAGGAACTGCTTGCGTGCGGGACGATTCCGGATCTGGCTAAAAAGTCCAGCGTGATCCGTTCGAGAAATGTATCGCTGAGTTGTGTATTCCAGAATCTGGCCGGCCTGCAGAACCGTTATCCGCAGAACCAGTGGCAGGAGATTTTGGGCAATTCGGACATCCAGCTTTTCCTGGGGTGCACGGACCAGCTGACTGCGGAATACATTTCCAGTCGGACCGGGATTGCAAGTGTGGCGGTGAGCAGTAAGTCCAAACACCTGGGGACCTGGCAGATCAGCGATTATACGCCGGATTATCGGGAAACAAGCGGCGTTGGGAAACGTCCGGTTCTGACCCCGGATGAAGTGATGCGGCTGCCGGTGCATCAGGCGCTTGTGATCGCACGCGGCCAGAAGGTGCTTCGGGTGGAAAAGATGGATTATACCAGGCATCCCGATTATGGCAGGCTGCATGACAGCAGCGCGTCAGAGCATATCCCGGAATGGAAAAAGAAAAAAGCGGAACAGGCGGAAGGAAAGAGACAGCCGGAACCGAAGCAGAAAAAGAAAAGAGGAGCGGCGGAAAAGAAGGGGAATGGGAATGATGCCGGGGAGAAGAAACCTGCTGCGCCTTCTACACAAAAACCGGAGAACCACGCCGCAGAGGAGCAGGAGAAAGGTGGTACCGAAAAAGGCGGCCAGTCCAGATATACGGTAACAGACAAAAAGTCCATCCTTTCTTCTTAATTTTCAGAATATATGTTCAAAAAAACTTGAAAAGCAGTAGAGGAAGGCCGTTCCCAGATCATCCTGAATGTGGAAGCTTAGAAGGGGAATCCGGATATGCTGTCCTGAACCGGGGGGGCTGTTTTATGCGAGCAGGCTGGTATCCTCCCAGAAGGAACGTGATTTTGAAAAATCCCGGTATGAGGATATCAGGTCGGTATATTTCGCGTGGATCTGCATGAACATGGAGGAAAACAGCTTTTCCCATGTGCATCTGTGCAGGAGAGACATTTGGGAAGCCGGAACTGGCCGGGAAAGCTGGACCTGATGAATGTGATCCTGACCGGGGTAGCGGAAGAGCTGCCCGGGAAAGGGCCGGGATATGAACTGCATCGGCTTCTGGGAACCCTGTTTCCTTCGGAATTGACAGTAAATGAGAAGTTGGGGATTATAGAGACAGAATACCATATCACGATGGAGGACAATATCAGAAAGGATGTGATTGGTGTTATCTTGGACAGGGAATCCGGGAAAGAGGAGAAGCTGTAGGTAAAGAGGCAAAAAAGATAGCAACCATTAAAAGGATGCACCAAAAAGGCTATTCCATTGAAATGATTGCGGATACCTCTGATAAGACGTCGGAGGAAGTGGAAGCAATCCTGATGGAACAAGAACTACAGACTACCGGATTGTAAAAGAATATATAGTGCGATATAGTTAAAAAGAAAGCAGTGAATCTCAGCTAAGGGATTTACTGCTTTTTCTTTGGCAGAGAAAGGAGATGCTGATATGGCAAGGAGAAAAGCAGTTGAAACTGAAAATACTGTAATCGATCAGATGGAGGAGAGCCGGGAAAATATACTGGCAGAGGAAGCGGCACCGGAAAAAGGAATCCAGGCAGAGATGGAAAACACGGAAGGAACAGATCCTCAGCCGGCGGAAGAAGTTCTCCTGCTGGATCCGGCAGAAGCGGAAAACGGCGATGGAGCTGAAAGGGTCCAGGAAAAGGAGTTTGAAACCGTTTCGTATGAAGCGATGGGAGAAGAGAATATGAATGAAAGTGGGATTCTGCAGGAAGAACGTCCGTCCGATGAAATGCCCTCCGATGAAGAGCGCCCGGCAGGAGGTACGGAAACAGAAGAAGTCCATGGAGAAGCGATGGAGAAATCCACAGAAGCCATACAGCCCGGCGCAGTGTCTGAGGCGGAGGAACAGGAAGCGCCGGTTCTGACTGTCGAAGCGAGAGGGGAAGTGGAGACAGAGGAAGTCCGGGAGGATACCATCTGGCATGAGATCCATAACGCATACCGTACCCGTCGCATCCTTTTCGGTCAGCTTGGGGGTGTGGAACAGACGGAAGGGGGGAAAACGATCGCAATAGTTGACTATAAAGGATTCCGGATTGTCATACCGGTTAAGGAAATGCTGGTAAATCCAGGATCTTATCCCAGCGGGCAGGCATATACGGACCTGATGACACAGTATAACCGGCTGCTCAATAATATGCTTGGGGCGGAGATTGATTTTATTGTTCGGGGAATTGATTCCAAAACAAGGAGCGTGGTGGCAAGCCGCAGGGAAGCCATGTTGAAGAAGCGACAGATTTTTTATCTGGATACGGATAATGACGGAATGTACCGAGTTTATGATGGGCGGCTGGTACAGGCCAGAGTGATTGCGGTTGCTGAAAAGGTAGTGCGTGTTGAGATATTCGGCATTGATTATCCAATTCTGGCAAGAGACCTTTCCTGGGACTGGATCGGGGACGCCAGGGAAAGATTCAGCGTTGGGGATCGCGTTCTTGTGCGCATTCTGAAGGTGCAGCGGGATGAAAAACCGGAAAATATCAGTGTAACGGCTGATATTAAGAGTGTATCCAATAATTCGATTCGGGAAAACCTGAAAAAGTGCCGGGTGCAGGGCAAATATGCGGGGAAAGTAACGGATGTATATAAGGGGATCGTATATATTCGGCTTTCCAACGGGGTAAACGCGGTTGCCCATTCCTGCTATGATGCCCACACACCTGGAAAGAAGGATGACGTGAGCTTTGTGGTAACCCGGATTGATGAGGAAAGAGGAGTGGCAGTCGGTATTATTACGAGAATTATTAGAAGAAATCTATAATTGCTATTCGGGATATAATCTTCATACCGGCCCTACAAAGAAAAATAAAATGGCGGGGCCGGTATTCGAAGAATAGAGACAGGGATGCTATAAAGATTAGTGATTTAGGAGAATACTATTTTTTTCCCTTTTTACCTTGATTTAGATGATTATAATCGTACTTTTGAAATGGAGATTTTTCATTTTTGATCTTTTCAAAATCAAAACTATATAATTCATCAGGTTTCCAACGCCCTTTGTCTGGAGGAATGATTTCAAAAATAGTATTTGCGTCAAGAGATCCGTCGTAGGTATCTTCATCACCACAATCGAGATTGCTTATTCCGTAAGTTGTAAGACAATATCGCCCAAATTGTGAATACAGAAGAACTAGTATGGCAGCAACAGCATTTATACAGTTTCCCAAATTGGCATAATTAAAATTGCTTTCGCGATTATGTTTTACTTGATTATATTCCCAGTACCAGTTTTGTTTGGTTTTTTTTGATGTAAAAATTATAAAAGGCGTCAGGCGTTTTTCTTCACGTTTAGATCCTGTTCTCCAATTTGGCAAGATAATAGTATATTCAGATAATTTAGAGGATTTTTCTATTTTTTTGTAATCTTTTATGGTACTGCGTTCAATGTCTGTTCCGTTAGCGTTTAATATTGCTTTAAAATTAACTTCCACTTCTGTGCAAGCACGAAGTAATAAGCTATATAATTCAAAAGAATAAGTTTTCAAGTTTTCTTCAGCTGGTTCAATAAAATCAAATATATTACACAGACTTTTTTCAATATTGAGATAGGCTCTACTAAGCTGAAGACGATCAGAAGCATAACGTTTATCGAGCACATATTCGTGGGATACTCCAGGACGTACTATTCGATAGTATGGATGCGAAATAGACATTATATCACCTCAATTTAATATTTTCTTAAAATTATTATACCATAATGTATAAGTACAAGTAATTATTGTTTTCTATTATTCATTAGAATTTCTACAACGATTTTGTCCTTTTTCTCTCGAAAAAATAGTAGTATAATTATTATGGACATAGATAGAATAAAGGAAATGAGTGCATGGAAACTACTGTTAGTAATGAAGAATATAATAAATTAGTAAAAAAAATTGAGTTCTTTGAAACAACGAGAAATAGTCTATTGACGTTCTCGTTTTCTGCGGTGTTAACCGTAATCGGTGTAGCTCTAGCAATGGATATGAACGTTATAAGCGCTTGGATATGCCTGTTGCCATTTTTTCTTATTATTCCATTTGCAGCACGGATTTCTTATTATAGATTAGCAACTGCACACATAGGAGCTTTCTTAAAGTGTTTTGCCCCCCAAAACATGCAATTTGAAATAGGGGCTGATTTTGTAAAAGAAGGAAATTGTAGGTTCTATACGTTAACGGCCTGGCTTATAACGCATGAGATGGTTCTTTTAGGTATAGCAGTTTCATTTACTCTGAAACAATACTTTCCGGGCAGCCAAAAAAGCGCAGACTACCCCCCTCATATTTTTTCAGGCGTTTTATCTGGCTCAGCCGAAAGGCTTATGCGGCAACTACAGGCACTTCCCAGCCAAGCGCTTTTAACTTTTTAAGGTACGCATTGATCTTGCGTTCCCTATTAAAT
>ERZ1643247.3016-NODE-3016-length-12427-cov-16.202312_pt1 | contig 12427 bp, 13 predicted proteins | sample MGYA00579264_ERZ1643247 | MGnify/ENA primary metagenome ERZ1643247 (study PRJEB29033, sample SAMEA4952262) | chicken gut metagenome | biome: Broiler Chicken; feature: Gastrointestinal Tract; material: Caecum | place: Ireland | collected 2018 | study: Broiler... | reverse complement strand
TTGTCTGTGATTTTGCTGACCATTTCGGCGGAAAGTTCAATTCCATAAAGTTCCACCAAAACACCTTTACTCGAAATATTTGACCCAAAAAAATTTGATGGGTTCGAGTGAGTTTCTATAAACGCGGATTTATAGGGAAGATCAGCATCTGAGAAATTCGATGCTGATTTTTTCTTGTCCTCACTTTGACGTGCGTCTTGACAATCCGCAGAGCTTATGGTGTTTTTATCAGATTTTTCGAGTTTTGAGGTATCCACCAAGTTTTTGCCCTTACTCGAACTATTCGCCGATAAAACATCATCATAAAGCCCATCTCCGAAATAGGCTTGGAGATGGGCTTTGATTGTATCTAAGAGAGTTTTGGCGCGTTCAGGACTGGCGTGGTTGATTCTTATCAGGTCGTCCTTGATAGGCTCCTGCAGCTGGGCAAAGGGTGAAGCCAACTCGGCATCTACTTTAAGACCGTTTTCCAAGTCATTACTGACAAGGAAACGCTTAAAGATAGCTTGATTCATGAGCCGCTTCGTGACATCATCGGCATAGCGGTAAGTCTCTCCGCAGTTCTCAACAATGTCCAATGCAGCTTTAAGATTGTCGATAATCGCCTCAAAAGTGGTATTGTGGATGCGGATCTCATGCTCGATGGTCGCCAGCTCTTTGGCGATTTTCTGCTGTTCAGCTTTAAGCAGATCCAAAGGGATGGCGTTGCTATAGTGGGCTTCAAGCAGTTTTTGCCGTTTGTTTTCCAGTTTGGCTTTCTGACCTTTCAGACCGTTCAGCTCTTTTTTGTATTTTTCTTTTTCGTTTTCAATCAGCGTGGTCACTTGCTTTTCCAACATTACCCTTACCTCTGCCGGGAGCTGGTAGGAAATATAAATCTGCTCAATCGCTTCTTCGACAGCGCTGATCAGAACGGCTTTGGTGGTGCATTCTGGATGCCGTTTGCTATGGCGACCAGCGCAGACGAAGTAGGGGTAAACAGTTCCGTCTTTTTTCTTTTCGTTGCTGACCATCATACGCTCACCACAGTGAGCGCAGTATATACTGCTTTTTAAAAAGTGTGGGTGTTTGAAGTTGCGCTCGCCATTGACTCGAGAAGCGAGAATGGTTTGCACCTTTTCCCATGTTTCTGCACTGACCAATGGTTCGTGACTTCCGGGATACTCCACACCTTTATACGTAACCACGCCCTTATAGTAGGGGTTTACCAATACCTTGTGGAGTGTTTTTAAGGTGATGGGTTGCGAGGGAATTCTTGGAGTGGAGCGAGTGTTCAGGCCACAGGCGGCTAGATGCTCCGCTAGGTCTGCCACCGTCCATTGGCCGGTAGAGTACTCCTCAAACGCCAACTTGATCAGTGGCGCTCTTTCTGGATCAATAGCAACAGTACGTGCTTCACGCCCTTTTTCGTCTATATCTCGTACATTTTTGTAACCGATAGGTGCTCGGCCAACGGTACCGCCGTTCTTGATTTTTTCGCCCATACCTTTCTTAACTTCTGTTGCCAGGTTCTGTGAGTAAAACTCTGCAATGGCGCTCATAATACCGTGGAGCAGCATGCCAGACGGGCTGTCGTCGATGCTCTCGGATGCGGAAATTAACTGCACGCCGCACTCATTGAGGACGCGCATAATATCAATATCATCGCCTCGGTTACGGGCAAGACGGTCAACTTTGTGGACGATCACATAGTCCACGCGGTCGGCGTTCTCTTTGATGTACTCCAGCATCTTCTGGAGTTCCGGACGGTCTGCCGATCTGGCGGATGCGCCCCGGTCTACAAATTCTTTGCCCACCATTGCGCCCATAGAGAGGGCTTTACGTTTATTAGCTTCCCGCTGGGCAGGGATGGAAAAGCCTTCGTCTGCACCGCCGCCGCGTTCCGCCTGTCCGCGTGTGGAGACGCGCAAGTAGGAAACCGCAAACTTGGGTGTCATGGCGTTTACCATCGCCTGCATGGGATCTGCTTGTGATGTATAACTCATGTATACTGCCTCCTTTCTTAGATTTGTCTGATGATACCTCTGAATAGCGAACAAATCAAGCCGCTTATCCTAACGTTATCTTTTTGTTAATAAGCTCATGATTTCTTGGAAAACCGGCCTGCGCGAGGCAGACCGGTTTGGGTTGTGAGGAAAGCATACTGCCTTCCTTCTAAAGAACTACAGCTTGCGGATTCTGTCTACGCCGTAGACGACGCCCAGTCCTGAACCGTTGTCCCAGCGGACAAATACGGTGCCGGTGTCATCCACTGTGCTTACCGTACCCCGGTCACCGGGCTTGAGCTTGCCGTAAGGGTCATCCATCGAGATGAGCTCTACGCGGCAGCCGGTCGGATACATCTGCCTGACCCGCGCCACCGTCTCGCGGCTTGGGAATCCGTAATTACTGTTCATAAGGTGCGCCCCCTTTCTCATCGGCAGAATCGTCTGCCGGAGTTGTTTCTGTTTCGTTGGTGTTTGGTGTTGCCTCAACGGTAGGCTCTGGGGCGGTCGCCTCAGCCCGCTCCGGGCGGTGCCCGGACTTCCAGCTGCTGTTGCCGGAAAGATTCCTGAGCAGGATTTTTCTCGCTTTTTTGTAATCGTCGCCGACGAAGCCCAGTCGGATGAGGAAAATCCGCATGGTGAACTTCTCGTTATCTGTAGGGCGTTCTACCGCCGTTACCCGCCGCTGTTCCTTTGCCATCTTACAGAGAGCGGCAATTAAGCGGTTGTAGGCATCGGCCTCCCCATCGAGGCTATGCAGGGTAAACCACGGGAACTTCAGTGTCGTTTCCGTTTGGGTAACTTCCAGCGTGTCCGTCCCCAAGGCTTTCTTGAGAAGCGTTGCCTTGCTGGTGATGATCCTGGCGAGATTGTCCTCCGCTTCCGGGGTAAACCCGTTTTTAGGGATTTCCACGATATAGGAATAGGCTTCAGTCCCTATTGATGCTGTCTCAGCGGTGCTGGCAGGTTCCTCATCGTGGAAGGGCTCGAAACCCCGCTGTTTTAGTGCATCTAACAGTGCGGCGGCAACTTCATCGCACGTGTCGGGAGTAGTGAGAATGCCGTGGACATCCACCTGACAGCCGCCGACCTTATAAGCAAAGGTGGGCGCTCCCAGATAAACAGGATGCACTGCCAGAAAATCGGCGACGGCCTGCACCAACTCCTTCCGCTTTGAGCCTGTTACATTATAGTTAATCCGCATGATCGGTTCCTCCTTTCTCTGTCTACATCTATCACTCAGCCTGCCGGAAAAAGCAAGTCTTTTCCAGCGTTTAGTTGGCTCTTCCGGTGAGGATAAAATTGACGTACTCTTTCCGGTGTTCCTCCAGATAGATGACCAGCTCGTAGTAGCCTCTGCGGTTGGCGATCTGCTGTACGCGGCGGATGTCGAACATATTGGTCTCTCCGGAGTTGCGGATTGTGAGGATCTGCATTTTGATGGTATCTGTCATTAGAATGCCTCCTTTCTGGAATCAGCGACTGCTGTCAAAAGAATCTCAGGGTCAAATCTGCAGGAGTGGTAACCCTCGCAGATGGTGTTCAGATAGAAACTGGACGGTTTCCCGTAAGGATGCCCGTGCTCGTTCATGATGTAGATCATGGCGTAGACACGTCTGCCGTCTACGGTTAACCGGATGGTTTCCTTGCGGTACAGACGCGGCCAGCCCTCGTAGACATCCAGCGCCTGCTCGTCACTGGGCTGTAGCCGCCAGATGAGCACCGGCACCGTGTGTCCCGGCATCCGTTCCACCGTAGCGACCGCGCTGTGGGAGCCGCCCCGGAACATCAGCCGCCAGCCGCGCAGCAGGCTTTTGCCCACTACTTCCGCTGTGGGGCAGCGATGCGCCATCTGCCGCAGATTCAGGTTTGATCCGTAAGCGATGTAGAGTCTTTCTTTGTTATTCTTCATGTGCGTTCCCTCCATTTCCTGCACGATTGATGTGGCTGCGGACATTTTCCTTACTGCCGTAACGCCACGCTGCGTTGCCATCCAGGTGCTGATAAAGGTGTTCCCGGCAGCTTTTGAATTCGTCGCCGATAAAACCGATCCGGTTTAGATACACCCGCATGGCAAACTTTTCATTCTCCTCCTGCACCTTCCGGTAGCTGGCGCTTTTTTGGGTAAGCGCCTGGTTGTTCAGAGCCAGGGCGAACACGATATACGCCCGGATTTTCCCAGCATGCAGCGTCCCATTGAAGCCCCGGAGTTCTACGGTGTGGTTGCCGTTGAAGAAGCTGTGCAGATTGAGGAAATGGTAGCGGCTGTCGTGATAGTGCCGGTTCCGGCTCCCCCGGTAGCCTTCGTACCAGATGCTCTCGATCTGCGCAAGGGTTTTGGGTTTGATTCGGTTCATCCGCTCTACCAGATAGGCATCCATCTTTTTGCAGTAGCGCATCCGCTCCGGCGCAATCTGCAGGGCTTTGTAGAACAGATCGTTATGGCTGGCGATGATGTTGACAAAGTTGCGGATACTGCGCGCCGTGTGGTTGGAGCCGTCCAGATGGATGTGGATGCCGCAGGAGTCATTGGTGAAACCACCCGCCCTACGTAAACGCCGTGCCAGACTCTGTACGGTGTCGATGTCTTCCCGGTACAGGAGAATGGGGCTGACCAGCTCCACACTGTAGCTTGTGTCGGCGTGAACGGTGCGGCGTCCGTTTTTTCTCTGGCAGTCAATACTGGCGTCCGACATGAATTTCCAGATTCGTCCGTCCGGTGCGGTCACATGATAGGTGCCGTAGTAGCCGCCTGCGTGTGTCGCGATGCCGCCCAGAAACTTTGCGGCTACATCCGCCGCCTGTTCCCGGGTGATGCCTGTGAACTCCATTTCGATCCCAAAATGATTGGTAAACATATGGCTTGCCCTCCTTTTTTGTGGGGCGGCTCAAGGTGCGCTGTCCCAGAGGGCATCCACGGATGCGCCTCTAGGGGACAAGCGCACCGTGGCCGCCAGATGTTAAAGTCCCGTTGTTACAGTAAACCTCCTTTCCTGTGAACGTGCTGCGTTTCTTGCGATTTCTGTAGAAGAAACGCCTGTTTTTTTGGGAGGGCAGATGTCTGCCGGTAATGCTATGTTACGTCATGCCGCCCTCCCTTCGGTAGATGATGTAGCTGGATTTGCAGCAGTATTGGTATCGGAAGTCGTCTTTTTTCTCTCGGCGATATTTACCGCTACCGAGATCAGAGCCTTCCCCAGTTTTTCCATGTCCGGGGTGTCCCGGTACTCCGGGACAATGCGGACGTGATGGGAGCACATCGGCCTCCCGCGTTCTTTCTTGCTCATGTAACCTCCTTTTCCGGCTCCCGGAGGCTTGGCGGCGGGAGCCTAACATAGAGCCTCCTGATTCAACTTTTGACAGAGCAGCGGCTCCAGCTCTTCCGGCGTGATCACCGCAAAGAGGGAGGGCTGCCCGGCAAAGTTCTTGCGGATGGCCTCTTTTAACATGTCCCGGCGATGGGCGCTGGGGACAATCCAGACGGTCAATGGGAACACGCCGAACTCTTCCTGTTCCAGACCGGTGAGGAAATAGTCGTGATAGCGGCGGCACTGTTCCAGAATGGCCGGGATGGATTCTGTACCTAAATCTACTTCGATGAACCAGCAGTCTTCATACTCGCCGCAAAGGGTCTTTGCATACAGGTCGGGCTTCAGCGACACGATCTTGCCGATCCGGGAATAGGCACGCCAGCTGTCCGGCTCAAAATCCACTGTGACCAGAGAGAGCTCTTTCTGACTTTCACAGATCTCCCGGATCTGGATGGAGCACTCCGCCACGGCCAGTGTGTGCCGGAGGAACCGCCCGGAGGGTTCGAGGAACCGGGTGCGCCGTTTGGAGTCATCCGGTTTGGCCAGCCGCAGGAGCCGTTCCCCTGGCTCGGTCAGGTGCCAGATGTAGGAGCCTGACCCGCCCCGGATGCCGCCCACCCGCCGAGTCATGGCGGCGATCAGGTGCATCTCCCGCAGCTTTCCCAGGTTGCGGTTAGCAGCGCGGATGGCGGCGGTAGGGGTACTGTGTCCCATAAAGTACAACCGGCGCACCTGATCGCTGGTCAGGTATTTGCTCATCCGGATAGCGGTGAGGATGGCCAAATCCCGCTCCCCCAGACGTCTCCGCAGGCTTTCCAGCTGCTGGCGGGAAAGCAGGATGCGTTTAGGGCTTTCCGCTAGCTGATTGGAAGAATCGTCCGCGCCGGGCTGGTCGGGCAGAGTATCCCTGTAATCAGGGATAGAGTCCTTTCCCAGAAGTTCCGTAAGCGGCGCAGAATGCGGATTTTCCATGCTTCTGTTCTCTTCGCGATACGTCATGCGGTCGGTCATGCCTTTTTCCTCCTTCCTATGGGTGATTGAACCGTTTCTGCAGACGGAGCTGCTGCTCCGATAAACAGGTCGAGGTACTCCTGCTCCACTTCGGCGGCAGGTTTTCCATAACGTTTTTGGCTGAGGGCTTTCAGGTCTGCTGGGAGCCGGACAGGATCGACCGGCGGCAGGGTCTGCCCCCGCATCCAGCCAGTCGCCCGCCCGCCGCACTGCAGCGTGGTGTAAACCTGATAGCGGGGCAGCATCATGAAGTCTTCGGCAGTCAGTTCCGGTGCCATCGCCGCCATCGCTTTAGCATCGGTGGCATTCAGGCCAAAGACGATTTTATTCAAGGCATTGGCGTCAATTCCGGAGCGAATGGCGAGGGGCAGCTGATCCCGGTATTGGTGGGCGAGGGTGAGCCCCAGCCCCAGTCCCCGTGCCTGTGCAAGGGCATCGGATAAATCAGTGGGCAGGGACAGGTAGTCCTGCAGTTCGTCAATGTAAACTGATACGATGTGCCGCTTTTCTGGCGGGAGCTTGGCGCGGGACAAGGCCAGTGTCCAGGTTAGTCCCACAATGAGCGATCCCAGACAGCGGCTGCACTCGCCGCCGACCAGCCCTTTATTAAGGGAAACTAACACGATTTTGCGTTGGTAAAACAAGTCGGTTAGGCTAAACTTCGGCTTGGCCTGCCCGAGAACGTTCCTCAGTCCCGGACGCAGGGTAAACTGGCGCAGCTTATTGAGGACAGGCTCGATCTGCTGCTGGCGGCTGTAATCTTTAAGGGCATCGAACTGTTCCCAGAAGGGTTTTAGGGCAACCCGGTCTTTGACTTGGCTGGTAATTTTCTGCCGGAAATCCGCATCTGTCAGGAAAGCAGGGAGCCATAAGAGCGAGGAGCCTTCTACTTCTACCAGCGTAAGTAATGCCGCCGAAAGGATATCCTGAATGCGCACACCCCAGTTGTCCGCCCAGAGTTCTTTGAGGACGCTGAGAATGGCGTCGGCGAGTAAAGGCGGGTTTTCGTAATTTTTGAAAGCCAGCGGGTTAAAGCCTACCGGTGCCGGGTCAGAGGGGTCGATCACAACCACGTCGTCTTCGCGTTCCTTTGGAATCCGGGAAAGAATGTCATTGACAAGATCGGCTTTTGGGTCTATAACTAGAACACTGCGCCCCGCACATATATCTGATAAGATCAGATGCTGCATCGCTGTGCTTTTGCCGCTTCCGGTCGGCCCCAGCAATACGGTATGGAGCAGGCTATCCTTGGGAGAAATGCTCAGTTTCTTTGGATCTGCCGTATCCAGACTCATAGCAAAGCTGCGGTCATCGCTCGCCTTGATCGGGGGCGAGTACCAACCGGGCGGAAACAGCGATCTGGGGTGCAGTGCCGCAGTTCCGGGAAGGGGCTGGTCGCCGATGGGTAGAAGCAGAAAGCTGACCAGCTCTTTCACGGACAACCGCAGCGGAAACCGTCTGGGGAATATGGCATGATTCAGTTTCTCAGAAGAATCCGCCTCTGCATAAATCCGGACTCCAGCAGTCTCTAACACCCGGAATGCAGACAGCATGGCGAGGACGTGATGGACGGCTTTCCTGCCGGAGGCTCCTAAACGGATGGCTGCGTTGAAACGGTGCTGCTCCGCCTTTTGTTTGGCGGATTTTTGCTGTTCCGGTGTGGCGGGATGGACATTTCCTAAAATCTGATCCAGCCAGGAAGCGGTCGGATCTGGCAAAGATGGGGAGACGGAGCTCGGCGCGAAGGCTTTTCCCAGCATCACCTGCAACACCATTTCTTCGCCCGGCGGCATCTCCGCCATAGCCGCCAGCCCAGTCCGGATCGCCGACATCGTCACATCGGTCTTTAAAGACAGGATCGGATGGGAGATTTTTAAGGCACGGGTGATGGCAACGCTTTTGCGGGCTGCGTTAGAAACATCCCGGAGATGGATGTCTCCGTGGGCGTGCAGCACACCTTTGATCTCTTCCAGCTGCGGGGCTTTTACACCGATCTGGTAACGGACTTGTCCGCCCGTTCCCCGCACCTCCCAGACAAGGGGGCAATGTGGAGAAAGTGTGGCCAGATGGGACAGCAGCTCCCACACGTCGTTGATGTCATAAGGCCTTGGCCATTCGATGGCCATCCACTGTAAGGGTATCGAAAATTTGCTCATAGGCTAGTTCCTTTCCGTGTGCACGCTACAAGTGCGTGTTTTTCCAGTATTTGTAGATCCGGTATGCGATTCCGCCGCTGATTGCGGTCACCGCGATAATCGCAAGTCCGATCCAAATATCTGCAAGGAAGGTTACACCCAGCTTGAGCAAGTAGCAGCATAGCGCAAAGGTGCTGATGACTCCCAAGAGCCTTGCAATGAAGTTGCTTAATTTCACATCTCATCAATCCTCCTTCTGGATTTTCACTTTGTTGCTATAACGTGGTACCGGATATCCCGGAATGACGAGATCGGAATCGATCTCGTTTCCCCAGACATCCCATCCCGGCTGGCGTCGCCGGGCGAATAATTCTAGATAGCGTGGTTCCGACAGCCGCTCAATGATCGCGTACTGTTCCTCCGGCTTATGGCTGTGCCCCTGAAACGGTGCGAACAGCCAGTTAGGCTGGGCGTGGAACTTGACCGGTGCGCGTCCCCGCGTGGCAAAGAGACAGGTCTCGGATGCATTGCGGATGTAGTTGCCGAGCCCCAGCCGGGGCTTGATCCAGTAGATTGGGCTGCGAAAGGTGAATCCCCACGCCTTGATCACGCTGAGCCCTTCCTGCAAAAGACCGTTTGGCACCCAAAGGTAAAGGTGGGCGTTCTCCTCACAGAGGTCGGCAACCGGCATGGCCTTGATCTGATCCAGGGTCATCAGCTCATAGTGGCTGGCGGCACCGCGTTTGCCCTTCTGGTTGATATCCCAGGGCGGATCGGCAAGGCAAGTCTTATATTTGGTATTCGATGTTTCTAACATTAATTAACTCCTTTACTCAGTTTGTTAAGGTACTTTTCCCGATTTAATCATATTTTGTTATTTTGACAAGGCTTTTTTCAGACTTTTTTCGGCTTTAAAATGGGCGATCGGACACCCTTTGTTAAAGACTAACAGGGGTATCCATTCGCATTTTTGTCATGCGAGTCAGTAAAATAATTTCTTGAAAAATCAGGAAATTTTGTTATGACTTATTGACTTCTTCAAACTTTGCTGTTTTGCTTTGCCTCCGCATCACAAAACGTGCGGAGCATTTCTTTCTGTGCCTCGGCGGCGTTAGCGCAGAGATCCAGATGAGCTTTCAGCAGGGCAAAAGCGTCGCTTGTGGGCTGCTGGCGGCCTTTATACTCCCGGTAGGAGACAATGGCCGCGGCCAGCAGCACAACAGCCAGCACGGCCAGAAGGATCAGGGTAACATTGGTTATCGTCATGAAAATCACCACCTTTCTAAGTATTTTCTGGCCTGATTGGCGTAGGATTCTACGATTTTCCAGTAATGTTCTTCCGCCTGCGGGGTGAGCTTGGAGAGCTGCCCGGCGGTCAGGGACAGCACGCCGAGGCCTTCCAACGTGTTTTGATAGAGTGCCGTACGGCAGCGTTCATAACCCAGTGATAGACTGGCGTTTTCCAGAATCTGCAGTGCCTGTTTTTGGGCGCGGGGGCTGCAGATCTGGCGTGGGACTTGAGGAACGGTATTGACGATTTCTGTGTCGTAGGCCATCTGATAATCTGAGGATCGTTTACTCATAGCTTGCTCCTTTCCAGAGGGAGTTCTTCATGTCCCTCTATCTGCTATAAGACAGATTGCGAAAGTTTGAATCGGTGTGATGGAAAATTTCTTGATTTTTGCAGGAAAAACTTTTGGTAGAGTAGGTTAGAGGGCTTTGGCCCTCTTTCCCCTCATCAAACCGTGCATGAGGTTCTCCCTCACACGGCTTTCCGACATTCTTCTTTCTACAGCATTACGTCATGCTCTAGCCATTTTCTTTAATCCTTTTTCGTAAATGCTATTTCTAACAAATCCTACCTTTGACATACGGTTACGCCTTTGGTGTTTCTTGTTATACCATCTTGTAAAAGTACAGATAATGTACCAGTCGAGCGTCTGCATCCACCTTTCGTTTGTCTTGGTAGAATAGTAATTCTTCCACCCTGTGATTTTCGGGTTCAGATTCTTTATTAAATCTTCCTCTTTTGCTACCAGCAGACTTCGGCTGTTTACATTCCTTTTGATTTCTGCTTTCATCTTCTTCATGGCTTTTCTGCTTGGATACTGATATGTTTCCTTATACAGTTGTCCTTTGCTTGTTTCCGTTGTCATTCTTCTGTGATGCATTCCGAGAAAATCAAATCCCTCTTTTCCATCCCACATGCTGACAATCTTCGTCTTCTTTGGATGCAGCTTTAAGTCCAGTTTTGCCATGATGTAACGCAATAAGTTCAGTGCATGGTTTGCACTTTTCTTATTTTTGCAAATGATTACTGTATCGTCTGCGTACCTCACAAGAATACCGTGGGTGAGTCCATACTTTTCCCACAATCTGTCCAGTGTGTTCAGGTAGATATTTGCCAGTAACGGAGATATAACTGATCCCTGACTTGTGCCCAGTTCAGAGAGTGTCAGTATATTCCCGTATAATACTCCTGATTTCAGCCATTGCCTTATCAGCTTTTGTATTCTCCGGTCTGATACTCTCTGTTCTACTAACACCATCAGCTTGTCCTGGTTTACATTGTCAAAGAATTTCTCAATATCTGCATCTACTACATAGTAGCCTTTGTTGTTACATGCTTTTCTGACTTTTTCAAGCGCCTGCTTAGCACTTCTTTTGGGTCTAAAGCCATAGGAGCAGTCTTTAAAATCTGCTTCAAAAACTGGCTCTATGGCTATCTTTGTAGCCATCTGCACGATTCTGTCTTTGACCGTTGGTATTCCAAGGGGTCTTTCACTTCCGTCTGGCTTTGGTATCATCACCCGCTTTACTGGGGACGGTTTGTATCTGCCGTCCGCCAGTTCTGCTTTTATATCTGTCAGATATTTCTCAATTCCTATCGCTTCAATATCCTCAATTCCGATACCATCCACTCCACTGGAACCCTTATTAGCTTTTACCCGTTTCCATGCCTCGAAAAGTACATCATCCCGGTATACTTTATCGTATAGTGCATGAAATCTTCGGCTAGCACATTTCTTGGCTGTTAGATATAGTTTGTTTTGAAGTTGTCGAACTTTTTCCTTGGAGTTATTAGTCTGCATGACATTCTCTCACTCTTACCCTCTCTACAAACATGAATGAAGTAAGGAACCTTCCCATAGACTGCGTTTTCTTGCACAGCCATTATCGGTACTATGTTCCTCTCCGACTCCCTCCCATCAGAAATACGATTTCGCCAAGCTTATACGCTTTCTCTTTACCCTTCGGTGATGGGTAGGGTCTCTCCAGTTCCGAACCACACTTTTCATACATACCGCTTCCTCTATACCGAGAGATTCTTCCGTGCTGCGTTCCAGTATCTTCACACGTTCCATGGTTTTCGCCCATTTTCGCAGGACTCAACTTCTCTTCCCTCTCTTTCGAGACCTTTTTAACGATACGGCAGAATTCACTTTATGTTACGGTCTGCATGATTGCTCGCTCCTCTTATCGAGGCTACTTTATCCACTCGCTTAGCACCCTGCATTACTGCAACGCACCGAGTTTAGCTACACAGCTCACTGGCGATTACTGTGACCGGACTTGCACCGGCTAGTGTGGTCCAGCTTTGCTGGACACACAAAACCAAAAAGGACGCTTGCGAAGAAGCGTCCTGTGAGAGGAATATATAGGGAAGAACAGAGGATTTACATGGTGGATTTATGGCGGTTTAAGCATAAGCCCGTTCTCAGGCCACCAGAGGCGCTGTGTCGCATTTTAGCTTGAAAACGGTATCATTATAGCTCTTTGCGCACAAATGCTCAGGAGGGCGGATTTTAAGCGGTATGAAGCGATTAGCATTTATACGGTGCGATTAGGGATGGAATTCATGTCTGCTGCCTGCGAATTCTGAAGCTTGGCGAAAGTGTCGATCGCGTAGATAAATCTTCTACACACTGTTGACCCGCCCACTCAGCCCGGAACTACCCAGCAGCCACGCAACGAACGGATAGAC
>ERZ1643247.3015-NODE-3015-length-12429-cov-11.990060_pt1 | contig 12429 bp, 11 predicted proteins | sample MGYA00579264_ERZ1643247 | MGnify/ENA primary metagenome ERZ1643247 (study PRJEB29033, sample SAMEA4952262) | chicken gut metagenome | biome: Broiler Chicken; feature: Gastrointestinal Tract; material: Caecum | place: Ireland | collected 2018 | study: Broiler... | reverse complement strand
GCAAGCAAGCAAGCAAGCAAGCAAGCAAGCAAGCAAGCAAGCAAGCAAGCAAGCATAAGATAATTCTGTCCTTTTTTTCATGTCAGGTTGAATTCTTTACAAAGTTAAGAGGCGTATTTTGTCTAAATTATAACGGACGGGATGCGCCTTTTTGTGTTTGCAACACCTGCTGAAAATAAATTGAAAGGACGGAAAACGATGAAGATTAAGCGATGGATTGGCGTACTATTATGTATGCTATTGTGTGTGGGTATGTTGCCGACAATGGCGTTTGCTGCTGATCAAATGACTGTAAGCCTTAATGGGCAAGAACTGATAAGCGGTCAAAAGGTGCAATGCGGAGAAGGAACCATAGAATTTGACTCCGCAAACAATACCTTGACATTGGATAATGCAACAATTAGCGAAAGCAGCACGGAGTCGGTTTTACGAATACAAGGTCAAGGCGGAGTGCTAACGATCAAGCTTTTAGGGAATAATAAAATAAGTTCTACATCAGAAAATTATTTTCCGATCGCTGTTTCCGATGCGGATGTTACTATTCAGGGAACAAATGCTGACACATTAACATTAGAGAGCAATTCGGATAGCTTAAATGGCAGTCATTCTAATCTGACAATTGATGGATGCACGGTAAATGTAACCTCCCATAATTGGGGCGGAATCTCTACCGGCAACGGAGTGATTACAATAAAAAACAAGGCTGCTGTTACTATTAACAGTTATGATCCCGCAATTTGGAGCGAAAATGGGATACAAATTGCCGACAGTTCTGTATTTGCAACAGCAAATGGGGATGGAGTAAATACCGTAACAAGTTATGGTGATATTAGCATTAGCAATTCCGAAGTGGAAGTAAAGGGAACATCTTCGGCAGCATATCCTGCACTTTATGCTGCTGGTGATATAAATATCAATAACCGAACCACTCTTACCGCTGAGAGTAATGGTATGAGAGGTATATTCACGGACAGCAGCATGATGGTCGATGACAGTACTGTGACCGCCAGCGGTGCAACAGATGAAGGAATAATCGCTGTTGATACTTTTTCAATCAATAACTCTAAAGTAACTGCTTCCAGTAAACCTGAGGATGTAATACCTGCTATTGTAACATATAACTTGAATATTACTGCTTCTGATGTAACCGCTAAAGGCGGAATACAGCTTTGGGATTTTAACAGCAGCGAAACCACTGGTAGAACTTTTAGTATTACACCTGCTGAAGGGAAATTGGCAGAGTTCAAGGTAGACGGTACAAACTGGGATGGCTCTGGAGTTTCGCATTTTAAGGAAGGGGCAAAATCTCCTTATGATGCAGCAGTAACCTTTACCGAAAGTGAAATGAACTGGCTTGATGCATACAGATATGTCCATATCGGAGAGCATATCCACAGCGGCGGTACGGCTACCTGTACAGAAAAAGCAGTGTGCGCTGATTGCGGCAGAACATATGGGGAACTTGATCCGAATACCCATACAAACATCCATGTGGAGGCGAAAGAGCCTACCTACACAGAGGAAGGAAATGTTGAATATTGGAAATGTTCCGGGTGCGGCAAGTATTTTAGCGATGCAGCGGGTACGCAGGAGATTTCCTACGAGGATACAATCATTCCGAAATTACAGGGAAGTACGACAATCTATTATGCCCTGCACTTTGAAACAAACGGTGGAGAGGACATGAATTCTGTGGTGAAGGAATCCGGTACTGTTATGGATCTTTCCGAGTACGTTCCAGTCCGTGAGGGTTACACCTTTACTGGATGGTATGCGGATGCAGAATTGACGCAGCCCGTGACAGAGGTGACGCTGGATAACACGAAGACCATCTATGCAGGCTGGGAAGAGATTGTGACAGATACCCGTCTGGATCAGGAAATTTTCATGACCAACCCGTATCAGGAGCGTGACCTGGCAAATAGTTCCAGAAATACCATGAGTAAAGTCTGCACTCTGAAGTTGGGCTTTGCAGTGGATGATCCGGATCTGAGCCTTTCCTACGAAACCAGTGATCCTTCAGTGGCTACCGTAGAAGATGGAAAAATTACCTACCAGGGTATCGGTACCTGTGTGATTACGGTGACAGCGTCGGAGACAGACATGTGTAAGGCGGCAAACCTGGAGATTCCAGTGACTGTGGGAAGTCTTGGAACGCCGACCTTTACCCCGACGGTTACAACCAGGACAGCGCCAAAGGCCTTTGTAGTGACTTCCAGCACCGTGCGCGGTGTGGATGGCTGGGAAGTGCAGTATTCCATCCGGGATGATTTCTGGAGAGCTACGACGAAAGATTTCCCGGACACGGGAGCGAAGCTGTATCGAGAGACCTGTACAACGATGCAGTCGAACCGGACATATTATATTCATGTAAGAGGATATCAGATCATAAACGGAGAGAAAGTCTACAGTGACTGGTCGCCGGTGAAGACCATTAAGACGAAATAAGAAAGTAGATAGAGATTTTTGAGAATCTGATTTATGCATATTGCATTGTCAATTGGCATATGCTATAATGCCAGTAGGCAAAAAGAGATAACAAGTCCATGAGGACGAAGAAACGAAACCCCGAACCGTGCGCCAACACAGTCCGGGGGTTCTTCTTTTCTTTTATAGTGGCAAAGCACCCACTAGGCTAGTTGTTGCCCTTATCGTCACCATCTAGCCATTTGATGATGTAGTGGCAGGCTACACCACCCAGAACGGCGACCAAAAAAGAGATAACAAATTCCATGAGAACACCTCCTCCCGTTGCCGGGTATCGGTAGGACAACGTCATTATTATATCGCAATTGATATATTACGGCAATCAAAAGTTAAGATCGTGCAATAGCATGGCCTTTTTTTATGAGTAAAGATGAGATTCATGATTTCCACATAAAAGATCAGTTTCATGTTTATTTTTCATTTCACAAGTCCTCTATTTATGGGCATTTGTGAGGTGTCAATTTTCAATTCAGATTTTTCCAAAAGTAATCATTTTTAGAGTTCTCATAATGGGAATTCTAAAAAGTAGATATATAAGAAAATCAAAAGGTCAAGTTGACCGCTTGAGAATATTTTTTAGAAATTACATTGAAAAGAAGTAGGAAGGATGACAACAGAGTATACGAAGTTATGTAAATGTTAGGGCAAAAGTGGCAGAGGAGCGCAACAGCAAATTAGTACGACACTCAACTTTAATAAAATTGCAGTAAAGCGAAATAGAATTATTAAAATACGTGAAACTGTGTAGGGACATTTATGGAAAAATAATTCTCAGAGTTGCCAACATGGCATTTTTGAAAAGATAATCATTACGAAACTGTATTAAAATGAAATAGAAAAAATAGCTACAAAGTATGTGGGGGTATGTGAATACAACTATGGAGAAATTGGAAAATCATTCCCAGTAAGGTCATATTAACTTTTCTAAAAATGGACTACCTACAAATACTGAGCGATGTTGCCGCTAAATTAGAAACATCGAAAGAAGGTATGCCAAGTTGGCACACCTAAATATCTCCTCGATAAAATTAGAAAAAAAGCGAAACAGAGGAAAGTGGCTACAGAGTACGTGAGACTGTGCGGGTATGAGCATGGAGAAATAGGAAATGGTAGAGAGAAGAATTGCCAAGTTGGCAAACCTAAATACACTCTTGATGAAATTGCTGAACAGCTTGGAACATCCCAGAGAAGCTTATCCCGTGCCCTCTCCATAGAGCGAAACCTTACAGAACCCATGAAAGAACTGCTTGACACGGGCGTAATCTCAAAGACATTAGCTGCCGATGTGATTGCAGGACTCACTCCAGAAGAACAGGAAGAGCTTATTGCTGTACTTCCTGTCACGGAACGAATCACGCGGCGCGAGATGGAGAAATATATTGAGGAAATTAAGGAATTAAAAAATCGCCCTCCGCAAGTCATTGACAACACGGACTATTCCAAAATCGATGAACTCCAGGAGAAGATCAAGGAGCTTGAGATTCAGAAACGCCAGTTAGAGACAAAAGTGAGAATGATAGAAGAAGATGCATCTTTTGAATTTAATAGGGGCAAGATCCTTTTCCAGAACCTTTTGCAGAGAGACTGTAAGTTGGGACAGTTCTGTGGCAGACTTAATCTGGCGATCCAAATCGGTCTTCTTCTGGCTGAGAAATTCAATCTCTGATTTCAACTTCGCAAATTTCTGGGCATGGATGAATTGGAACAGGGTGATGTTGCGCTTACCAATTTATTGGAAATTCTGGATAAGGTTGGTATGTGGTATTCAGAAATGAATGAAATTTTAAACCTAAAACAAGAAGTAACCATTGATGTAGGAGTGAGAAAAAATTTCAAAAAAACTGGTTGACAAAAGTATACCAACGAGCTATTATAATTACAGGTTTACAAAAATATAACTTACGGAGCAGAGATATGAATGGATTAAAATATATTCGGAGCAAAATCATTAACGAGACCATGGACGAGTTGGCTGCGCAATTAGGAGTATCGAAACAGGCGGTGTACTTGTGGGAAAGTGGGAGAAAACCGATTCCTCAAAAAAGGCTGAAGCAACTGGTGGATCTTTCAGGGATACCAGGAAACTATTTTCTGATAGCAGAACTGACAGAAAGGGATCAATTGGAGATCAGAAAAAACTATCTGATAAAGAAACTGTCGGATACTGTCGTGGAATATGAGGAGGAAGTATACGACAGTAAAGGAAATCCTAGGAGAATCTCTCAAACATATATGGATGCGAGTATGCTGAGTCAGATAGAATACAACGATATGGAGATTAGAGTGGATGATTTACTAAAGAAAATTACTAAGGCTATATGCGGAATGGAAGACTTTGAAAAAGCGGTAGCTACAGGAGAACCGGTTTATGAAATGGAAGCCAAGGCAAACCTGTTTGATCAGTTTGCGGATATCGTAGAAGAGAATGAAGAGAGGGAGTATCTATATCAGATCTTAAGGGCAGTGGATCTCTTCTTTCGCGACAGCAAAAATTCATTATCGGGAGATATGCCGCCGTTTTCTATGGATTTGGTTCCAGATGAAGCACCACTTGTACAAGAACTGTATCGGGTTTTGTATGAAAAGAAGCGCAGAACAGAGCAAGCAGTGAGCAGAGTGAAAAAAACAAAGATGGATTAAAATAACAGGAAGGTGGAAGGGCTTATCGAGAAGGTACAAGAAAAAATTTTACGGAAATACTATGATTTGGTATATCCGAAACAACTCAGAGAGAATGAATACATCAAAATCCATTTATCAAAGATGAAAGAATCCGGGGGAAGGATTGAGTTTGACCAGTTCGTCCAGGGGTTTGATGAATATTTGGAGGTCATTCGGAAATACCGCAGCAATTGGAATCTGTATAATGAGCTGGCTACGGTAAAGGAAAACCCGGAGGCAGAGAAACTGAATGGAAAAGAGAGAAACTTATTTCACCGGCAGGTTTTGTATCTGGATTTTGATTGGAAGGATTATCCCCATTTGGAAAATGACGCTTATAAATATACAGAAATGATTAAGGAGAAACTGCCGGATGTATTTCTGCATGCGGTATACAGTTCTGGCGGCGGTTTTCATTATTACATTGCAATTGAACCGACGACAAAGCAGCGAAAAGTGACAGCACTGAATAAGCGGATTGCGGAGCTGGTGGGAGCTGATACGAATGCTTGTAAAGTTACCCAGATTGCAAGAATTCCTACAACGTACAATTTGAAGCCACAACGGATGGACAAGGATAAGAAGTATCCCTTGGTTTTGGAGATTACCCATTATCAGAACCATCCGACGCAAATCTATCATTTTCATCCCCTGAATATCGATCATTTAATAAGGAAAGTCCAAAAAGCGGAAGAAAAGGGCAAAAGAGATTGTCCGCCAGAATTCCCTTTGCAGGAATGGGAGTATGCTTCAGAAAATTATGATGTGCAGCAATATGGCTGCCTGTGCACAGAGAAAGTGTTCCGAGAAGGGGCAGACCAGGGGGAGCGGAATACCTGGCTTGGGAGAATCGTTGTCTGGTTTCTGCGAAAGAAGATTCCTGACTTTCAAATCAGACGGAACTGCCAGGAGTGGAATGAACGGTGCAGACCGCCGAAGAGCCGCCAGGAGATGGACAAGGATGTTGACGGGTGGCTCGTGTGGATCAGACAGCACGGAATGTCAAGAATTGGTGGTTGCTGGTGGTCTATCACAGAAGACTCGAAAGTCCGGGAGATTGTGCGAAAGCAGTGTGACAAGTTCCATTGCAGGCAGGCTACGGATGGTTATGCAAGTCTGAATATGTCAGAACAGGTGTCGATTAGAATGAATGGGAAGTTGCTGACAGATGGGAAGCTGAGTGCAAAGGGGAATTATTCCATGTCTGGTTATGAATATTTGATCCTCACGGTTTTGGAAAAGTATATGCAAAAGACGGAGAAAAAATCTTTGACGGTAAAAGAACTGAAGACATGGCTGCAAAATCAACAGGGAGGACAGTGGAAGCTATGTATGGATCTGTCGGTTTTGAAAAAGACGTTGACGGCGCTGGTGAATCATAAGTGCATCACGCTTTCAGCCCCAGTAAGGAAAAGGCGGAGGAGAGCAGTGACATATGACGATAAAGTGATCCGGTTTACAAGGACGCTGAAAGATATGGAGAGTAAAGGGTATTTGGAATTTTATTATTCGGCAGCCAGGGCAATGATCTGCCATCAGATTACGCCGAGGGATTACAAGGTTTATCTTTGCATCCTGAATAACCTGAGGAACCACAAGAGCTGTACCTTGGAGAGTTTAGATAAAACACTGAATATAGGGGAAAGAAATATATCAGGAGCGATACAGAATCTGGAGAAAGCTTCTGTCTTAAGAGTAGAACAAGAATATTCCCAGGAGACAGGAAAGAGATACAATAAATATTATCCTACGGATACAAGCAGATGGAATTTGAAAACGGAGATAGAGATAGAAGGAAGAGCGGTCTAGAGAATCAGAAAATGGATCGTAAGACTACTGGGTCAGAGGACTTTCTTCCAAGTATCTACTACATAGATATAATACATTCTATACATACTTGTTAAAAATCAATCCGAGAATGTTTGTGTAGACCAATAGAATCTGAATCAATGAAAGATGATCTACTGTAAAACAGGGTTGTCAAAAATCGAAGCGGTTTGTTAGGAAGAGCCAGATTTCATGAGGGTTTTCGAAATATAAGTATCTGATTAAACAGAGAAAACATTTCAGATTAAAAGAGAAAAAAAGAATAGGGGGAAATTTATGTTAGAAAATTATAAAGATGTATTGAATATAGAAGATGTTATGGAAATTTTGTCGATAGGACGCAGCTCCGCATATAAACTTGTGAAGCAAGGGGAATTGAAAACACTTCGGATAGGGCGGCAAATTCGGATTCCGAAACCATATATGATAGACTTTTTGCTTGCTAATAATTATAATGATGGAAGTAATATGTTTTGCCTTTCTGTCACAGAAAAGGAGGTTGTCAAGGAGCATGACAGGAAGTGTGCAAGCTAAAAATGGAAAATGGTACTGCGTACTAAATTTGAAGGTAAGTGGCAAGAGAAAGCAAAAATGGATTCCGACAGGGCTGTCAAAGAAAGGCAATAAGAAAAAGGCACAAGCGCAGTTGCAGAAATTGCTGATGGAATATTCAGTAGGCAATACATCTACGGACTATGCAATGTTACCTTTTCCAGAATATTGCAGAATCTGGCTTGAAGGAAAAAGAACTTCGTTGGAAGTGTCGACGTATGAAGGATATGAGACAAGAATACGACATATCCAAGAATATTTTGCAGATAAGACACTTGCAGAAATTACAGCAAGGGATATTCGGGATTTCTACAACTACTTATTAGAAAAGGGAAATAGAGCTAAGTACAAAAGAACAGATGGGCTTTCTTGCCGAACAGTGAAAGAAGTATCCTTGGTTCTGAAAGCGATTTTCAAAGAGGCAATGATCTTCAAAGACATTGAGAGCGATCCGGCAAAAGATGTTCCAGTCCCAAAGAAAAAACGTGCGGTATGCAAGAAGGACATATTTTTGGATGAGAATGATGTACTTGATTTGCAGAAGGAAATTCACGGTCACGTTCTGGAAGATCTGATTTTGATTACGTTGTTCTATGGTTTGCGTCGATCTGAAGTATTGGGAATTCAGTGGACAGCTATTGATTTTCAGAAAAACCTCTTGGATATCAACCACACAGTTGTTAAAGTAAAACAGACCATTGAAAAAGATACGGTGAAGACAGACGCGAGTTTCCGACAATATCCGCTCTCTGATTTTACGAGAGGCATATTTGAGAAAATATGGGAGCAGCAACAGTGCAATAGAAAAATAATGGGTGACTGTTATTATGAAAGTGACTATGTATTTACCTGGGAAGATGGGAGACCGTTTTCACCGGATTATGTAACAAAGGCTTTTAAAAAGATTGTAACACGAAGCGAAACATTGCCATCAGAACTGGTGTTTCATGATTTGAGAAAGAGTTGTGTTTCTATCATGATAGCGGATGGGCATAGTATCAAAGAAGTGCAGAAGTGGGTAGGACATTCGGATATAGCTACAACGCTGAATATCTATGCGAAAGTAAAGGAATCACGCAAAAAAGAAATTGCGAAGAAAATGGATGAAAAATTTGTAAGGGCATCCTAAAAAGTGTTAGAAAAGTGTTAGAAATCAGTTTTTGCAAAGAAAAAAGAAAACACTGGACTGTCTCACAATCCAGTGTTTCTCCTAACTATACACATCGAAGCGACAAGATTCGAACTTGCGACCTCTGCGTCCCGAACGCAGCGCTCTACCAAACTGAGCCACGCTTCGTCGTCGTGCATTAGCTATTATAGGGCTTTTGTTTGGTTTTGTCAAGTGAAAATTGAAAAAAATATTTATTTGTCGAGATAAATTTTTTCTTCTGTGAATCCTGGCCCTCTCACTTCATTTACTTTGCCGATAATCATGAAGGCGTTCGGATCAATATCCTGCACCAGTTGGTTTAAGGTGACAAGTTCCCGGTTTGAGATTACCGTGAGAATCACTGGAAAATTCTGCCTGAGATATCCAGTCTCAGCGTGAAATAATGTGGAACCTCTGTCCAGACGGTGAATAATGGCTTCATTGATTTCTTCATAGTGGCTGCTGATGATTTTTACCTGTGTCTGAGAACTGCCCAGCATCAGGACTTTATCCAGCACGATTGTGTAGATCAGGACGAGAATAATTCCATATAAAATTTCATCGATATCAGAGAATAACATCTGCAGGATCAAAACCGTACAATCCAGAAGGTACAGAACCCCGGAGACGGAGACGCCCCATTTTTTATTGAGAATCAAAGGCGGGATATCCAGCCCGCCGGTAGAAGCGCCGGCGCGGATCACAATTCCAATGCTGACACCGATAAAAAGACCGGCGAAAACAGCAGACAAGATTTTATCATCTGTGGAGAACTTCTGTAATGCAGGGATTTTTTGAAAAATTCCCAGGATAATTGGATAAAAGAAAGTGCTGATCAGAGTCGTGAGCGCAAAACTTCTGCCCAGAAAAAAAGCTCCCAGAAGAAACATGATGACATTGAAAGCCAATACAAATCCAGAGATGGGAATGTGAAAGTAATGATTTGCGAACAGAGAAAGTCCGGTGGTTCCTCCGGTGATGATGTTGCTGGGGAGAAGAAAAACGACAACCCCCAGAGCATACAGGGCATTTCCAAGAAGAACCAGACCGATTTGCAAAAGATGATGAGATTTTAATTGAAACATAATGACTCCTCCTTCTGTAATATTATGTTATCATGGTAAAGCGCAAAAAAAATAGACCGCTTTCGCGGTCTAAAAAGATTCTGAATTTGTCAAAAACATAAAGTGAATTCTCTGCGGTCTCATATTGCTTCTCCATTTCTATAAAAAACGATAGCACAAATTCGATTTTTTGTAAAGTTCTAAGAAACTTTTTTCGGCATATATTTTATTGATTCAGGAACTGGAAAGAGGTAATCATGTCCAGGTATCAACGTTTTGTGGCGTATGTATATGAATATCAGAGAGAAAAAAAGGGAAAGAACAGAGGTTTTGTGCGTGTGGAAAATAAAGAAGGAGTCTGCAGTTTCCAAATCCAACTTCAGTCGCCAGGACTGATCGGTCAGATTCCCTGTAGAATCTATGGTTTTCTGCGAAAAGAAGAGTGGATGGAAGGGATATTTCTGGGCGAATGCATGACCAGGAGAGACGGGCTTCAATGTGAGATGGAAGTGAAAGATGGAGAAATGGGGGAGAGCCATAGGAAACTGGATGAATTTGGAGGTATGATTTTCCTGACTGAGGGCGGAGGCTTCTATGGCACAGAATGGGATGATCAGGGGATTGCCCCAGAGCAGTTTCGGGAAGAGAAAATTTCAGATATCCCAGAACTGCCAAAAGCGGAGATGACAGAGATGTCGGATGCGGCGATTCTGAAAAAGATTCCCGAGCCTGACGACTGGGAGAAAGACGAAGAAGACATGGAAAATGGAGAGACAGCTGAGAAAGTTCAGGTGGCAAATACTGTGGTTGCGGAGGCGGAACAAGATACGTTTCAACCCTTTGGAGATGGTGAGATTGTAGACTGTAAGAAAATGGATCTGCAGGAAATTTCGTTTTTGAACCGCCGGGACTGGACACTTCGAAATAATCGTTTTCTGTTATATGGATACTATCATTTCGGATATCTGCTGATCGGAAGACTTCGGGGAAGGCAGCAGTATGTACTTGGGGTGCCGGGAATGTATGACCAGCAGGAACGGTTCATGGCCAATATGTTCGGATTTACTCATTTTAAATTCAGTTCTCTTGTGGAACTGCCGGACGGCAAGGGGGGATACTGGTATCGCCTAATCAATCCCCCGAATTTCGACCAGAGAAATCGTTGACAGAAGAATTTCCCGGAAATGTTCCAGTTCTCTCCGGGTGTAACTGGAAAAACCTGGATGGATCACATCCTCGGAGTCCCGGTATGCCTGGAGATAGTAAGCTTTTGCACCGGAGAGCCATTGGCGGATAGAATAAAAATCCGCTTCTGTGTGCAGTTCTCTGACGACTGTGGTGCGAAACTCATACTCGATCGGGCAATCCATGAGAAAACGTACCGATTCACAGATTGCGTCCAGATCCAGATGTGCAGTCTGACACACAAGAGAATAGGACGCTTTGGATGATTTGATATCCATAGCAATTTTATCCACCAGATGTGCCTGAACGGCATCTTTTAAGAACTGCGGACGGGAACCGTTGGTATCCAGTTTAATTTCATAGCCGAGTTGTTTTATTTGATCCAGAAAATCCGGAAGATCATTTTGCAAGGTGGGTTCTCCGCCGGTGATACAGACACCGTCCAGAATCCCCTTTCTTTTTTTGAGAAAACGAAGAACTTCTTCCTGAGAGAGCTCTGGCTGCTGCCCGGCGTGCAGGACAAGGGAACTGTTCTGGCAGAAGGGACAGCGAAAATTACACCCCGCCAGAAAGACGGTTGCGGCTACTTTGCCGGGATAATCCAAAAGGGTTGTTTTGTTTAATCCACAGATTTTCATGGCAAACCTCCGTATGACAGAATAATCTTTTTTCATTTTAGGCTTTCTGATTTGATTTTGCAAGAAGAATCCCCTATAATGGCTTCGGGAGGAAGAAAAATTGAAGGAACAGGAAAAATATATGAGAGAGGCAATCCGCCAGGCGAAGAAAGCCTGGGCATTGGAGGAAGTGCCCATCGGATGTGTGATTGTATATGAAGGGAAAATTATTGCGAGAGGTTATAACCGCCGTAACACAGATAAGAATACATTGTCCCATGCGGAACTGAACGCCATCAGAAAGGCAAGCAAGAAGCTGGGGGACTGGCGTCTGGAAGGGTGCACCATGTATGTTACGCTGGAGCCGTGCCAAATGTGTGCGGGGGCGATCGTACAGGCACGGATTGATGAGGTGGTGATCGGAAGCATGAATCCGAAAGCCGGGTGTGCCGGATCGGTTCTGAATCTTTTGGATGTTCCAAAGTTTAACCATCAGGTGAAGATTACCCAGGGGATATTGCAAGAAGAGTGTTCTTCACTGCTGACGGATTTCTTCCGGGAACTTCGGAGAAAGAAAAAAGAGCAAAAAAAAGACACCCCATCGGATGTCTGAAAATTCTCTTTTTGCGCGCCGCACCTTGACAGGCTTTCATAGACGTTACCTCTACAGTTAACTCGGCCCAGGCACCCTCACGGCACACAAGTGATTCTGCTTAGTGCTGCTTCATTCCTGATCTGACACGGTTCACAGAGACCTGTTGCGTAAGACCCAAGCGTCAACGCCACTTATAAAGGGCAGCTCCACAAAAGACAAGCCGCAGATTGGCATCACCCCTGCTGTAGCGGATTGCAGGTACAGGGCACCGCTATCTCCCCGGCTGCGCAG
>ERZ1643247.3013-NODE-3013-length-12433-cov-4.969866_pt1 | contig 12433 bp, 8 predicted proteins | sample MGYA00579264_ERZ1643247 | MGnify/ENA primary metagenome ERZ1643247 (study PRJEB29033, sample SAMEA4952262) | chicken gut metagenome | biome: Broiler Chicken; feature: Gastrointestinal Tract; material: Caecum | place: Ireland | collected 2018 | study: Broiler... | reverse complement strand
TGCGGCGCTGCTCTTCAATAGGTGGAAAAGGAACGGTTACTTTCTTGATTTTAGATGCCAAAATATGCTTTACTGTTCCACCGGTCGTTATGGATGCAAGTTTTCTTTTGCCTTCAGATGATTGCAAATAATAAGTCACATATTTTGAATCACAGTTTCCACCATTACTCATAACAATCAATGCGTGGCAGTTAGCCCCTGCATATTTATCGCCAACAACAGCACACTCTCCCACATGACCAGATTGAACCATGACAATATCATTTGGTTTGAGCTGTGTTTTTAGATGTTTATTGTGAAAGTCTTTCGTCACATAAACAGCCTTTTCATCGGAAATGCTTCCTTCATGAATGTCACGCCCTTCCAAATACCGTACCCCGTTTTTTTCATCAGAGAAAAAAGATGTAATAGTTCCGACAAATCCGTTTCTGATAGATGGAAATTCGGCTTCCAATGGTCTTTGCCGCACCTCATTTTCAAAAACAAACAATGTATCTCGATAATATGGATACTGCCGTTTTCTCGCGGTGAGTTCTGCGGTGAGTTCTGCGGTGAGTTCTGCGGTGAGTTGTGTATACTGGTCCAGAATCCGCACAATTTCCTGCTGGACTTCCAGCGGAGGAACGGGAACGCGGATTTTATTTAGCACAGACTGTGTCAGGCTCGGCACACCGCCGGCTTTATTAAGTCTTTCCAAATGCATCGATGCAAGAACATAATAAAGGAATTTCGGCTCCATCAATGTTGTGTCGATGACTGTGTAAAAAATAGTATCGACATTCCAAAAAGGCTCTGTTACAAAGTAAAGTTTATCCAACGACCCTTTCCGGGGTATTAGAACCGACGGCTTATCATAAACATACTGGTCTACATATGCAATGATTCCACCTGAACCATAAACGGGTACATTTCCAACCGCCAATTTTTTGTAATCTCTACCGTTTTTGATCTCTACAACGTCGCTTAACGGTCGATTCTCTATTTTGGATTCAATCCCTCTAATAAGTTCCATTATGCTACTCATTAAAAACCTACGTCTTTCAGCTTTTTCATACAGCGTGCTAATTCTTCTGGGGTCTGCGGGCTGTAAGGAATATCAAACTGATTCATCAGTCCAATCTCACGGAGTTTTTTGATTTTTTCAAATCCGTCTTTTGACAATGAAACCCAAATGTTTTCTCCATGCAGAGCATTTATTCTTATGCAACTGTCTTGAAGTTTCTGAATTGTTTCTTCCATGCAAATGCCAGTTTTGAAAAGAACCGCATACTCCTTGCGTTTGTCATCGGGGATGGATTGTAAATCGTCCATATCGTTAAATAGTGGAAGCACTTTGGTTGCTGTGCCCGGTGGAATGGGGGTCTTTCCAAGCGGGTGTTGTCTATCCCATATTTTATTTTCAATATCCTTCGTGACTCTATTAAGTAAGCGAAATAGTTGTGAGTCAAACGGGACAAAATCCAAAGTTACAACTTCTGGAAGTTCACTCTTGCAAAATTCTCTCAAATGAGAAAGTTGCATTTTCATCTCTTCAGCTATCTCTGAAAGCGAATTGTATTCCTTTCTTTGATAATTAGAATCTTTGTGAGCATAGTGTTTGTCCCGCTCATAATAAACTTGTTTGACGACATCATCCGACAGGATCTCTTTCTTCTTTTTGGGAAATGATTTATCTAATAGATTGCCACAGTTAATGTAAAAGGTTCTGCGTAGTTCTCGCGTCTTGTCCCTTAACCCTATATTGCTTAGTTGCTCGCCATTTTCCGCAATATATAGCATGGAATCAACAGTTTTTTTAGCATCGATTAGGCATTGAGCAAGTTGCCATTTTGCCTCGTTAGACATTACTCTTCAATCTCCCCAATAATCTTATCAATCTCCTGCCGCAGGACCTGCTCCCGGGCCACGATCTGGGCAATCTCGGCGTTCAGTGCCGTGATGTCGATCTTCTCCCGGGTGTCCTCGGCCTCCACATAGGTGGAAACCGAAAGGTTGTACCCCTGCCCGGCGATCTCCTCCAGGCTGGCCAGGTGGGAGAAATGGGCTCCCTCCCGCCGGGCGGCAAAGGTGTCCACGATGCGGGCGATGTTGTCCGGCGTGAGTTTATTGTTGTTCGTCACCTTGATGCACTCTTTGGTGGCGTCGATGAAGAGGGTCTTGCTGTCGGTCTTGTTCTTCTTCAGCACCATGATGCAGGTGGCGATGCTGGTGCCAAAGAACAGATTGCTGGGCAGCTGGATGATGCAGTCGATGAAGTTGTTGTCCACCAGATACTGGCGGATCTTTTTCTCGGCGCCGCCCCGGTAGAGCACCCCGGGGAAGCAGACGATGGCCGCCGTGCCGTTGGGCGCCAGCCAGGCCAGGCTGTGCATGATGAACGCCAGGTCCGCCTTGCTCTTGGGGGCCAGCACCCCCGCCGGGGCAAACCGCGGGTCGTTGATGAGGGTGGCGTCCTCGTCCCCCGCCCACTTAATCGAATACGGCGGGTTGGAGACGATCAGCTCGAAGGGTTCGTCGTCCCAGTGCTGGGGGTTGGTCAGGGTGTCCTCGCAGGCAATGTCGAACTTGTCGTAGCCGATGTCATGCAAAAACATATTGATGCGGCAGAGGTTGTAGGTGGTGATGTTGATCTCTTGGCCGAAAAAGCCCACCCGGACTCCCTCCGGCCCCAGTACCTTCACGGCTTTGAGCAGCAGCGAACCCGAACCGCAGGCCGGGTCATACACCTTGTTGACCTGGGTCTTGCCCACCGTGCCCAGCCGGGTCAGCAGCTCGGACACATCCGCCGGGGTGAAGAACTCGCCGCCCGATTTGCCCGCGTTGCTGGCGTACATCGTCATCAGATACTCGTAGGCGTCACCAAAAGCGTCAATTTCGTGGTCCTTCACCTCGCCCAGATTCATGGCCGCCACACCGTTGAGCAGCTTTACCAGCTTCTCGTTGCGCTTGGCCACCGTCGCGCCCAGCTTGTTGCTGTTCACGTCGTAATCGTCAAACAGTCCGGCAAAGCTGCCCTCCGACTGAGTGCCCTGGGCCGATTCCTCAATATGACGGAATACACCTTCCAGCGTTTCGTTCAGGTTTTCATCCCCGGACGCTCTCTTGCAGACATTGCAGAACAACTCGCTGGGAAGAATGAAAAAGCCCTTCTCCTGCACCAAGCCCTCCCGCGCTTCCTCGGCCTCGGCGTCGGACAGCTGGGCGTAGTCAAAACCATCGTTTCCGGCCTCCCACTCGCCATGGTTGATGTAACTCGTCAGGTTTTCCGATATGTAGCGGTAGAACATTGTGCCCAGCACATAGTTCTTGAAATCCCAGCCATCCACGGCACCGCGCAGCTCATCCGCAATCGCCCAGATCGCCCGATGCAGCTCCTCGCGTTCCTGTTCCTTCTTCATGTCCGCCATGGTATGTCCTCCTGTACAAGTACTAAATGAAACAAATATCGGAATATCTTCTTACATTTCACCTAAAAAATGTTGTGGCATCCAATAGTGTTCTGCTTTTTGTTGTTATATTGAAATTATTACGGCTTATAAATCGACAAAAGAGTCAATGATTTGTGTTTTTTGGGACCAATTTATAGTCTTGAAATCTATTGCATGAAAACGTAATTTCTGGGTGGGAGTTATGTACTGCAGTATACCGCAAGGCATATTTAATGTCTGCCAATACTTTAATATTGGAATAGGAAATCTGCAAAATTTTTCTCTGTTAACTATTTTTAAATGTGCATAGTATTCTATTCCAGATATATTAATGCAGATATCTAACAAATTTTCTTTAAGAAGGAGTTTACAAACATAGCCAATACTTGTTACCGTATGAACGGCATCGATAAACTTCAACCCGTATGGACTATATCCACATATATATTCGGCAGAAGATATATCTTCTGCTGGCTCAAATAAACTTTCTATCTCATTTATTTCATCAGGAGAGAGCTTTTTGCTATTTTTTAAATTCTCTAAAATTCTTGCGCGTTCTCGCACTCGCTGGATGTGAGCTTCCCTAATTTTTCTCATTTCAATATGATATTTTGAATTTAACTGGAGAAGTTGGATATATTCTTGCCCAGCGAGTGTCGAAGAAGAAATCGCGTACTTTGTCTCCTTCGTCCCTCCTTGTATGGCTGGCTTTACGCCAAAATAAATATCATCCCTGCAAGGATTTAGAGGCAATATAATATTGTCCTTTAAATTGTTGCACCTTTTACATGCATAAAATAGATTGGGATAGTTATGAACGTTTTTGTCGCCGCAGTACTGGGGCAAAAAGTGATCTTTTTCAAATAACATCTCTGCGGCAGCAGGAATAGGGGACAGCGTCTTTTCAGAAATTCCACAATAAGCGCACCTATGGTTAAAATCATGCCTCAAATACATTTTGCAAGATTTAGAGGTATATTTGATAGGGCGTTGAACTCTAATATAATCCATATTTTATCACGTATTTAATCGGTTGTTTTTTCTGCTAGCCTTTTCTCGATTTGTTTGAGAAGTTCAAGCTTTTGCTGTTCAATTTTTTGCTGCTCTTCAACTTGAGCTAAAACTTTTGAATCTACAATACGTTCACAAGCTCGGCGAATTTTTGCTGCAATGTCATTCAACTTTTGGTCATCAGACAATTCGCTTTTGTTCACTTCCAAATCGTAACTTCCAAATTCTTCTTTGAAATCTTCAACCTCAAAGTTTGTTAGCAATACTGCATAAATTGTTCTATCATGTTTTCTGATTTCATTTAATGCATCAAATCCCGTATAGGAGACAAGCTTATTAAGTTCGTGATCAATTAACAAGAAATCAATGTTTCTCTCTAAAATGAGCGGATATAGGTTTTCAAGATCCACAGGCAATTCGTCTAGTGCTTCAAGATCAAAGCCTTCTTGTTCAAACAGCTTTTTGGTCACACAAATATTTTTCTTGTCGTCCTCGATATATAGTCCTTTAAGCCTCATTCGGTTCATCTCCCTCTGTAAAACATACTACAAAACATGCACCACCTAGAATGGTCGACTCTTTGCATTTAATGGTTCCCTTATAAGAAGTTACTATATCTTGCACGATATTCAATCCTAATCCGATTCCATCTTCTTTTGTGGAAACAAATGCTTTGAAAATATTTTCACGCTCTTTTTCCGGAACGCCAGGGCCACTATCTTCAAAACACATTTTCACAATATTATTTTCTTTCCATGCACGAATCATTATTTTTCTGGTTTTGCATGTCTTAAGCTGAGCATACGCATTTGTAATCATATTGATAACTATAGATTCCAGATCGATCTGACGCATGGTTACGATAACATCTTGTTCGCACTCATCTATAATTTCTATATTAAATTCTGAAAGGATATCTTCATAATACCCACAGATTTCCTTTACCACAGAAGAAACAGCCAGCGGGGTTGCTGCTTCACGCTTCTTCTTGCGAAGAAAAGCAATGATCATATTGCTATAGGAGTATATTCTACGAAAATCATCTTTAACAATATTTAAGATTTCAACGGAAGTTTCATACTGTGGATTGTTACGGATATCCCGAATAACCGCCTGAACAGAATTGCGAATACGATTGACGATATCGCTAGTTTCATGACCAAATTCACTTGCCAACATACCGAGAGTTGCCAGATTTTTATACATCTCTAGTTCTGATACCTTAAAATCCAATACTTCTTGGACAATTTGATATCTCCGCTCGGCGTTTGATTCATATTCTTTTTGATATTCCTGTTGTGCTTTATGATACTGTTCAACTTTGGATAGGAGATTTTGAACCGTTGAGGCAGTTGCTACATAAGAAGCAGATTGTGAACGGATATTCAAATCCTTTAGTGCAGATTCCATTTCATTTTGCTTTTGGATCACGTCGCCTTTTGTCGATTGAATTCTTTCGTGCTCTTTGTCTAAACTCCGCTTCTCAACCTCTTTCTTTTCGTATTCTTCTTTGCGTACCTCAGATATTAAACTAATGCATTCTTTTATAAAAGTACGCATTTGATCAAAAGCAGCATTTTCAATAATACCTTCACGGTTTGTTGCATCAACAAGTAAAGGATTGTTTTTATCACTAATGTTGATCCGCCCAATAGTCTGGTTATTTCCTACCAGATACCCATGTGTGTCACGGACTTTTTCCTTATCAAGAAACAGCCAGTCGTTTCCTGAGTCACCATATGGCTTGACCCGAAACATATCACGATATATTTTAATCCCGCAATAGGTATCTAATATTCGAATTGCAAAACGATAGTTATAACCCGAAAGTTGAAGGTGTTCAGAATCCCGTAAGAAATAATACAACTCGAAGGTTAGGTCTCCACAAAGGCGGGGAGTTTCATACGTGTTAGAAAGCTCTTTTTGGACTCCGTTTTTATCCGCATATTTTATATTGCTTTTTTTGCCATTATCCGAGATTGATGCCGTGAGCATTGCAAAACTAGCATCGATAATACTATTTACAGGGACGCTTTCTTCTACAATAAACTCTGGGGCCTTTAGTTCAATAAAAAAAGGTTGGCTTTCCAAAAGATTAGGAGCAACCAATAATCTCAATTCTTTTGCCAACTTATCGATATCTTTTTGGCTCCACTCGTCCCTTAATCCTTCTAGTTCCATAACGAGCCCACTAACCTCGCTGTGAGTAGAATCGCTTGGAAAACTTTCATTTGAATTATGTGAAGTTTCAATAGTTTTGCCAGAGTAGTAATTGGAGCTTACGACGTCCGTTTTGCAAGTTGTTGACTTTTGGCGAATACTTTCAATAAGTTTGTATTGACTGCAATCTTTATAATCATCAAGTAAAATCAAGGGACTTTTTATGTCTTCAATCAGCTGGTGTGTGCCTTCGTATTTTCTTAAAATAGGCAATACGATACTTTCCAAAATATTTAAATTGTTTGACTCAAAAAACAACTCATAATTGGTATACTGCGTACCCCACTCATCGAGAATGATTGCTCGATCTTCAGATAAAAGAGTTGAAAGGGACATAAGATATTGTATTTGACTAGAAACGAATTTGGCAGCCTCTCTATCATTGCGTTTCTTCAAAACAGCAATCCGTTGTTCTAATGCGGAAATATCAATTTCTTCAAATTTATTCCAATCAATTTGGACATAGAATGGTTGTCCAGTTTTCGGAAACGAATATATTGTGACTTTTTCAGCTAAGCGTTCCACAGAAAAACGGCCAATACCTTTTTTGCCAGCTTTCTTTCGTCCAGACGCAGTGTATGGTGTAGACAGCTTATTGCTGGTTCCAATAACCATCCACTTATTCTCAAAATCTTCAATTGTCATGCCTTCACCGCAATCGGCAATTACAATTTTTCCCTCCGGCGTTTTTGCTTTGGAAATAATAATTTCGGCACCCTGTGCATCTGCATCATATGAGTTCTTAATCAGTTCAACCAATGCCGTGACAAAATCTGTGACCAGTTCACGTCCTAACTGTCCGATGTGGCGCGCATTTGTTTTGAAAGAAAGCTCCTTCATTTCGTCACCTTCTACTTTTTAATTATTGGGAAAGTATAGTTTTCGATGATTTTCTTTGAAATTCTATATGAATTTTCTACTGTGGGAACGCCGTATTGTTTTATGTATTGCATAAAATCATCACTAGATAAAATGTCTAGTGCATCATGAAGATTAAGGCTACCGATGCGGACAATGTATAAGCCTGCATATGGAACCCCCAACGCCGTGACATATTTTGCCTTTACCTTACTGGAAATAATAGATGGGATTACAAGTTTTTCACAATCCAAATGAGAAATTGCCTGAGATCTTCCATATTCAAACCACTGAGCATTCTTATCGGCTTTCCTGTTTAGTAGGCGCTCTTTAAACATCAGAAGATACTTGTATGCATAAGGAAAATTATTCTGAAATTCATCCTCGTCATAGTGTCCCCACCCATTCTCAGTCATTTTATACGGAAAAATAATTCTGGGCTCTAATACTCTTGAAGAGGTCTTTATGCTAATTGCTGGGCGTAAAACTGATTGCTCGATTAGGGATCCGTTAGCCTTGATGTATTCGGAATCGATTTCTTCATAGTCCTTTATTAAAAAAGCATCATTCAGTAATGTTGCAACACTGTTTGCTACAGAAAAATAGTCGCCAAATTTTTGCTCTTTAGAGCCAATATAGTTGCCCCATGCCCATCCATCGTTATTTATTACACTTTTATCAACACAAATGTGCACTGCATCTCTTTTGCATTCATATGCGACGCTTGAGGAAACATTATTGCGATTTTTCTCTGCAACTATAAGAATAGGAGAAAGTGTAACATCTTGAAACACATTTTGGTCTTTAAAGTCAATGATCTTTTGTATATAAGGCTTAAGTAAAATTCGTAACTCTTTTGCCCATACATTTTTTAGTATGCTGTTCGGTACTATATAGGCTAACCGGCCACCTTCTTTTAAATTGCTAATACTTTGCTCAATAAAAGCATAGCAGTAATCAAAGCGACCTTTTTGGCATGTGCTGAAATTACTATGTAAAAACATCCTCGTTTTTTTACTTAAGTCATGATATGTAATATAAGGAGGATTTCCGAGTACGAAAGAGTACGTATTGTCTTTATATGTTAAGGCATCAACATCGAGAATTTTCCATCGAACATCAGAAATATCATATTTTTGGGCAACCAAATCTAACCGTTTTTTGCAAGTTTCGCGTGCGGATTTATCGATTTCCAATCCGGTTACATCTTCTTCAAGGCCACTTTTTATCTCGGATGCAGTATAACCATTTTCTTTTGCATCGTTAATATATCTTTCTACTACTTTAACAAGGATATTTCCTGTTCCGCAAGAATTTTCTAATACACGTTTTCCCAAAAGATCTCTTGAATATCCAACTTCATTAAGAATAATATTTACGATATCATCGGGAGTGTATATCTTATCATTTTGAGCCACTTTTTCCTCCAGAAAAACTTAGTAATTTAGTAAATTGTACCGCAAAAAGCCTCTGCCTACAAGATACTCATTTCAGACAACATATTAATATGGTGGGGATCAAGAATATAATGAAATCTCTGCAACACAATAATCATAACAATATAATGCTTGTTTATAATTTGATCGAATAGTTTGATTTTGCACAATTTACTATCTTTGCAATCTATATGTCCAATGTGCACCAGTATGGCATTTTTCCAAATATCCTAGCTTTGTCAGTTTGCTTAAAATCCGATTCGCCGTGGCCGAAGAGACACTACATAGCTCTCGGACATTAGCATTCATAATATAATCGTTATTTTGGAGGAATTTCTGAATCTTTTTTATGCGTAAATCTTCTTTGTCATGCTTCTGATCACTAGCCAAAAAGTCCACTATTGTTATAGTTTTCATGAGTGCAGCCTTAATAGCGGAGAGCATGAATTCAATAAATATAGTAGACTTCCCCGCATCGTTAGAGGCATTGATGGCGTCATAATACTCATTTTGGCGGTCGTGAATAATAGATTCTACTGGAAGGAAAACAAAAATAGGATTCCATTGAGAAAGCAAAAGAGTCTGCCACAGTCGCCCGATGCGACCATTACCATCCGCAAAGGGATGAAGCTGTTCAAATTCGTAGTGGAACGCACAACTACGGATCAGCATGTGAACAGGACTATTTTTCACCCATTCCAGAAGTTCCGTTACCAGATCAGGTACATCCTGGGGTAGTGTTCCAAAGTGTTGTACATTTCCCTCACTATCAACGACCACCACAGGACGAGTCCTGAACATACCGGACTCCTCCACAAGTCCTCTGGTCATAATAGCGTGAGCATCTAACAGATCGTCCATCGAATAAGGGTCGAGTTCTTCAAGCCGATCATAAATTTCATAAGCGTTCTTAACTTCTGCAATATCCTTTGGGGGAGCCAAAACATGTTTGCCGTTAAGAACTGCCGTTACCTGTTCCAAGGAAAGCGTGTTCTGTTCAATGGCAAGCGAACCATGAATGGCGCGAACGCGATTACTTCGGCGCAATGTTGGATTAGCGGTAAGATGCGAGTTAACATTCAATCTTCCTACCAGTTCGGCAATCTCAGCTACGCGATCTATTATTTCGTTGGTAATTTCAAAAGGAGGCTTTTTGTTTCTCATCGCAACACCCCATGGTGAAAAATCATTAAATGTATTATATCATGCATCACTCATTCCATCAATCAAAATAAGCGCATAAATTGAGCGATGCAAAATATCCAATGAAAGTGCGGAGGCGTTGTTTAGGCGTCTTTCACATACGATTGCCCAAAAACACTAGAATTATTAAAACCTACTTCGGGCCAATTTGGCCCGAAGTAGGTACAGAAACATGCCAATGATCAAAAACTCGTAGATGAAAGAAATAACTTAAATAGGTTATGCTATTTTATTGCGCAAATAAATAATTCCATACAAGCTGAAAAGGAGTATATTATGCCTTCTTTTTTCTACCGCGCTTCTTGGCAGCTTCCTCTTTCCTGCGTCGCTCCGCAGCAGCTTGTTCTTGACGGACCCTATAAAAGATCTCACACAGCTGAGCATCAAAAGCCTCTTCATTAAAGTTTTCTGGATGATCGGATGCCTCCTGCACAAGAGGTTTGACCTCTTTGCGCCAGATCTTCAGGATGCTGGCACGGCGCTCTGTGGTCATACCCAAAGAACGAGCAAGTCTGCCGTTCATCCGTTTATTGACCTTGTTGAGAACATCAACTGGGGGCGGAACTTCCCGTTCACTGGCCCTTTCCTCTTTGCGGACCTCACGGCAGGTGCTCAGCCCTCCATTAGGGCTCTTTCGGTTGCAGCATTTTGCACCCGTATTCTTGGACAAAAACAGCATTCCGCAGTGTTGGCATTTTCGGGCAGTCTCATGCTGGCTGCACAGCTGCACAAATTCCGCCATCGCTACTGCAGGCAGATTATCCGCAACAAAATAGCTGCGGCTGGCGATATCCGGATGCCTTCTGGAGGAGGCTTTTTCCTGCGGCAGAGACAATCGCCCCAGCATACGCAGCCGCAGCTGTTCGTATAATTTCTGCCCGGCTGCAACACCGGAGTGTCTCACCAGCAAAGCATCCCCGTAGCGCTGGTCGGCGCTTTTGTCCGGGTGCAGATCCGCTTCCACCAACGTGTACTGAACCAGACTGGCCAGTTCCGGCTGAAAATCAGCCAAAAGACGGAATTGCTCGGCCATCATTTTCAGAATAGTCACAGATGCTGCGCACAGTTCACGATCATCCATCCCGGCGTAGGATTTCATGAGAAAATCAGGTGTGGGGAAACTTTTCATATAGCGCTCCACACATTCACTGCACTGCACCAGCGCATTGCACCAATAGATCTCATGATGCAATACTCCTAAAAAGCCGTTTTGTTCCATGATACTGCGGTCAAGATCGGTCAGCCTTGTCATGTCCAGCGTTTTAATGGCTTGCAGATATGCCTATCTTTCAGAAAAAATTTACAAAAACATTCCTCGGAGAGTATACACTCTCCGGGGAAGTCGTTTAGTTACCCAGAAATCAATAAACCCGCAACTGTTCCTCCTTGCAGGACTTTACCGTCCGTTCCTTTACCACATCCTCCGGCAAAATTTGCCCGCAGAGCAGTGGCGAGTTCGGATCGTGGGCTTGCGTATTGCGGGCAACGGTTTTCAGACTGTGCGTAGCATAACAATACCGGCACCCGTGGCGGCAGGTGTCATACATACCAATGTCAATGCTGGCCATGCAACCGCATTCCGGGCGCTGGTTATTGTCTTTCTCCAGCGCAAGTCGACACCCGGCAATCTGTTCCAGCAAGGTGCGGTCAATGCAGTGGCCATGGGCAATGCCGTATAGTGATAAGTCAATTTGTTCTGCGCAGGTTTCCAGCACAAGGTGATGTCTACTCGCAATATCGACCAACCGCTGGGCCAGTTTCATAATTTCTTTTTCTGTAAGCGGTTCAAAGCCCAGACCACTCATGTTGGTCTGGGTGTTGCGGTAGAGATCCACAAAACTGATGATACACGTACGGGTATAGCCCTCAAGCCGTCGGGCCAACTGGCTGAAAAAGGTAATGTGGTAGTCCATTGTATAGCGGTCGGTGAACAAAATGGGGTCATACCGCCATATCACCCGTTCGGGGCCTATCTTGCGGGAAAGTTCCTGAAAGGCAGGAAGGATCACGTCGTTCTTGCTGGGAACGCCTGGCTCTACGTCTTTCCCATAAGGTGTCAGGGTAAACTGAAAATAGAACGGGTACGCCCGCAGTTCCTCCAACCGAGTCATCAGCGGCAGCGGATTCTTGGTCCAGAATACGATGCCATCCACCACATCCGGCGACAAGGAAATACGGCTGACCTGATGGAAGTTCATGGGGTTGCGGACGCAGACATAGCCCTCCCGGATACGGTTGTAAAACCAATCGGGGTAATAGGCGGGAATGTCGGTCCGC
>ERZ1643247.3012-NODE-3012-length-12435-cov-5.956462_pt1 | contig 12435 bp, 11 predicted proteins | sample MGYA00579264_ERZ1643247 | MGnify/ENA primary metagenome ERZ1643247 (study PRJEB29033, sample SAMEA4952262) | chicken gut metagenome | biome: Broiler Chicken; feature: Gastrointestinal Tract; material: Caecum | place: Ireland | collected 2018 | study: Broiler... | reverse complement strand
ATGCGCCTGCCCTGAAGAGTGCTGCTGTCGGCATTGCCATGGGCGGTGTGGGGAGCGATATCGCCGTGGAGGCGGCCGATATCGCACTCGTGGACGATAACATCAGCGAGCTGCCGCACCTTCTCCGTCTTTCGCGCCGCATGATGACAACGATCAAGCTGAACATGAGCTTTTCCATGGGGTTGAATTTTGCCGCTATTGTGCTGGCCATTGCCAGTGTGCTGGATCCGGTGAGCGGAGCGCTTGTGCACAATGCGGGTTCTGTGCTTGTCATTCTGAACTCCGCACTTCTTCTGCGCTGGCGAAAAAGGGGACTGGCGCGCCGTCCTTGACAAGGCGCGAAAATCTGATTAGACTTAAGGCAGCACTCCCGCTGTTCGGCGGAGCGCTGCCTTTTTGATTTTGTTTTGAATCGGGCGGAGGAAGCGTTTTGCGGTATTCGCCCCGAAGGAGGAAGAACTATGCCTGTTGAGATTTGGAAGGGCCTCTTGCTTCCGTTTGCCGGCACCTCGCTCGGTTCTGCCTGTGTGTTTTTCATGCGCGGTTCGCTCAGCGAGCGCGTGCAGCGGGCGCTCACCGGTTTCGCGGCCGGTGTGATGGTGGCCGCCTCCATCTGGAGCCTGCTGATCCCGGCCATGGAGGAGGCGGCCGACTGGGGAAACCTGGCCTTTCTGCCCGCGGCCATAGGCTTCTGGATCGGCGTCCTTTTTCTTCTCGCACTCGATCGGCTGGTGCCGCATCTGCACCAGCACAGCGCGGAGCCGGAGGGGGTGAAGAGCAGCCTTGACCGCAGCACGATGCTCACGCTTGCTGTGGCGCTGCACAATCTGCCGGAGGGTATGGCGGTCGGCGTTGTCTACGCAGGCTGGCTGGCGGGGAAAACGGAAATTTCCCTGGCTGGCGCTCTGGCGCTTTCGCTCGGCATCGCCGTGCAGAATTTCCCGGAAGGCGCCATCATCTCCATGCCGTTGCGCTCCCAGGGCGTGTCGCGCGGGAAAGCCTTCGGGTTCGGCGTGCTTTCCGGCGTGGTGGAGCCTCTGGGGGCACTTCTCACCATTTTGCTTGCCCCGGTTTTTGTGCCGCTCCTTCCTTATGCGCTCAGCTTTGCGGCCGGGGCCATGCTTTACGTTGTGGTGGAGGAGCTGATCCCCGAAATGTCGGAGGGGAGTCATTCCAATATCGGCACCGTTTTCTTCGCCGTCGGGTTTTCTGTCATGATGGCACTCGATGTGGCGCTTGGATGAATATTTTGTAAAAATTTTTTTGAAAAAGCCGTCCGTCCGGGCGGCTTTTTTGTGGTCCTCAGCGTCTTCTGTATATAAGGCGAAAGGTGTCGAAACTGTAATGCTTGTGACAGGAATTTTACTGGAAAACCCTTTCGTGTGCCTGCTATGATGAAAAAAGGAACCGGTTGGTTCCCGAAGGAGAGGATCGCAATGAAAAACAGAAGAAAACTCCGCCACATCCGCACCGTGCTGCTGTCTCTCACGACGGTTGGTTTGTTCTGCCTGTGCGTGTGGCTCTTTTATCAGGGGCTGTTCGAGCAGGATGGAGCAGCGCCTCTTCCTGTTTCCGAGCCCTCTTCGCGTCCCACCCTGGAAATTTCTTCTGCGGAGCCGCCATTTTCCATTGCCTCCTCCAACGCATCACAGGGCGGGGCGGATGCTTCTCTGGGCGAACCGATTCCCATGGCTTCCTCCGCAGCGCCGGAGAGCGCTCTTGCCGTGAGTGAATCGGCTGCAGTTTCTTCCGAACCGGCGGCCGTGTCGTCCGCTCCTGCAAGTGCGGCGCCCCCGGCTCCGGCCAGTGAAGCGCCGGCCGCCCCTTCGGCTCCTGCCGCACCTGCGTCATCCGCTGCACCAACTACTTCGCTGCCGGAAATTCCCGCAGACGATCCGTACCCCGATCTCTACGTGGCCCGGCCTGAGTTTATCCCGCACCAGGATGGGGACAAGGTGGTATACCTCACCTTTGACGACGGTCCTTCCAATTTGACCATCCCGCTTCTCGATGTGCTGGACAAGTACGGTGTGAAGGCCACCTTTTTCGTGGTGGGGAAGACGTCCGAGGAGGACAAGGAGGCCCTTCGCCAGACAGCGGAGCGCGGGCATACGCTTGCTGTGCACTCCTACACACATGAGTATAAGCAAATCTACGCTTCGCCGCGCGCTTTCCTCGATGACTTTGCCCGCGAATACGCTCTCATCAAAGAGACAACAGGCGTGAGCCCCACCATTTACCGCTGCGCCGGCGGAAGCGTGAACAGCTATAACCGTGATACGGCCCGATCGATTGCAGAGGAAATGAACCGCCGCGGCTACATATACTATGACTGGAATGTGGATTCAGGCGATGCTGTGCCCGGTACAACGGCGGAAGGCATTTATCAGAACGTGATCTCTCAGACCTCCCGCTATGACAAGGCCGTCGTGCTGATGCACAACAGTGCAGCCAAGAAGGACACGCTTGCCCAGCTTCCGCGTATCATTGAAAAACTGCAGGCCATGGGCTACCGCTTCGCTGCGCTGGATAACACCGTTGCGCCGATCAATTTCCGTTTGCCCTGAACAAGAGCCGTTCTGTAAATGTGAAAGGCTCCTTCCAATCGTTTACGAGAACAAAAAGGGTGCAGCCGGGAGATTCCCGTGCTGCACCTCTTTTTTGTTTTAATATGCTTTAGCGAAACGACAACCCCCGGCTAGGCCGGGGAGAGTAAAAAAGCTTTAGATTCAAGCATCGAGCGAAGCGAGAAAAAAATCAACAACATTACTATTATCAGGAAGTTGATCTTAGATGAACAGTGCCCGTTTACGGGCTGTGGGGCAAGTGATGCAAGAGACGGATTTTTCAGTGCCTCTTGAGAGGCTTGCCGGTACGATGCCCTTCTAGGGCTTACACAAGCCCCCGGCTTTGCCGGGGGTCATGACTCTGTTGTAGCTGTCAGCTCTCGCTTTCCGGGCTGCCGGTGAATTCACGCGACAGGATCTCGCTGCCGTCTGCGTTCACATAGCGCAGCACAATGGAGGGGTTTTCCGTCGCAATCTGCTCCTTCATTTTCTCCACGACGCCGGTGAACGAGGAGGCCTTTGCATCCAGTTCCATTTCCAGCGCGGGGATGGTGGACGCGGCGTCAATCTGCGTGGAGACAGCATAGGTGAACACCAGCTTGTCCCCATCCGCGGAAGCGGTGATCGTCAACCCTTCGTCCTGATACTGAGCGGAAGCATCGCTGAGCTGCTGCTGCACAATGTCCGACGCGACAAACTCTTCCACCGACGCATACGGCTTCGGATCTTCCTGCGAACAGGCTGCACACGAACACAGCAGACAAAATGCCAGCAGGGAAGCCAAAAGCTTTTTCATAAGGATCGATCCCCCTTTTCATATTGCAATCGCCACATGGCGCGAATACGGTTCATTGAGAAACAGAGCTCCCGCTTCTGTATTCTAATCTAATCTATTTTTTTCGCAATGTCAAGCGGATAGGGTGCTTTTTGACAAAGGATGTGCCGGATCAAAGCAGTCTTGCCAACACGGCGAGGAGCGACTGCATGGCGGCCGATTCCTCTGCGTCCGCGGCTTGTTCGTCATAACGCACACGCTCATAGGCGCCCATCACGAGCGCAAGGCCATCGGGGGAAAGACTGGCCCGTGTGAAGGCGGCGGCACGCTGCAGAAGCTCCTGCGGTGTGTCGGCCGCCTGAACATCCGCCCCCGCCAGAAGCAGCCCTTCTGCCAGCAGAGCATACCCCGTTCGAAGCTTTTCCGTTCCCTCCGGCAGCTTGCGCAGGGCGCGGAAGCGCCGTTTCCAAAGACGCGCGGCAGAGGGGGAGAACAGGCGCAGGGCGGAGCCGTTCCGATCGATGGATTCCACTGTGTCCACGTAACCGGCTTCCTCCTCACGGGAGGCCGTGTGGCGCACCGCAAACAGCTGCCGCAATGCCCTGCCGATCCGGGCAAACAGCTGCCGCAGGGCAGAAGCGATCGCATGCCTGTTCCGAACCAGAAGCACAACGGCGCCCACCGCGATCAGAACCCAGAGAATGTTCCAAAACGGGGAGCTCTGTGCTTCTTCCGCGGGAAAAAAGGAGGAATTCTCTCCCTGCGGAAGCTGCTCCTGCGGCAGGTCTTCCTGATGAAACAGCGCTTCCAGCAAGGCTTGTATCGCGCGTGCCAGCCAGAGAATGAGGGAGGCAGCAATGTCCCAGATGGTGCGGATGCCTGCGGCGAGGGGCCGGTAGAAGACGAGGAGGGCCAGCGCAACTGCGATGCAGAGCACGATGAGCAGCAGATTGTAGCGCCGGATACGGGCCGGAAGCTGATCCATGCGGTGGCCTCGCCGCCGCATCAGCTCATCGATCTGCGCCTGATTGCAGATGGCTGCATAGACGGCGAAAAAGGCGAAGAGCACGCCTGCAAGCGAGGTGTACTCGCCGTCAAAAAGGAACAATCTCTTGCTCAGAAAAATCAGAGCGGCTCCAATGCCGTAGCTGATCAAAACGGCGTGCAGCAGTCCGGGGGAGGCGAAATCGCCATAGGAAAGCAGGACTTCGCGGTTTCCCATCACATAGGCGGCAAGCACCGCAGCAAGCGTGAGGAGAAAAGCCGGATGCCCCTGATACAGGGAGAAAAAGGCGGCCACAATCGGGAGCAGGGGGAGAAGCAGCAGGATTTCCATCCAGACGGAGGATTTGCCTTTCCGCTCCGCCAGCAGACGCAGGCCGGCTCCCAGAAAGCCGGAGGCCGCAGTGGCTCCCAGGCAAACCAGAGAGGCGGCAACAGACGCTCGCCCCTGCAAAAACCAGGAGAGATAACAGAGAGGATAGAGAATCAAAAAGGTGGAAAAGAGCCCGAGTATCTTTAAAATCTGCAGCAGGAGAGGCTGTTTGGCAGGCTGTTTCATTGCGCGTCGCCCCCCTTCAATGCCGGTGCGTCCACCATGTAAATGTCCAGTCCTTCCGCAGAGGTGGGAAGCTCCTGCGGAAGCAGAAGATAGAGCTGCACCCGCATGCCGGCGTCTGCCTTGCCATGAGCAAACGCAAGAATTGCCTCGTCCAGATAGGAGGTGACGAGGGCCAGATCGGTGGTTTGGATCTGATCGTAAATCGTGTTGAGATAGAAGGGGAAGTGCTCGCCGCTCTCGAGCGGCAGACGGGCCAGTGTCTCCATAAGGCCGTGCAGGCCGTTTTCCCCCCAAATTTCACTCGTGGCCGTCGGGCTGGGAGTGTTGGCGAGGAAACGGAGTGGAATGCCTGCTCCGGCCGTTTCCTCAAACAGGGCGGCACAGGATCGGATGGCGTTTTCGAGCGCGGCAGCGTTTACAGCGCCGGAGTTGGCAAATTCGCGAGTCTGCATGTTCAGCAGGACAGTCCTCGTCCGGGAGGAGGAGGAATCATTCTGCCGCACCATCAGCTCACCTTCGCGCGCCGTGGCTGCCCAGTGAATCTGATTGAGCGGATCGCCGGCCCTGTATTCCCGCACGCCGGAGAGGAAGAACGGGTCCGGCAGAAGGTTCCGGCGCACACAGGTATCGCCGGTGCTGCGGCTTACGGGTGAGAAAAACGAATCCAGTTCCAGCGGCCTGGGAAACACCACCACTTCGCTGCCCGCGTCACCCTCGGAGGAAAAGGCGCCGCCGCCCAGCAGATCCGCCGCCACCAGCACGGTTTTCTGAACGGAAAACACGCCGCGCTTCAGGCAGCGGCCTTCCCAGGTCCTTGTGACGCGCTGATAGCTGCGCAGCATGAAAAAACTGGAGAGAAACCGAGTCTCATCCGTGACCACGGACTGAAGCTGGGAAAAGGCCAGCCATTTCGGGGTGGTGATCTCCGATTTCAGCCAGGGAAGCGGCAGCAGCTTCCGGTTTGAGACAACCTCCTGCAGCGCAATTGCGTCGCCCTCTACGGCTTCCTTCTTGCTGAGTGTGCAGCTGTAGTCGAGATTTCGAAACGCATACCGCCGAAAGGCTGCGCGCTGTGCCCACACGGCGATTGCGAGAATCAGCAGTAAAACAAGCAGTTCCATGCTATGCCTCAGCCCGGCAGGGGCTCGGTGGGCGCGGGCACGCGCACGAGAATCTGCCGCAGGATCTCGGCAATCGTCTCCTTTGCCTGCGCGCCGCGCGCTGCCCGGCACAGGACGCGGTGCCCCAGCACATCGGCGCACACGGCCTTCACATCGTCCGGCAGCACATAGCCGCGCCCTTCCATGGCGGCGTTTGCCTGTGCCGCGTGCAGCAGTGCCAGCGAAGCGCGCGGGCTTGCGCCGTAGCGCAGCCCATCATCGGATCGTGTCGCCTCGGCGATCGCCACAATGTATCCGCACACGGCGTCCCCCGCGTGAATGGAACGGCAGATTTCCTGTGCGCGCAGCAGTTCCTCCGCCCTGGCAATCGGTTCAAGCCGATCCAGCGGATTGGAGGAGGCATACCCCAACAGCATGTTCTTTTCATCTTCTGCCGCCGGATATCCGACGGAAAGACGCATCAAGAAGCGGTCCAGCTGCGCCTCCGGCAGGGGAAATGTCCCCTGGATCTCAATGGGGTTCTGCGTGGCCATCACAAGGAACGGCAGCTGCAGCCTGTGGGTAACGCCGTCCACGCTCACCTGCCGTTCCTCCATGCATTCCAGAAGGCTGGACTGTGTGCGCGGCGTCGCGCGGTTAATCTCATCGGCCAGCAGAATGTTGGTGAAGACGGCACCCTGCTTGAACACGAACTCCTGCTCCTTCTGATTGTAAAAGCTTACGCCTGTCAGGTCGGAGGGAAGCAGGTCCGGCGTGAATTGCACGCGTGCAAAGGAACACCCGAGCGACTGCGCCATCGCTTTGGCCAATGTCGTCTTGCCGGTTCCCGGCAGATCCTCCAGCAGGATGTGACCGTTTGCCAGCAGGCAGAGCACCGCCTTGCGGATGACGTCGTGCTTTCCCATGATGACAGTTTCCATATTGTGAATCAGCCGGTTTGCCAGCTCCTGCACCGGAACGGCGTCTGGCCTTGCCTGTGTTTCCATTGTTTGCGCTCCTTTTCTCACGTTTTTTTGCCGAACTCTCGCTTCTTCCATGCTGGAAGCGCAGTTGTCCGGCATCTGTTTTGCACCGGAATGTCCAAGCCGGTGCGTTTTGCTTCTTTGTCAGTTTTACCTGTATTATACATGATTTTTTTCTTTAATGCGAGAAAAAAGAGCGATTCTGCGAAAAAGCCCGTTCCCTTCGCTTGAGGGGAACGGGCTTTTTGCATGGTTCTGTTACGCCTGCGGCGCTGCCTGGCGGGGGAAGAAAAGCCTTGCCGCCAGAACCAGCTTCACATCCATGTGGAGGGCCTTGTAAAGATGGAAACATTCGGCCGCAGCGCACAATTTATCTGCTGTGCTCACCACCATGGATTCCTTGCAGCCGGGAACCTGGCGCAGGGTGAGGGGCCACATGTGCTTCACAATGATATCCTTTTCCTTGTCGCTCAGGTCGAACAGCTGGCCGGCGTTCCGCAGGGCGGCTTTCGGGTGGGAAAAGCCGTGAAGCCCGCTGTGACTGCCCTTTTTTCTCCAGTCATAGAGAAAAAGATCGTGCAGCAGGCCACCCCGCGCGGCGGCAGACCAGTCGAGGTGAAAGAACCGGCAGAGCCGGAAACTCACATAGGAAACGAACAGGCAATGAAACAGGCAGCTTACACCTTCTGTGTGATGCGGGATTCGATCCATTGAAAGCACTTCCGGGGATCCGATGAGATCGCGAATACAGGCGTAATACGTGTCCGCCAACTTCAAATACGGCATGGGAAACAACTTCTCTCCTTTTTGGATCGTGCGGCATTTTCGCCGTTCCCTCTTGGGGGTTAGTTTCAACATACCTCAAAGTTATTGCGTCATTGTGAACAAGCAGCCGGAATATTACGCCTTTTCCCGGGAATTTCTGACATTCTGTTTACAAAAAGCAGGTTGTTCTTCGCAAAATCCCAATAAATTCATTATTCCGTGAGCCAGAAAGCGGCGCTGTAGGGGGGCAGCTCGCTGCCGCCGCCGAAATCGTGATCTTTTCCGGTGATGAGATCCACCGCACGGCCCGCGTTGGCGTTGAAGTGTGCTGTATAGGGTGCGTTGTCGGCGTTGACAGCCACAATCACCCGCTCTCCGTCGCAGGAGCGCTCGAACAGGAGCTGCCGGTTCGTCATGACAAGGATTTTAAAATCGCCGCTGCGCAGGGCTTTGCTGGCGGTCCGCGCCTTTGCGAGCGCGCCGATCCACTCCGTCAGGCTGTTTTCCTCCGGCTTTTCAAAATGCGGACGCAGCGCATTGTCGCCTTCCTCCTTGCGGCCCTTGGCGCCCCACTCGCTGCCGTAGTAAATGCAGGGAATGCCTGGCATGCCGAACAGCAGGGCGTAAAGGATCGGAAGGTGCTCCGGGGTGGAGAGGATGGAAGCCGCCCGCGTCACATCATGGTTATCCACAAAGCTGAGCAGGTGCTTTCCGCGGTAGAGGCACCACTGTTCGCTGCCGAACTGCCGCTGCAGGGAGTGGCCGATCTCAAAGAGATTCATTGCATTCAGGCTGGAGTAGAGCCCTTTGCGGCATTCATAGTTTGTCACGCTATGGCACATGTCGTCGCCCATGATCTGGTTGTAATCGCCGCCGATCATCTCGCCCACGAGGAAAAAGTCGGGTTTTAGTCCGTTACAGAAAGCGCGGAGGCGCCGCAGGAAATTGCGGTCCAGGCAGTAGGCCACGTCCAGACGCAGGCCGTCTATGTTGAATTCCTTTACCCAGCCTTCAATGCAGGAAAAGAGATGCCGGATAACGTCCTCATTGTTCAGGTTGAGCTTCACAAGCTCATAATGGCCTTCCCAGCCCTCATACCAGAGGCCGTCGTGGTACCCGTTGTCGCCGTGAAAATTGATGTGGAACCAGTCACGGTAGGGGGAGGATTCCCGGTTTTTCAGCACATCACGAAACGCCCAGAAACCGCGGCCCACATGGTTGAACACACCATCCAGCACCACGCGGATGCCGGCCTCATGCAGTTTGCCGCATAGTTCGGCAAAGCTTTCATTCGTCCCAAGGCGGCGGTCAATTACGCGGTAATCGCGCGTGTCGTAACCGTGGCGATCGCTCTCAAACACAGGACAGAAGTAAACAGCCGTTGTGCCCAGCTTCTGCAAATGGGGAATCCAGTCGCCAAAGCGGGCAAGGCCGGGTTCCGCCGGGGCGGAGCAGCCGTCGTTTTCGGTCGGCGCGCCGCAGAACCCGAGCGGATAAACCTGGTAGAAGTTGCTGTCATAAGCCCACATAGAAAAATCCTCCTCTTGGCTGATAAATTGGTCAGACGGTTCTTGCAATTGATCATGGGCAGGGGTTGCCGCCGGATGATTCTGCGGGAGCGTCTGTCCCCACGGCCAGGCGGGCGGCAAGCGCCAGCAGGGGATCGCGCTCATTCGGGCAGGAGCCATCGATCACGCTGTCGAGCAATCGGTTCATCAGGCGTCCAAGGGCCGGGCCATGGGCAAAGCTGCGCAAATCTTTTCCTGAGACGGCGAGCTGGTGCAGAGACCAGCATTGTCCTGTGTTCAAAATATGCGCAAGATTCTGCTCCGCTTCATCCAAAATGGGCAAGCGGCGAAATGCGGGGGCTGCATGAGCAAAGGTATCTGCCCGGTTCAGTTCCAGCAGCTTGCGGTAAAGCTCCACACTTCCCAGCCGGCGCAGCCAGCGCTTCACATTGGCTTCCCCGCTGACCACAGAGAGATCGTGGCACCGGACGAGCGTGGTAATCTCCGCTGTCATTTGCCTGCTCAGGCGAAGGCGGCGGCATACGCGCTCTGCCACGGAAGCGCCGAGCTCCTGATGTCCGGGGAAATGGCCGCGGCCTGTCTCGTCAATCCGGCAGCAGAGCGGTTTCCCGATATCATGCAGCAGGGCGGCAAGCCGCAAATCCGGTTCCGCGGGGATGCAGGCGAGCGCATGCAGTGTGTGTTCCCACACGTCATAGCAGTGGTAGGGGCTGCGCTGATCCAGCCCGGCCATATGCCTGATCTCCGGAAGGAAAACCTCAAACACAGGCCGGTAGTCCCGCAAAACGGAGGCGGCACCCCGGCCGCAGAGCAGTTTCAGAAATTCCTGGGAGATTCGTTCCGCCGCAATGCTGTGCAGCAGGTTCCTTTGGCTGAGCAGCGCCTGTGCCGTTTCCTCTTCTATGGAAAAGGAGAGCACGGAGGCAAAGCGCAGGGCGCGCAGAATGCGCAGTCCGTCCTCCTCAAAGCGAACGGCGGGATTCCCCACACAGCAGATCCGTTTGCGCCGCAGATCTTCCCGGCCCCCATAGGGATCGAGGATGGAAGTGCCGTCCCAGGCCATGGCATTGATTGTGAAGTCACGCCGCTGCAAATCCTGCTGCAGGCTTTGGGAAAACTGCACCTGCGAAGGACGGCGATGATCCTCGTAAACGCCGTCCACCCGGAAGGTTGTGATCTCCACCGGCCCGCCGGAAAACAGAACGGTCACTGTGCCGTGTTTCTCTCCGCTGCGCTGAAGAGGCCAGGCCGAAAACACGCGCGCCGTTTCCTGCGGCAGGGCGGAAGTGGCAATGTCCCAATCGTGCGGCGGAATGCCCATGCAGGCGTCCCGCACACAACCGCCCACAAGCACCGCCTCATGGCCGGCCTCGTGCAGCAGCTTAAGCGCAAGCGCCGTCTCCTGCGGCAATTGCGAAAACACGCGCTTCACTTCCTTCCCTCCGTCAAAGATGCAGCGGGAATCCGTTCCTCCTTGCCTGGATCGAAAACCCCGTCCGTTTCTGGATAATATGGTGAGAAAAGATCGGGAAGAATTCGAAATGACAAGTGAAAATATACAACAATTCCCTGAAATCAGTATATAGGATCCGGGAGGAAAGTGCAAGGCTTTCTTTTGCTTTTTTGCCGGTATTTCACCTTATTTGAGGGTAAATTTTATAATTCCCGCTTGATTTTTTCAAGCGCGCCCTTTTCCAGTCTGGAAACCTGCGCCTGGCTGATGTGAATTTCCGCGGCGACTTCCATCTGTGTTTTTCCCTGGAAAAACCGCATGGTCAGGATCTTTTTTTCCCGATCGTTCAGATCGTTGATCGCCTGCCGCAGGGCGATTTCCTCAAGCCAGTCTCCGTCGCCGCCGCTGCTTTTCACCTGATCCATGACATAGATCGGGTCCCCGCCTTCGCTGAACACCGGCTCGTAAAGTGAAACCGGCTCCACAATGGATTCCAGCGCCAGCACCACATCCTCGCGCGGCAGCCCGAGTTCCTGGGCAATCTGCTCCACGGTGGGCTCCCGGTCGTCGCGCGCCAGCAGGCGCTCTTTTGCCTGCATGGCCTTGTAGGCCGTGTCCCGCAGGGAGCGGCTCACCCGGATGCTGTTGTTGTCCCGCAGGTAGCGCCGGATCTCACCGATGATCATCGGCACGCCGTATGTGGAAAATTTCACCTGCAGATCCGGGTTGAAGTGGTCGATGGCTTTCATCAGGCCGATGCATCCTACCTGAAAGAGATCGTCCAAATTTTCCCCGCGGTGCGTGAATCGCTGGATCACGCTCAGCACCAGTTTCAGGTTCCCGTTTATCATGGCTTCGCGTGCTTGTTCCCGCTCTTCGTCCGTGCCGCTGCGGATGATCTCCAGCAGCTCATGTTTTTCGCTCTCTGAAAGGACTTTCAGATGCGAGGTGTTTACCCCGCAGATTTCCACCTTGTTCATCATGCTGTCGTCCCCCATTTCTTTTTTCAGTATGGGCCGATTTTCCATCCGTCATACAAAAATGCAGCCCATGCGGCATAAAAAACGGTAAGCCGTCATACAATAGCGGGAACAGGGGAAAGGGGGGTTCGCTGTGACATGCAGAGTGGCGGAGCTTCGCCGCAAGGAGGTCATCAGCGTGAAGGACGGGACGCGGATCGGCGCGGTGAGCGACGTGGAAATGGATCTCACGAACGCGCGGCTCACGGCTATCCTTGTCAACGGCAGGCCAAGGCTGTTCGGCCTGCTCGGCCATGAAGAGGACATCGTGATCCGCTGGCCGGATATTCAGGTGATCGGCGACGATACCGTCCTCGTGAACTATCAGGAACGGATTCATGTCAGGCGCAGGCGCGGGTTGCTGTCGTTTCTGTTCGGGGAAGAGTGAGCACATCGCAGGAAAGGTCTGAAAACCGCAAAAAACACGGTGATTTCCGAAAAAACAGCTTGTATTCCGGCGGGGGATATGCTATAATAATTCGCGCCAAAACACACGCCGCTCCCGGCGAACCGGTGCCCGCATGCGGGTCCTGCGCCAGCAAAGAGGGCGGCGGAGGAAAAACCAAGGAGGAATTCAGAAATGGCAGTAGTATCCATGAAGCAGCTTTTGGAAGCCGGTGTCCACTTTGGCCACCAGACCAGAAGATGGAACCCGAAGATGGCGGAGTACATCTTCACCGAGC
>ERZ1643247.3011-NODE-3011-length-12439-cov-7.545543_pt1 | contig 12439 bp, 13 predicted proteins | sample MGYA00579264_ERZ1643247 | MGnify/ENA primary metagenome ERZ1643247 (study PRJEB29033, sample SAMEA4952262) | chicken gut metagenome | biome: Broiler Chicken; feature: Gastrointestinal Tract; material: Caecum | place: Ireland | collected 2018 | study: Broiler... | reverse complement strand
CTGTTTCTTATCAAAGAAGATTTTTCCCCATAGACACAGAAATTTTTACACCCTCGATTCTATACACGATAGTCAAAACATCTTTTTGTCCCGTCAGCTCAAAACCTGGCTGGAGTAAATTATCAGGTACCCCAGTCCGCTTCTGGCAGCCAGGAATTCTCCGATCACCACTCCCACCAGACAAAGTCCGATATTTACTTTCATATTACTGATTACGGCAGCTACCGAGCCGGGAAGAACGACTTTTGTCAGAACATGGCGCCGTCTGCCGTGAAGGGTATAGATCAATTTGATCTTTTCCTGGTCAACAGTTGTGAAACTGGTATACAGGTTCATAATACTTCCGAAAATAGCAACAGACATACCGGCTGCAATAATTGTTTTCGGAGTGGCGCCAAGCCAGACGATAAGCAGCGGGGCAAGCGCCGACTTGGGCAGACTGTTAAGGACTACGAGATACGGCTCCAGAATATCCGACAGTCTTCTGCTGCACCAGAGCAGTACAGCTGCCAGTATACTGAACAGTGTAACAAGCAGGAAGCTTGCAAGAGTCTCGTACAGCGTAATGCTGATATGCTGAAAAATAGAACGGTCCCGGACCATTTCGCTGAAACAGGCAGCGATTTTTGAGGGACTGCTGAAAATAAAAGAGTCAATGACTCCGGTATCGGCACAGAATTCCCAGAGAAAGAGAAAACCTGCCAGAATCAGAATGCGGGCGGCCCAAATAGTAAAACGGCGGAATTTCATGCGCCTTATAAAAAGCTCCTGTGCCAGGGACGGTTTATTCATCATGGTTCAGCTCCTTCCAGATTTGATTGAAATATGTTTTAAATTCCGGTGCATTTCTCCGGTTCAGCGGGGTATCATTTTCCAGCTCAAAGGTGACGGGGACAATGCACAGTACGGAAGCAGGCCTCCTGGAGAGGACGATAACCCGGTCAGCCAGGCTGACCGCTTCTGACAGGTCATGAGTAACAAGCAGGGCGGTTTTCCCGGATTGACGGATGATCTGCCCGATATCATCGCTTACCGTCAACCGGGTCTGATAATCCAGAGCGGAAAACGGTTCATCCAGAAGCAGAAGTTCCGGATCCAGAATAAGTGTCCGGATCAGAGCGGCCCGCTGGCGCATTCCGCCGGAGAGCTGTGAAGGTCTGGCGTGTGCGAATGGCTTCAGCCCGTACTGCTCCAGAAGCGTGTCTGCTTTTTTCCTGGTTTCTTCATTGAGCATGTGGTTGATTTCCGCGCCAAGCAGAACATTGCGGTATACGGTCCGCCATTCAAACAGGTGATCATGCTGCAGCATATAACCGATGTCGGACGCATTTTCGGTAAGCGGTTTTCCATTTAAAAAGATGTCTCCCGATTCGGGAACCATGAGTCCGGCAATCAGAGAGAGCAGTGTGGATTTCCCGCAGCCGGACGGACCGACGACGGCGGTGAATCCGCCGGGAGCAAGAGAAAAGGAAACATCCCGCAGTGCAGGAGTCTCTCCTTCAGGTGTATGGTAGGCGTAATTTATATTTTTCAGTTCAAGAATTGGTTTCATAGAGTCTCTCCCATCTGACAGTATCTATAATTAATGTATGAAAAAACCTGTTCTTCGTGCGCGAAAACAAAGGGCTCTTCCTTGTACAGCAGGAGGAATGGATGTATAATGATTACAGAGAAATGTACGGAAAACAACGTTCCGGAAAATCTGGACAGGGTGGAACATATCCGGAAAGTGCGGAACGAACAGGAAGGGAGGCGAAACTATGGCAGAGTATAAAATTATTACAATAGGACGTCAGTTTGGCAGCGGCGGACACGAAATCGGCCAGATGCTTGCAGACAGACTGGAAATCCCTCTTTACGACCACCGGCTTGTAAGTATGGCGGCAGAGGCGCTGAATCTGAAGGAAGACACGGTCAGGAAGGTGGATGAATCGGGACTTAAAATGTTTCTGACGAATTATTCGGTCAGCCCGGGCTGTTATGTGGACTTTGTAAATGCCACATCTTATATGCAGTCTCTGAATGAAAATGTCTACCGGCAGCAGGCGGAAATTATCCGGACGCTGGCAGGGGAGGGGCCCTGTGTGATTATAGGACGGTGTGCGGATTATGTGCTGAGAGATTTCCCCGGCTGTGTCAATGTATTTATCTGTGCGGACAAGAAAGAGCGGATTGCAAGAATTGCCGAGCGATACGGTCTGACAGAACGCAAAGCGGCAGAAAGAGTGAGAAAGACGGACCGGGAGAGACGTTATTATTATGAAATCCATACAGGGCTGGACTGGGGAAGCATTGAGTCTCATCAGGCACTGCTGAATGTAAGTCTTCTTGGAAAGGAGAAGACGGTAAGGTTTCTGGAAATGATGTACAGGGCATGAGTGCCCTGATTGAGGAGACGGTCTCATATCGGAAAATCAGAGAAAATGAAAACGACATCCTGTAAAGGATGCCGTTTTCTATGAGGGGGGAGATAGTTGTTTTATCAACTATCTGAAGCCAGTATAGATGAAAAATGTGTAGAAAGTATGTATTTTCTGTGAAACCTGGAACGGAAAATGCCGGTTGTTTCTGATTGACAGATATATACACAGAGATGCCGCTGTATAAATATCATGGAATATGCTATACTGTTCCGGGAAAAAGCAGGCAGCATGAAACAGCCTGTAAGTCAATGAAGAAAATGCGGGAGAGGTGAAAAATGAATCAGCCGAAAATAAATTATCAGAAGGAACTGGACAAAATTCTGGAAGGGCTGGAAAAGGAACAGCGTGTGCCCACTCTGCTTCTTCACAGCTGCTGCGCTCCCTGCAGCAGCTATGTACTGGAATATCTTTCCAGGTATTTCCGGATTACTGTGTTTTATTATAATCCGAATATTTATCCGGAAGACGAATATGCGAAGAGGACACTGGAGCAGCAGAAGCTGATCCGGGAGATGAATCTGGAACATCCGGTATCGTTTCTGGAGGGCAGATATGACAGACAGGAGTTCCTCCGTATGGCAGAGGGGCTGGAAGACGCAAGAGAAGGGGGCCCCAGATGCATGAAATGCTACGCGCTCCGTCTGGAAGAAACGGCCAGAACAGCCAGGGACAAAGGGTTTGATTTTTTCACCACAACTCTGAGCATCAGCCCGATGAAAAATGCCTGGAAACTCAATGAGATCGGGCAGAAGACGGGGAAAAAATACGGAGTGGATTATCTGGTATCGGATTTTAAAAAGAGAAACGGCTATAAGCGCTCCATCGAATTATCACGGGAGTTCGGACTGTACAGACAGGATTACTGCGGATGCGAATTCTCCCTGGCTGAAAGGGAGGAAAGGGAAAAAAGCCGGCAGATTTTGAATAAAAAAGAGCAGACTGTTTAAAGTTGGGAGTAGACATATAACACTTTACTGTGTTAAACTAAGTGGAAAATGCAGAACCGGACCGGGTTCGGACTGCATTCCTGAAAGAAGAAAGAGAAAAGAGGAAAGAAAAATGGCACAGTTATGGGGCGGCCGTTTTACAAAAGAGACGGACAAACTGGTATATGATTTTAATGCTTCGATTTCTTTTGACAAGAGATTTTATGAGCAGGATATCCGCGGCAGCATTGCACATGTAACTATGCTGGCGAAACAGGGGATCCTCACAGAGGAAGAAAAGGAGCAGATCATAAAGGGACTTGAGAGTATCCGGACAGATGTAGAAAATGGTACTCTCAGGATTACGGAAGAATACGAAGATATCCACAGTTTTGTAGAAGCTAATCTGATTGACCGGATCGGAGACGCGGGAAAGAAACTTCATACCGGACGCAGCCGCAACGATCAGGTTGCCCTGGATATGAAGCTTTATACAAGAGATGAAATCCTAGAGCTGGACGGGCTTTTAAAAGAGATGCTGGAAGTGCTTCTGAAACTGATGAAAGACAATCTGGAGACGTATATGCCCGGATTTACCCACCTTCAGAAGGCTCAGCCGATTACCCTGGCTCATCATATGGGCGCTTATTTCGAAATGTTTAAGCGTGACCGCTCTCGGATGAAGGACATTTATAAAAGAATGAACCTGTGCCCGCTGGGGGCCGGCGCTCTTGCAGGAACCACATACCCGCTGGACCGGGAATACACAGCAGAACTTCTGGGATTTGACGGCCCGACGCTGAACAGTATGGATTCGGTATCAGACAGAGATTATCTGATCGAGCTGCTGTCGGCTATGTCCACGGTAATGATGCATCTGAGCAGATTTTCCGAGGAAGTGATTATCTGGAATTCCAACGAATACAGATTTGTTGAGATTGATGACGCCTACAGCACAGGCAGCAGTATAATGCCTCAGAAAAAGAATCCGGATATTGCGGAACTGGTACGGGGCAAGACCGGAAGAGTGTACGGAGCGCTTACCGCTCTGCTTACAACTATGAAGGGACTCCCGCTTGCATATAATAAGGATATGCAGGAAGATAAGGAGTTTGTGTTTGACGCGATTGATACAACAAAGGGATGTCTGGCACTGTTTACGGGTATGTTAAAGACTATGAAGTTTAACCGGGCACGTATGGAAGAAAGCGCGAAACACGGGTTTACCAATGCAACAGATGCTGCAGATTACCTGGTAAATCACGGCGTGCCTTTCCGGGATGCACACGGTATTGTAGGTCAGCTTGTACTTTACTGTATTGATAAGGGCATTGCGCTGGACGATATGAGCCTGGAGGAATTCAAGGCGATTTCACCGGTCTTTGAGGAAGACATTTATGATGCCATCAGCATGAAAACCTGTGTGGAAATGCGCAATACCATCGGCGCGCCGGGAAGGGCGGCAATGGAAAAGGTAATTCAGGAAGAAGAGAAATATCTCGCAGCCGAATAAGGCAGCGGAATCGTTTGCCGGTAAGATAAAACAGTAAATAAGAAACAGAAAGGAAGTAAGAGAAATGGATCAGAAATTAAAAGTAGGGATTCTGGGTGCAACAGGAATGGTTGGACAGAGATTTATCTCTCTCCTTGAAAATCATCCCTGGTTTGAGGTAGTGACAGTGGCGGCAAGCCCGCGCTCTGCAGGAAAAACATATGAGGAGGCTGTGGGGGACCGCTGGAAAATGGACACTCCTATGCCGGAAGCTGTAAAGAAGCTGGTAGTGCTTAATGTAAACGATGTGGAGCATGTGGCGTCTACTGTGGATTTTGTATTCAGTGCAGTGGATATGAGCAAAGATGAGATTAAAGCCATTGAAGAAGCTTACGCAAAGACAGAAACCCCGGTTGTATCCAATAACAGTGCTCACCGCTGGACGCCGGATGTTCCCATGGTGGTACCGGAGATTAACGCAGATCACTTTGACGTGATTCCGGATCAGAGAAAACGTCTGGGAACAACACGGGGATTTATTGCGGTAAAACCAAACTGCTCAATCCAGAGTTATGCGCCGTGTCTGGCCGCATGGAAAGAGTTCGGACCGAAAGAACTGGTTGTGACAACATATCAGGCAATTTCCGGAGCAGGCAAGACATTCAAAGACTGGCCGGAGATGGTGGGAAATATTATCCCGTTTATCGGAGGAGAAGAAGAGAAAAGCGAGCAGGAGCCGCTCCGTGTTCTCGGAAAAGTTGAGAACGGACAGATTGTAAAGGCAGAGCTGCCTAAGATTACATGTCAGTGCGTACGTGTGCCGGTATTAAACGGCCACACAGCGGCAGTCTTCATTAACTTTGAAAAGAAACCGACAAAAGAACAGCTTATCGAGAAACTGGTGAGCTTCAAAGGCTTCCCCCAGGAGGCAGGACTTCCCAGCGCGCCCAAGCAGTTCATTCAGTATCTGGAGGATGACAACCGTCCGCAGGTAACACTTGATGTTGACTACGAAAACGGAATGGGCATATCCATCGGACGTCTGAGAGAAGATACAATGTATGACTACAAATTTATCGGTCTTTCTCACAATACAGTAAGAGGAGCTGCCGGCGGCGCGGTTCTCTGCGCAGAAGCACTGACGGCAAAAGGATATATCGTAAAGAAGTAAGAATATTCTGAAAACGGTGGCAAAAGGGGACGGACCCTTTTCCAAAAGGGTCCGTCCCCTTTCACAGATTTTTCACAAAAGGAGGCTTTCTGAAAATGGGAATGACAATGACGCAGAAGATCCTGGCCGCTCATGCAGGGCTTGACTCTGTGGAGGCGGGACAGCTGATCGAGGCAAAGCTTGATGTGGTTATGGCGAATGATATTACCGGGCCGATGGCTCTGCCGATTATTAAACAGATGTCAGATCATGTATTTGACAAGGATAAGGTGGTTTTTGTCCCGGATCATTTTACACCGAACAAGGACATCAAATCCGCGGAGAACTCCAAAGCGATCCGCGAGTACGCGAAAGAGCAGGGACTGACCTGGTATTTTGAGCAGGGCAAATCCGGCGTGGAGCATGCAATTCTTCCGGAAGCCGGCGTTGTGACAGCCGGAGAGTGCATTATCGGAGCGGATTCCCATACCTGTACATACGGTGCTTTGGGTGCTTTTTCAACTGGTATGGGTACAACAGACGTGGCTACCGGCATGGCTACCGGAGAGATCTGGTTTAAGGTGCCAAGCGCAATTAAGTTTGTACTGACCGGAAAACCGGGAAAATACGTAAGCGGCAAGGATATTATTATTCATATTATCGGAAAGATCGGTGTGGACGGCGCTCTCTATAAATCCATGGAATTTGTGGGGGACGGCATTGCCAGTCTGTCTATGGACGACCGTTTTACTATGGCGAATATGGCAATTGAAGCAGGCGCAAAAAACGGAATCTTCCCGGTTGACGATCAGGCTCTGGCCTATATTAAGGAGCATTCCAGCAAACCATATACTATATATGAAGCAGACGACGACGCTGAGTATGACGAAGTCATTACAATTGACCTTTCAGAGGTACGTCCTACGGTGGCCTTCCCCCATCTTCCGGGAAACGCCAGGACCATTGATGAAGTCGAAGCAATGGATCCGATCAAGATCGATCAGGTCGTAATCGGTTCCTGTACGAACGGACGTATGGAAGATATGAGAAAGGCGGCCGCGATTCTGAAAGGACATACCGTACATCCGGATGTCCGGGTTATGGTTATTCCTGCTACACAGAAGATTTATAAGCAATGTATTGAAGAGGGGCTTCTGGAAATCTTTGTAGATGCAGGCTGCGCTGTAAATACGCCAAGCTGCGGACCGTGTATGGGCGGACACATGGGCGTTATGGCAGCCGGAGAGAAGTGCGTGTCCACAACAAACCGCAACTTTGTAGGACGTATGGGACATGTGGATTCCCTGATTTACCTGGCGTCTCCCGAGGTGGCGGCAGCCAGCGCCATTGCAGGCTATATTGCAAATCCTGAGAAAGTGGGTGACATGTAAAATGAAAGCAAAAGGACATGTTTTTAAATACGGTGATAATGTAGATACGGATGTAATCATCCCGGCAAGATATCTGAATTCGTTTGACGCGCAGGAGCTGGCAAGCCATGCTATGGCAGATATTGATCCGGATTTCGTAAAGAAGGTTCAGCCGGGAGATATGATTGTGGCAAAGAAAAATTTCGGCTGCGGCTCTTCCAGGGAACATGCGCCGCTCTGTCTGAAGACGGCAGGAGTCAGCTGTATTATCGCGGAAACATTTGCCAGAATCTTTTACAGAAATGCTATTAATATCGGTCTTCCTATTATAGAATGTCCGGAGGCTGCAAATGGTATTGATGCCGGGGATGAAGTAGAGGTTGATTTTGACAGCGGCAAGATCTACAATCTGACAAAGGGAACACAGTTCCAGGGACAGGCGTTCCCGGAATTTATGCAGAAGCTGATCGCCGCCGGCGGGCTGGTCAACTATACAAATAATAAAAAGAAAAAATAAACGGCTCTGAATGCCGTGTCAGAAGAACGCAGGGTTCTGTTTCGGACGCGGCCGTCAGAGGAAAAAGGGATGCTGCATGAGAGGCATATTAACCGGCCCCATGCGGCACCCTTTTTATGAAAGGGGAAATTATGGAAAAGGAAAATGTGACAGGAAAGGCGTCCGCCCTCCTGCCAATCGGAGTGTTTCTGGTAATCTTTCTCGGATCAGGGATCGCATTTCAGGATTTCAATGCAATGCCGGCAATTGTCGCGTTTCTGATCGCTCTGTTCGCGGCATTTCTTCAGAACAGAAAAGTAAGTTTTGATGATAAAATCCGGATTATCGCCGGAGGGCTGGGTGAGGAGAATATTATTACCATGAGCCTGATTTTTCTCTGTGCCGGTGGATTCTCCGGGGCTGTCAGCGCGGCCGGGGGCGTGGACAGCGCGGTAAATCTGGGTCTGTCACTGATCCCGGCTCATTTTGCCGTAGCAGGCCTGTTTATGATTGCCTGTTTTATCTCGGTCTCCATGGGAACTTCCATGGGGACCATCGCGGCTCTGGCGTCCATTGCCGGCGGTATCAGCGAAAAGACGGGATTTCCTCTGGCTGTCTGCATTGCATCCGTGGTCTGCGGCGCTATGTTCGGAGATAACCTTTCCATGATTTCTGACACAACGATTGCTGCGGTGAAGACCCAGGGATGCGAAATGAAGGACAAATTCAAAGCCAATTTCCTGATCGTGCTTCCCGCGGCCATTCTTACGGTTATTTTCTTCTGGTTCATAACAAGAGGCGCCAGCTATGAGATTGAGGGAAGTCTGGATTATAATTTCCTGGAAGTGCTCCCCTATATTGTAGTCCTCGTGGGCGCGCTGATCGGGATCAATGTATTCCTTGTCCTTGTCAGCGGTATTGTGATTTCTCTGGCTGTAGGTGTGGGAACCGGAAATATTGTTCTGTCGGAAATGTTTACAGTGGTAGGGGACGGCGTTGTTTCCATGTATGACATTACGGTTATTTCAATTATCGTAGCCTGCATTGTATCACTTGTCCGGGCAAACGGGGGCATCCATTTTATACTGAATCTGATCCGCAGAAGAATCCGCGGGAAAAAGGGCGCCCAGGCCGGAATTGCAGCCCTGGCTCTTACTGTGGATCTGTGCACGGCCAATAATACAGTGGCAATCGTAATGGCCGGACCGATTGCAAAGGAAATCAGCGATGAGTTCGGCGTGGATCCGAAGCGTTCCGCCTCGCTTCTGGATATGTTTACTTCTGTGGGGCAGGGGCTGATTCCTTATGGCGCCCAGCTTCTGTCTGCGGCAGCACTGACCGGTCTTACTCCATATGATATGATTCCCTATCTGGTTTATCCGGTACTGATGGCTGTCTGCGGCATTGCGGCTATTGTAATATCACGGAAATGATCTGCTGCTTATAACAGCGGCTAGGGGCAGACTGAGCAGGAAAACAGTATTTTGCAGACCAGGCCGGGAAGCGGCGTTTTCTATGGACATGGCGCAGTTATCTGTGCTATAATTCATGGCAGCGACATGAGTCGTTCCCGGGGTTCTGAAGATTCCCGGAAACTCAAAAAAGAAAAAGAGGTTAAAAGAATGAATCTGTTATATAAGAGTACAAGAAGTGCAGATAAGACAGTAACCGCTTCAGAGGCGATTCTGAAAGGACTAGCGGATGACGGAGGGCTGTTTGTCCCGGAATATATCCCGAAGCTGGATGTTACGCTGGATGAGCTGAAGAATATGACATATCAGGAGACGGCTTATGCTGTAATGAAGCAGTTCCTGACGGATTTTACAGAGGAAGAATTAAAGCACTGCATTAACAGCGCATATGACTCCAAGTTTGATACAGAAGTAATCGCTCCCCTTGTGAAAGTGGGGGATACATATCATCTGGAGCTGTTCCACGGCGCGACCATCGCGTTCAAGGATATGGCGCTCTCCATTCTTCCTCATCTTCTGACTACAGCGGCAAAGAAGAATCATGTGACCAATGAAATCGTAATTCTTACGGCTACGTCAGGAGATACAGGGAAAGCAGCTCTGGCAGGATTCGCGGATGTGCCGGGGACCAGGATTATTGTATTTTATCCGAAGGGCGGCGTAAGCCGCGTGCAGGAACTTCAGATGGTAACGCAGAAAGGCGGTAATACCTCTGTTGTCGCGATTCACGGAAACTTTGACAATGCCCAGAGCGGTGTGAAAGCCATTTTCGAAGACAAAGAGCTGGAAAAGGAGCTGGCGGAGGCCGGATATCAGTTCTCTTCCGCGAACTCAATCAATATCGGACGTCTGGTTCCCCAGGTTGTATATTATGTTTACGCATATGCGAAACTCCTGGAAAACGGGGAAATTACTTCCGGTGAAGAGATCAATGTAACAGTTCCTACAGGTAATTTCGGAAATATCCTTGCGGCATATTACGCGAAGCAGATGGGCGTTCCCATTGGAAAGCTGATCTGCGCGTCCAATGAAAACAAGGTGCTGTTTGACTTCTTCCAGACAGGCGTATATAACAAAAACCGCGAGTTTATTCTGACTTCATCCCCGTCTATGGATATTCTGATTTCCAGCAATCTGGAGAGACTGATCTATACGATCGCGGGACAGGACGCGGAGAAGAATTCTCAGCTGATGAGCCAGCTTAAAGAAAAAGGATCTTACGAGATCACTCCGGATATGCGGGAGAAGCTGGCGGATTTTGCAGGAGGATTTGCCACAGAAGCGGAAACGGCAGAGACGATCCGCAGGACCTATGAGCGCACAGGATATGTGATGGATACCCATACAGCTGTGGCCGCAGGTGTCTGCGCGAAGTACCGCGCGGAACACAATGACGGCAGAAAATATCTGGTAGCCTCTACAGCCAGCCCGTATAAATTTATTCACAGTGTTATGACGGCGATCGATGAGAAATATGCCGATACAGATGAGTTTGAGCTGGTGGATGAACTGAGCCGGATTTCGGGCACGGAGATCCCGAAAGCGATCGAAGAGATACGGAATGCTCAGATCCGTCATAAGAGAGAATGCGGCGCGGATCAGATGAAAGAAACTGTAAAAGCGATTCTTGGAGTATAAGGAGCAGACGATGGATAGTAGTGTATGGGGAATTATAAGTATTGTTGTACTTGCATGCGGACTGTATGGCCTTCATGGTTTTACAGTATTGAAAAAAGGCGGAATGCCCAATCTCTCCATGCTTATGGGGCAGGAGTATGAGAAGGCAAAACCGGAGGTAAGGGAGGAGTTTTTTGAAAAATCAGCCCCGATCCTTCTGCTTTTTTCACTTGCGTGTACGGTCTATGGTATTGTGGACTTTGTGCACTGTTACGTATACAGCATACCGATTGCGGATACGGCTGCGGGCATACTGTTTTTTGTGATTCTGCTTGTATTTGTTATTTTCACGTCAAAAATGCGGAGGAAATATTTTGATAAAATATGATTGCCGCGAAGCGGCAGATCCGGATCAGGACAAAACAGAAAAATGGAGAGATCTTATCGGGGCCGCGTTCCGGGCGCGGGAGAATTCCTACAGCCCTTATTCCCGGTTCCGGGTGGGAGCAGCCCTTCTTTGTGAGACCGGAGAAATATATACCGGATGCAATATAGAAAACCGGGCTTACGGTCCCACAAACTGCGCCGAGCGGACTGCGTTTTTTAAAGCAGTATCCGAGGGAAAACGCTCATTTTCCGCGATTGCCATAGTGGGTGGGGAGACAGAGCCTGTATGGTGTTATCCCTGCGGCGTGTGCCGCCAGGTGATGGCAGAGTTCTGTTCCCCGGACGAATTTCTGATTGTATGCGCCAGATCGGCGGATGAATACCGGATTTTCACATTGAAGGAACTGCTTCCGGAAATGTTCTGACAGGCGGCAAGTGTGAAGTATTTAACAAGTAAATTGCATAAAACGTCCGCTGATAGTGTAAAAATATATAAAATCAGTGGTTAAAATCAATAAAAATGCAGGATTTAAAATGGAATCCTGCATTTTTTAACTGTTCATCCCGTATTTTAGAAGGGGTTTCCCGGTATAAATGAATGTGAAATATTCACAACTTTCAAGTAATGAAAAAATTTTTGTTGATTTTTTGACAGTTATTCTGTATAATGAAGGCATATTGGAGATTGCGGCATAAATTTCCATGATACAATTTAGAAAGAGAGAGGTAGAGAAGAATGGCAAATATTGATTTAACTCAGTATGGCATTACAGGAACTACAGAAATCGTTCACAATCCTTCCTATGAAATGTTATTCGAGGAAGAGACAAACCCGAATCTGGAAGGTTTCGACAAGGGTCAGGAAAGCGAACTTGGTGCAGTTAACGTTATGACTGGTATCTACACCGGACGTTCACCGAAAGACAAATATATCGTTATGGATGAAAACTCCAAAGATACAGTATGGTGGACATCTGACGAGTACCCGAACGACAACCATCCGGCATCTCAGGAAGCATGGGACGCAGTAAAAGATATCGCGAAGAACGAACTCTCCAACAAGAGACTTTTCGTTGTAGATGCATTCTGCGGAGCTAACAAAGACA
>ERZ1643247.3009-NODE-3009-length-12442-cov-22.478970_pt1 | contig 12442 bp, 10 predicted proteins | sample MGYA00579264_ERZ1643247 | MGnify/ENA primary metagenome ERZ1643247 (study PRJEB29033, sample SAMEA4952262) | chicken gut metagenome | biome: Broiler Chicken; feature: Gastrointestinal Tract; material: Caecum | place: Ireland | collected 2018 | study: Broiler... | reverse complement strand
CTTGAACGTGACATGCAGGAACGCGGCCGTTCACTTGATTCAGTTATCAACCAATACCTTGGTACGGTAAAACCAATGTACAATCAATTTATCGAACCAACTAAGCGTTACGCTGACATCATTGTGCCAGAAGGCGGAGAAAATGATGTGGCAATCGACATGCTTACTACTAAATTACAATCAGTTTTAAACCAATAAAAAAATGGGGCTAAGCTCCATTTTTTATTTTTTTATTATTTGGATTCTTCAGATGCATGACTATCACGCAAAATCCGATTATACTTTTTAGCAAATACGAGAATCAATACAATTCCTGACACAATATATAATGCAGCCGCAATAATATAAGCATTGGCATAACCTTGTTGCGTCTTCAAAAGATAGAATTCAGTAAATAATCCATCGATGACGCCAACAACTGACAATGCAATTTCAATTACCGCACTAAAGGCAGGACGCATATCCTTATCTACTAAAATCATTTGTACTTCTTGTTGTACAGGCATAGAGGCATTTGCAAGGCCTGAACGGAAGAATAAAATTGTGCCTACAACTGCAAATAAAGCGGCACCCGTTCCGAGCATCTTGGCATTGGCCATTACTAACATTAATGGTGCACAAATGATTGTACTGATCGCAATCGTCATAATTGAACCTAACTTCTTAGCCAAATAAGGTGCAAAGAAGTAACCTACAAAGATGGCAACGGTTTGTAACGTATTAATAGTTGAAGTTATTCCCCGTGGAATATGTAAAATATTGTTCAAATAAATTGGCACGTATTGGATAAACAATCCAGCACCTAATTGGACAGCACATAAATAAAGTACCCAGACAACCGTTTTATAGTTAACGAGTCGTTTGTAAGTTGTCATTTTCTGCTGCAATGTTTCTTTTTTATCTTTACTTTCAGTTGAACGATAATCAATTGGCTTATCTTTAATAAATAAAGCGAGAACAAAGGCAATAAAGGTAATCACGGCTGTAATAATATTTACCCATTTATACGCGCTAATATAATTTGAAAGCATTGCCCCTTTCATTGCATTTGAATCGGCTGACAAATTTGAAGCTGTCTGATAACTGATACCTTGTAATTTACTAAAAATAAATACAACGGCTTTACCACCAATAAACATCATGATACTTTCAGCGATTAAGTTAACCACCATAACTACAGTAAACATTTTCGTTCTTATTTTGCTAGGAACATAAGATGTCCACATCAGTGGGTACATTAAATCATAAACTCCAATTGCCGAAGAAGATACGTCACGTGGAATATGCAAATAATTATTTAAATAGATTGGCACATAGACAGCGATCAATCTCGCACCAAGTTGTACACCCGCAATATAAACAATCCACATAATGGTTCGTTTATTAAGCAACTTTTTGTACATTGCAGCTTTTTGAGCGGGTGTGGTACTTTCTTCACTTGCTTCTGAACGATAGTCTCGTGGTACATCATGAATGAATAAAGCTAAAATGAAGGCTAACATCGTTACAGCGGCGGTAATAACGAGCAAAATCCGATAAGCATTAGTATAGTTTGCTAATACTTGGCCGTGCATTAATTCTGGCCGTCCTGATGCAATAGATGCATCCCGATATGAAGTACCTTGAAGTAAACTAAAGAACCAAACAACTGCTTTTCCACCAAAGAAAGTACAGATCGTTTGAGTAATCAAGTTTACAATCATAACGACAGAGAACATTTTAGTTCTAATCTTCCCTGGTACATATGAAGTCCACATCAACGGATACATTAAGTCATAAACCCCAATTGCGGTCCATGAAATCGTATATGCAATCATAATGATAATTTGATTGGTAGTCACACAAGTTAAGGCCATAAAAATAGCAGTCATTGGTGGCAATACCAATAAGATATTTCTATAACCATATTTGTGAACAGTAGCAATCATTAAAGACATCAGGATCGCCGTTGCGGCATTAAAAATATTAAGTCCTGAAATTAAGTGTGGCGCAACAATCTTATAGTAAGAAAGTGCAGCATCATTAGTAATACCAGTAACTGCGCCTAAAATACCATAGATCCATAAATAATGACATTTTTACGATATCGCGGATTCCAATTTTTTATCGCTTCCGCTTCTTCTTTCTTTTCTTCACTTGTTCGTCGAGTCAAAAAAATCCCTTCTTTTCATGAAAACGTATACACATATCCATATTCATTTTAGCACTCACCCATTATTAATTCAGTATATACGTTTTAGATAAGGCTTATTTGATTCTCGGCTTTAATGTTTTATCAAACAAATTAGTAATTAATTTTACTAGTACTCCATCAAAAAGAAGGGCTGAAATCATGCTAGTAATGAACATTGCGATCTGCAAGTTGACACTATAATGACTCCATCCAAATAAGAAATATGATGGAATAAAACCACCTAAGTTAGCAAAGAAGGCTCCTGTTAAAACGCTCTTCCAAGAAAATCTTTCATAACGTTCTTTTTTAGGGAAAAAGCCAATTTCATTTGTAGCACCCTGAATTAACCCTTCAAAAATAGTCAGAGCACCCCATTGGCCACCAATTGCCATCTCAACTGTTGCCGCTAATAATTCACCAATCGTACCTGAGCCTGCCGTAGGGACAAAATACATTGCAAGTGGTGCAGCCATATACCAGAGTCCAGTAAAGATATTGTCCACAACCGGTGCATATCCAGTCGGTAAAAAGCTAAGTTTAACCAAGTTATACACATTATTAAAACCATAAGTGTAGATAACTCCCATAATGATCCCAATTAAGGCAACTAAAATAATTGATTTAACATTCCACTTTGCTGATCGTGTAAACATAAAAATGCTCCTAACTAACTATTACAGTCAGTAGGAGCACAAAAATAATCGATTTCATCGCACTTTCCTTAACGCAAGTATTACCTTGTTCAGGTTCAAAGGGTATGTCTCAGCTTTTCAGCACCCCTAGTGACTTTTTTATTCAACTATTGTCAGTATACCACATTAATCAAATGCCATTTGGTCAGTATAAAGTTTGTAATAAAAACCTTTTTCTTTTAATAAATCTTCATGACTTCCTGACTCAATTACATTACCATCTTTGAGTACAACAATCTTATCAGAATTTAAGATTGTCTTTAGTCTATGTGCAATTACAAAGCTAGTCCGACCGGCAATTACCGCATCCATCGCCTGTTGAATCTTTTCTTCGGTTACCGTATCCACATTCGAAGTAGCCTCATCCAAAATCAGGAAATCGGGATTAATCAAAATAGTCCGTGCAATTGAAATTAATTGCTTTTGTCCTGTTGAAAAGACAGAACTACTATCATTCACCTTGGTTTCATAACCATCCGGTAAACTTTCAATGAAGTCATGAATATCTGCCTGTTTTGCGGCACTAATTACTTCATCCATCAACGCGTTTGGTTTACCGTAACGAATATTATCTGCAATTGTACCAGTAAACAAAACAGAATCCTGTAATACAATGCCGATATTATTCCGTAACGATTCAAGCTGAATATCACGCACATCGACCCCGTCGAAGGTTACCTTACCTGAGTTAACATCATAAAAACGATTAAGCAGATTCATGATCGTAGTCTTTCCTGATCCGGTTGGTCCAACTACGGCAACAGATTGACCCTTATTTACTGAAATGTTAACTCCATGCAAGATTTCTTTATTTTCATCATAGCCAAAATGGACATTCTCTAATTTAACAGCTTTTTGCAAACCGTTAATCTTTTTACCATTTGGCACTGCATCTTCGTCTTTTTGTTCTTCAACCGTTGCCAATCTTCTAGCACCTGTTAATGCCAACTGAATCATAGAATAAATAGAAGTAATTTGGGTTAATGGTTGGAAATAAGTCTGCGAATATTCCACAAAAGTTACAATTAAGCCCAAACCGATTGCTTGACTAACTTGACCGGAAATAATCATCCAAGCTCCCATCGCGATAACAATGGCTAAGTTAAGCAAATTTAGTCCGTTCATTAATGGAAAAAGAATGCCTGAGTAAAATTGTCCCTTAAACATAGCATTTCGAACTCGGTTGTTATAGGTCTTAAAGTTTTCTATAGATTCTTTTCTTAAATCATTGGTAATAATGATTTTTTCACCATTAATCTGCTCAGTAATATAACCATTCAAATCTCCGATTTCATCTTGTTGTTTATCAAGATAAATGCGAGCCTTTTTCATGATTAATACACTAACAATCAGGATTAATGGTGTGGTCGCAATTGTAGTCCAAGCAAGTTGTTGGTTGACCATAAACATGATGACAATCGTCCCAATGAACATTATTCCTTGGGAAATAATTTCAAAGATGGCGTTGTTCATTGCGTTAAAGATATTATCCAAATCGGAAGTAAATAAAGAAAGTAGCTTACCATCTTGATGCGTGTCAAAATAGCGCACTAACATACGTTGAAACTTAGCAAATAAATTTTCACGCATATCGTTAGTTGAATCTGCATTGAATTTGGACATAACCATCCATGCGATGAAAATTGCAACTTGACTTAGAACGTAGAACAAGAGCATTGACCATAATGCACTATAGAACGTATTTAAACTAGCTGTGTCTTTCTTTAAATCGGCTAAATAGTTAGTCAAATCAGTCACAGCACGGCCTAAAAACGTTGGAGCAATTACTTGTGCACCACTTGATAGCAAAGATAGAAGAATTACAATAGCAATGCCTTTTTTATATGGTTTTAGATACTTAATAAAATAGTGAATAGCTTTTCTTGTATCACTCATTATTTTCCTCCTCTCTTGCCCTTTTGTGTCTTGAAGATTTCTTGGTAAACAGGTGATGTCTTCAATAATTCTGCATGAGTGCCTTGAGCAACCAGCTTACCATCATCTAAAACTAAAATCGTGTCTGCATGCACAACTGACACAATCTTTTGCGCAATAATAAACGTCGTTGTATCTGGTAATTCATGTTCTAAGGCCTGTTGCACCTTCTTTTCAGATTCTGCATCAAGTGCAGAAGTGGAATCATCTAAAATTAAAATTGGTGTTTTAGCAACTAATCCTCGTGCAATAGAAAGACGTTGTTTTTGACCACCGGAGAAATTGGATGACCGCTCTTCTACCTCATGATCAAATGAATCATTATATCGCTCAATAAACTCAGATGCTTGAGCCATATTAGCCGCTCTTTGTAGTTCATGCATTCTAGCTCTAGAATTTCCTTGACGCAAATTAGAAGCGATCGTGCCAGAGAACAAAATTGCACGTTGCAAAACAAACGCTACAGTTTTACGCAGAGCCGTTTCATTAACATCTTTCAAGTTATGGCCACCAATTTTAACCTCACCTTTGGTTGGATCATAAAGACGCGCAATTAGCTGCGCCAAGGTTGATTTACCTGAACCTGTAGCACCAACAATACCAACCATTTGTCCTGGCTTGATCTTAAATGAAATATCTTTTAGAGTTTCATCTTCACCATCAGGATAAGTAAATGAGACATGATCAAATTCAACAGAACTGCCTAATATATCAGTAGACGCATTTTCATTGAATTTAACATCCGGTTCCGTATCCAAAATTTCTTTAATACGGCCTAAGGAAATGTTACCTCTGGCAAATTGCATCATAGTCATTCCGGCAATCATGATAGTCCACAGAAGTGTTAATATGTAGTTAACAAATGGACTGACGACTGCTACATCAGTTGGATGAGCTGCAATACCTTGTCCAATTAGATAAACTACCAGCGTAATTACTAAATACGCAATAAGTTGAAAGGCCGGCATAATCGTAGAGAACCAATAACCAATCACAATATTATAGTTGTTCAAACGATCTGAAGTCTGATTAAATTTCTTTATTTCTTGAGGACCTTGATTAAAAGATTTCACCACTCGTACACCTTGCAGAGTTTCCTGTGCTCGACCCGAAATCTTATCCATTGTTTTTTGAAATTTATCAAACAAACTGTTCATTTGTTTTAAAACATAAATACCAAAACCAATGATCAAGGCCACCATTATTACAGTTGCCCACCAAAAACGTGGGATAATTACAATACAGAAAATAAAAGATCCCACAATTAAAATAGGCATTCTGAGCAATTGCATAAAGAGTTGCATCAACATGTTCATGATCTGATTCATATCGTTGATCAAACGCGTGGTCAATGATCCCGCTGAAAAGTTTTCAATATTACCAAAAGAAAAACTCTGGATCTTAGCATAGGTTTCTTCACGTAAGTCACTAGTCACTCCTTGTGCGATTCTAGCGGCATAGTAAACGTTGAAGACACCCGAAATGATGGCTACAATGCCTAATACAACTAAGATGATACCGTCGCGAACAACGATATCTTTTTGATCCAACATAATTGCTCGTTGAATATTTTCTAGCAAACGCGGTTGATATAATGTTGCAAAGGCGGAAACGATAATTGCAACAAGGGCTGCAAAAATATCTTTCTTGTAATGCTTAAAGTGCGGTATTAAGATTTTGAATGCTTTCATTTATTACTCCTTTCTTCATTAAAAAAATCCCAAAAGGTATTGCCCCATTCTGTTAATAAATCAGTTAAAAGCTGCATCTTTTCAGAGCCAAGTTTTTGAGCAGTCCGTTCTTCTAACTTAAATAATGACTGCATCTTTTGCTTAGCATACTTATTTCCGTCAGCAGTCAATTCGCAAAAACGTACTCGCTTATCTTGAGGATCCACGCTCATAATAAGATAGCCTGAATCATGCAATATTTTTATTCCCTTATTAATGGATTGTTTGGGTAAATCAGTTAAACCAACTAATTGTTTTTGCGTTAATTTTTTACGTAACAGCAATTCATATAAAATTACTGATAAATAATCTGAGAGTTCATGATCTTGATCCCACTGCTGGTAGGCCCTATTCCCATGAACTATGGCCATATTCAATTTTTCCGACTCACTTATTTTCATTTGTTTCACCTTCTTATTTAGTCTCTACACATACCAATAATATTAGTATATACAGAGACTATCATCAAGAAGATAAATTTTCATTTTTTCAGAATAAATTGGTATAATAAAAAATTATTATAGGAAGTTAGGAAGTGACACCATGAAAAAGAGATTTTTTCTTTCAACTTTACTAATTGGAATAGCGCTTTTTACACTATCAGCTTGTGGACAAAATAAAAATCAAAATGTCTACCAAACGGTGAAATCTACTAAAACAATCAATTGGGGTGTTAAGGCAGATACGCCGTTGTTTGGATCAATGAGCATCAAAACTGGCAAAATCAATGGTTTTGAAATTGATCTTGCTAAAGCATTGACCAAAGAAATGCTAGGTAAAAATGCTAAGGCAAATTTTGTTACTACAACGGCAAATACTAAAATTCAATTATTAAAGAATAGAAACGTAGATGCGGTAATTGCGGCGATGACCATTACACCTGAACGTGAAAAACAAGTTGACTTTAGCAAGCCTTACTTTCCTGCTGGTCAGTCAATTATGGTTGCCAAAGATAGTAAGATTAAAAATGTTAAGGATCTAAATAATAAGAAAGTTTTAGTAGTAAAAGGAACAACTGCTGCCGATGCAGTTAAAAAGTTTGCTCCAAAAGCAGAAATCCTCCAATTTGATGATTATGGTCAAGCGTTTGCTGCCTTAAAAGCTGGACAAGGTAATGCTTTTGTAACTGATAATGGTATCTTAGTTGGTATTTTACGCGACAGTTCAGGTTATAAATTAGTCGGCGGAAACTTTACCAATCAACCATACGGAATTGCTGTAAATAAAGGTCAGACCGAAATGGATAAACAAATTAATTTAGCTCTGACCAAGCTAGAAAAAAATGGCACTTACAATCGCTTGCTTAAAAAGTGGTTCGGCAATATTCCTGGTTTTAATGTAAAAACAGCTGAAAAATATTAATGAAAAAAAGATTAGCTATAAATTCATAGCTAATCTCTTTTTTTACTAAGCAGTAATGTAATCAAGCAAAACAAACATTACATCTTTATTTTCTTTTGGAACACCATGAGCAATTATTTCTTGTGGTGTCTGATGCAAATCATTATTTTCTAATGCATATGCTCCATCATTAATAGCGATCTCTCGCACATTGTCTTCTTTAGGTTCAAAATGGAATTGCAATCCAATTACCTTATTTCCCAGTAAATATCCCTGATTCTTTACTAAATCACTTGAAAATAATAATTTAGCTTCTCTAGGAATTTCACTCATTTGCTGATGCCAATGAAGTGCTGTTAATTTTTCGGGAAGTTCAGTAATTGTATGATTTTGTAAATATACTGGAGCCCAACCGACTTCTTTAGCTGGTGCATCGAGTACCCGATATCCCAATGTTTTAGCAATCTGTTGACTACCAAAACAAATACCTAAAATTGGTTTATGAGCATCAAGCATTTGCTTAATTAACACCCGTTCATTTTCTACCCAATCCAATTCATCGTTAGGACTATTAGGACTTCCTAATATCACCAACAAATCAGTTTCATCAAGCGTAGGTAAAATACCAAAATCTGCTGGATGATAAACAAACATTTCATGGTTATGTTCATGGCACCAATCTTGAATAGATCCAGGGCCCTCATTAGGTGCATGTTGCAATACATTAACGCGCATTTCAATACTTCCTTTAACGTTGATTATCTACACTATAAAAAGCTCGCCAAATTTCTTCCATTCTAGCCAAACGATGCCAGTCGGCTTGCTGACACAATTTGTATAATTCATAAACAGGATCATAATCAATTGTGTTATTTTTGTTTTCCTTCAAATAGGCCAGCACAGTCTTAATCAGCATAAATCTGAATTTTTCTATTTCATTGCGATTAAAATATTTTTCATAATATTTAGTTATTAAGAAATTAATTGTAGAATTTGATGCTTGCTTTAAAGTTGCGGGATTTTTACGGTAATTGTTTAAATCATCTGTAGAAATACCCGTTTCTTTACTTAACTGTGACATTTTAATATTATCATCTGTTACTACTCGTTTAGCCTTTTCTACATCTGTTAAAAGGTGTGGCATAACCATATGAGGAGGTATTTGACGCTTATTCAACTCATTAATTATGTTCATAGCAGCTCGCTGCATTTGTTCGATTGCGGCATCTCGATCAAGATTACTATTCTTGATATGTCCCACGACAAAGGTATGATCCGACACCTCATACTTTTTAGTAACAGGATTAAAAAAATCACCTATTACATTATTTACTACAACTTCTTTTGTACTTGCATGATCATAATTAAAAGGTATATTTTCCAACTTACCTGTGACAGAAGAAAATGGTAAGTTATCTATCGTAAAAACTTGAACGTAAACATCGTATTCCTCCTTATTATCCATATCAGAAAAATGCTTATCATACATTCTTACTTCACGATCTTGAATAAAATCTTCAAAAATAATCTGCTCTTTCATTAACAACTTTCCCTATTTCCAATATAATATTTTTCTTATATTAATATAATAAATAAAGAACAACTCTTATAAAGCTAACTTTTTTAATTTTATTTTACTTTTCTACTTGTATTTTTAACACAAAAAAGGATTCTTTTCATCTGAATCCTCTTAATTTTAATATATTTTTTTAACTTGTTCCTGAATACTGTCTTTATCCAAGAATTCATCATAAGTAGTATCTTGTCTGCTGACGATTCCTTTAGGGCCAACTTCGATGATATGATTGGCAATTGTTTGAATAAATTCGTGATCGTGAGAAGTAAATAATATTGAACCAGGATATGCTACCAAAGCGTCGTTCAAAGCAGTAATTGATTCCAAATCAAGGTGATTAGTTGGATCATCCATAATTAATACGTTAGCCGGCTCAAGCATCATTCTAGACAATTGACAGCGAACTTTTTCACCACCAGATAATACTTTAATTTTCTTCTCAATTTCTTCCCCACTGAAAAGCATTCTTCCTAAGAAACCACGAAGGAATGTATTATCATCTTGTTCCTTAGTCGCATATTGTCTTAACCAATCTAAGATAGTTAAATCATCGTTATTAAAGTTTGCATTTAAATCACGAGACATGTAGTTAAAGGCTGTAGTCTGACCCCAGGTAACAGTGCCTGTATCTGGCTTAATTTTGCCAGCAATAATATCAAGCAAAGCGGTTGTTGCTAAAGCGTTACGTGATAAAAATGCAACCTTGTCACCGGGACGAACTATAAATGAAACATTATCTAAGATCTTTTCACCATCAACTGAGTATGAAACGTTTTCTACCTTAACCAAATCATTTCCAAGATCACGATGCATTTCAAATTTAACAAATGGATACTTTCTTGATGATGGTTTAATATCATCCAAAGTAATTTTATCAAGTTGCTTCTTACGAGAAGTGGCTTGACGTGACTTAGACGCATTAGCTGAGAAGCGGGCAATAAATTCTTGCAGCTGCTTAATCTTTTCTTCTTTTTTGGCATTCTGATTAGCTGCTAATTCATTAGCCAACTTACTTGATTCATACCAGAAATCATAGTTACCAACATAAAGTTGAATCTTGCCACGATCAACATCACACATTTCAGTACATACCTGATTTAAAAAGTGACGGTCGTGTGAAACTACGATCACAATATTTGGATAATCAGCCAAAAAGTTTTCTAGCCATTCCACTGTGTGAACATCAAGACCGTTAGTTGGTTCGTCAAGTAAAAGAATATCTGGATTACCAAATAAAGCTTGAGCTAAAAGCACCTTAACCTTTTCTGATTCAGGCAATTCCTTCATTAACATCTGGTGTTCACTTTCAGGAATATCTAATGACTGTAACAATTTAGAAACATCAGCTTCAGCATTCCAGCCATCAAGCTCTGCAAACTTACTTTCAAGTTCTGCCGCCTTAACACCATCTTCATCACCAAAATCAGGCTTAGCATAAAGCGCATCTTTTTCCTTCATTACTTGATAAAGTTCTTTGTGCCCTTGAATAACCGTATCCATAACGGTGAAATCTTCAAAAGCAAAGTGATCCTGGTTAAGACTAGACATTCTTTCATTCGGATCAATGCTGATTGAGCCTGTCGTTGGTTCAAGCTTACCTTCTAGCAATTTAAGAAAAGTAGATTTACCAGCGCCATTTGCACCAATCACACCGTAACAATTACCTGGGGTAAATTTTAAGTTAACATCTTCATAAAGTGTACGGCCGCCAAATTTAAGACTTAAGTCGGATACTGTAATCAATCGTTATACCTCACTATTATTAATTTAAAAAAGTTAAAATTATGTATCAGTATATCAAAAAAAGCAGATCCAAATGAAGTACGAATCTGCTTTTTTTACTTTTAATTAAAATTTCTTGAAGCTATCCAATTTTTCCTGGGTAATATCACGAATAATTGCAGTAGCTAAATCAACGGATGCCTTAAAGTCTTTGTAACTGCTGAAGCAATATGGGGAGTGCTCGTAACGCACTGGAATACCGATGACAATTGTTGGAGCACCATTTTCGTAGTAAATTGCGGCACCGTCTTGGCCACCACCAGTTCTAACTGAACGAGTGTATGGAATGTTGATCTTGTCAGCCAAGTCGCAAGCATACTGTTGAAACTTAGGATTTGGCAAGAATGTAGTATCCATATCACGAAGCATTGGTCCACGCTTTAAACCGGTTTGTGAAAGCCAATCAGGAGTGAAGGTGTCATCTGCTGGACAGCTTTCAAGTACAATACATAGATCTGGCTTAACTTTTCTAGCAGTTACGTAAGCTCCGCGAAGACCTACTTCTTCTTGGCTAGACAAAGCGGCAACAACATCAAAGTTAGTTTCTTCACCCTTCAAGTTGTCCAAAACGTCAATCATCGCACCGGCACCAAAACGGTCGTCGAAGTCTTTACCAAAGAACAACCCAGATTTTTCGTGGTATTCGCATTTTACATCAACAAAGATTGGACAACCTGTGTCGATTTTGTAGTCCTTAATTGTTTCTTCACGGCTGCTTGAACCAACATCAATTGACATATCGGCAACGTCAGGCACGTTGTTTCTTTCAGCAGCAGTCATAAAGTGTGGTGGCTTAGTTGCGACAACACCAGGGATGTATTCGCCATCGCGGTTTCTAACCTTAACCTTCAAAGCAGGGATATTGTATTTTACCCAGCCGCCGAGTGGAACAAACTTGATTAAACCATTTGGACGAACGGCCTGGGTGATAAAACCAACCGCATCTGAGTGGGCATCAAGTTGAATTACAGGACGGTTGCCCTTGTTTTCCTTCTTTGATGCATAAACATTGAGCATCCCGTCAGTCTCAATATTGGCTGTCTTTTCTGCATAGCTAGTAAAAAGTTTAACGAATTCTTCTTCAAAACCAGATGTAGCGTTAGCATCTGAGAATTCTTTAAGCATTTCGATTTCTTGTGCTTTTTCCATAATTTTCTCCTTCTGTAAGTCCTTACATCAAATTTTATCATAGTTCTTTATCTTTATTTTTTGC
>ERZ1643247.3008-NODE-3008-length-12445-cov-9.266263_pt1 | contig 12445 bp, 9 predicted proteins | sample MGYA00579264_ERZ1643247 | MGnify/ENA primary metagenome ERZ1643247 (study PRJEB29033, sample SAMEA4952262) | chicken gut metagenome | biome: Broiler Chicken; feature: Gastrointestinal Tract; material: Caecum | place: Ireland | collected 2018 | study: Broiler... | reverse complement strand
GTCTGCGGTGCGCAGATGAATGAAACGGCGCATACGCACAGCAGCGATACGTGGGCAAATACCGACCCGACAAACCACTGGCAGGTTTGCGATGCCTGCGGGCAGACTTTCGGTACAGCCGCGCACACGCCCGGCGAATGGCAGATCGATGCGGAAAGCGGCGAGCATTACCGTGTCTGCAGCGTTTGCGGGTATGAATCGGATCGCGCGGCGCATACGTCGGACAATGAATTGCATTTTAATGCAGATTACACCCAGCAGTGGAACGAGTGCACCGTCTGCGGCGCGGAAATGAACAAAACCGCGCACACCCACACCGCCGATGAAACCGAATGGGAAAGCGACGGTACCAACCATTGGCGCAACTGCTCCGTCTGCGGTCAGGCAGTTTCCGATACACAAGTCGCCCACACGCCCGGCGAATGGCAGGTCGATGCGGAAAGCGGCGAGCATTACCGTGTCTGCAGCGTTTGCGGGTATGAATCGGATCGCGCGGCGCATACGTCGGACAATGAATTGCATTTTGATACAGGCTACACGCAGCAGTGGAACGAGTGTACCGTCTGCGGTGCGCAGATGAATGAAACGGCGCATACGCACAGCAGCGATACGTGGGTAAATACCGACCCGGCAAACCACTGGCAGGTTTGCGATGCCTGTGGGCAGACTTTCGGTACAGCCGCGCACACCGCAGGCGAATGGACGTACGACGCCGAAAGCGGAAAAGACGTGCAGCTGTGCTCCGTCTGCGATTATCAGATGAACGAGCGCGAGCATGTGCACGCCTATACCGTCTGGACAAATGACGGCAGCGGCGATACGGTAAGCTGCATTTGCGGGGAAGAGTACGTCATGCCTGTACAGAAAGTTTATCTTGACTTGCAGTATACAAATTCGATCGTGTCGGAAAATCAGACGGCGCAGGCGACCGTTGACCTCTCCGCGTACGAGGGTATTTCCTATACAAGCGCAAAATTGGACGATATTGACGTGACCGCGCAGTTCGCGGACGGGACGCTCACCTTCGGCGTTGCGCAGTTCGGGTTCCTGTACGGAGAAAAGACGCTTGTCATCACTGTTACGGACGCAGACGAAGTGACCCGCACCATCAATGTCCCCGTTATTTTGGTCACAAAGGTCTTTACCGATAAGGCGGGGTTTGACACGATGGCTGCGTTGTCAAAAGAGTGCGAAGCCGAAAGAGCAAATTATTACGGCGGGTACTTTGAGCTTGGAGCGGATATTCCTTACAATGCAGAGATGGCAAATTACGTTTATCCTCCGAATGGATCCAACACTGAAGCCGGAGGGTTCTGTGGCACATTCGACGGCTGCGGATACAGCATTATCGGCATGCAGATCAACCGCTGGACTTCGGAGTCTCCCTACGGCAGATGGTCAAATTGCTATGGGGTGTTCGGTAAACTTGCGGGCGGTACCGTAAAGAATGTAAGTTTTGAAAATGCAGTTGTTTATATGAAAGGTTCCGTTGTTGCCACCTGCGGCACGGGGCTGATTGAAAATGTGTATGTTTCTTTCAGGGAGATTATGTATCAGGTAAATTCAAAAAATGGTGTTGGCGCATTTTTCGCTTTTAGCGCTGAATTAGGCGCAACGGTCAGGCATTGTATTGTAGACGTTACGAATACAACATTCAAGGACTATGCACAAGGGCAACTCGTATTGGACGAAGCGCCTGCCGATTGCAATCTGATGGGAACGTGGCCGATACGCGATGGTTTATATGTGATCGGTGCGCCCGATACGAATAATTATTGCGGAGAGGGTGCAAGTGCTTCTGAAAATGATATCCGCGGCGTATACAACGATATGACCGCCTTTGCCGAAGCGTACAAAGCAGCCGATTCTGCGCTGAAAGCGGAGATCGACACCTGGGATACGACCTATTGGCAGGTGACGGACGGAGCGATCTCGTTCGTGGACAAGAGCGCGGCGTAACGCGCGGAACATCGGGTTTGCCTGCCCTGCACGCAGGGCAGGCAAATTCTGCCTATATCGCAAAACAAACAGAACAATTTCAACACAAGGAACATGCCGAACATGAAGTTCACAAAATACGAAGGCAACCCGATCCTGACGCCGAACCCCGCGAACGCATGGGAGGAGCGGTGTGTGCTGAACCCCGCGGTGGTGTACGACGGGGAAAAATTCATCATGCTCTACCGAGCGGCGGGGAACGATAAAAGGCACCAGATCCGTCTGGGGCTGGCGGAAAGCCGCGACGGCAAACACTTCACGCGCGTGGGGAACGCGCCCGTGTTCGAGGGGCACCGCGACGAGCCGGACGGCGGCTGCGTGGAGGACCCGCGGCTGGTGAAGATGGGGGATCTGTACCTGCTCACCTATGCGGCGCGCGCGTACGCGCCGGGGCAGTATTGGTTGGAGCCGTGGGTGGAGGGCGTTTCCCGCCCGCCGATGTATCTGGAAGATACGGACGTATACGGCGAAGAACTGCCGCAGTACGCGCGGGAGAATACGACGATCAGCTACCTTGCGGCGACGAAAGACTTTGAGCATTACAAAAAGCTCGGGCGGCTGACGGATCCGACGGTGGACGACAGGGACGTGCTGCTCTTTCCCGAAAAGGTGAAGGGGAAGTATGTGCGCGTATCGCGCCCGAAGTACAAGGACGCGGGGGTGAAGATGCCGTCGGTGTGGATCTCGTACGGGGAGGATTTGCTGCGTTACGAAGCGCCGCAGCTTCTGATCACGGGCGAGCAGTGGTGGGAAGAGCAGCGGATCGGCGCGGGCACGCCGCCGATCCGGACGGAGGAAGGGTGGCTGATGCTGTACCACGGGGTGGACGCGAAGGGGGTGTACCGCGTGGGTGCGGTGCTGCTCGATCAGAACGAGCCGAAGAAGGTGCTTGCGCGGACGAAGGAGTGGCTGATGGAGCCCGATCGGGAATTTGAACTGAGCGGCATCTACGAGGGGTGCGTGTTCCCGACAGGAGCGGCGGTGAAAGACGGAACATTGTATGTGTATTACGGCTGCGCCGACCAATACATCGGGCTTGCGACCTGTGACTTCAAGGAACTTGTACAATATCTTGCAAAGGAGTGCCGCATATGATCTTTCTTGGAAAAAAAGAATTCCGCGACAAAGTGCATGCCTGCTGGCTGGGAAAAAGCATAGGCGGCACGATGGGTGCGCCGTACGAGGGAACGCACGAGTATTTGTCGCTTGCGGGGTTTTCGTCCGACGCCCCCGAATCGCTCCCGAACGACGATCTGGATCTGCAGCTCATCTGGCTGCAGGCGCTTGAATTTTCGGGTGTGAAAAACATCACGGCGCAGACGCTCGGCGAATACTGGCTCGCGTTTATCACGCCGTTCTGGTCAGAATACGGCATCGCAAAAAGCAACATGCGCAAAGGCTTGCCGCCTTCTGTCGCAGGCGACTATGCGAACGTGTGGAAGCACAGCAACGGGGCATGGATCCGTACCGAGATCTGGGCGACGCTTGCGCCCGCCGCGCCTGCCGTGGCGGCAAAGTATGCCGCCGAAGACGCGAAAGTGGATCACGGCACAGGCGAAGGGACGATCGCCGCCGCTTTTGTTGCCGCTCTGGAGAGCGCGGCGTTTGTTTTGCAGGACGTGCGCGAACTCCTTCATTTGGCGCTCGGATATATTCCCGAAGACAGCCGCGTCGCGAAAACGGTTTTGCTTGCGGAAAGTTGTTTTGACAGCGGTGTGGCGCTGCGCGAAGCGCGCGATAAACTGATCGCCGAAAATGCCGATATCGGCGACGGGTGGTTTCAGGCGCCGACGAATGTCGGGTTTGTCGTTCTGGGATTGCTGTACGGGGAAGGAGACTTCAAAAAAAGCATGCTCGCCGCCATCAACTGCGGGGACGATACAGACTGCACGGGTGCGACCATCGGCGCCGTCATGGGCATTCTCGGGGGCATGCGGTCGCTCCCGAAAGATTGGCGCGCGCATGTGGGCGATACCATTGTCACGGGCAGCATCAATATGGGGGTTTCTTGGATCCCCGTCACGTCGTGCAAGCAGCTGAGCGAGCGTATCTTTCGCCTTGCGCCTGCCATGCTGGCAGAGAACAACGCAAACGTAAGCATACATTCAGGGAAAACAAAGTTCGACGCCGAAGGATGGAAGGAACGAAGCGGTACAAATTTTGCGGATATGTGGAAAAGGATGCAGCCGTACACCTTTTGTATGCCGTTCGCCTTTTTCACGGCGCAGGTGCGCTATTGCGACGGGCCCGTTCTGCTGCCGAACGGTACGGCGTGCATCATGCTGAAATTGTACAACAACGTCAAGGCGTACGGAAACCAGCCTTACGACCTGCAGGTGCGCGTGCTGCTGCCGAAGGGAGTCACGGCAGACCGCACCGCGTTTTGCGTGCATCTTCCGCACTGGTCATCGCTCACCACCGAATATGAAACGGGCGAGATCCCCATTCGCTTTTCCGCCGACGAAACATTGCCTGCGTCGGTTCGTGTGGTTTTGGAGATCTCGGCGGAGGGGCATTACACGGTCGGGTATGTGCCCGTCGTGTTTTTAAATGAAATTGTCATGCAGGAGAATAGCGATGGAGCCTAAACTTATCGGTGCGCCGCTGCCGAACATACCTTTTGAAGAGCGGACAGAGCAAAACGGGCTGCCGTTTTGGAGAAGCGCAAAAAACCCCATCATTTACCGCAATCCCGTAAAGGGCGTGGCGCGTATTTATAACAGTGCGGTCGTGCCGTTCGGCGATGGATTTGCCGCCGTATTTCGCGGCGACACCCTCAACGGCTGGCCGCTGTTGTATGTCGGGTTCAGCAAAAACGGCTATACATTCGATATCTGCGAACGACCGATCTGCATGGAGCAGGAAGACGGAAAGCCGTATGCGATGGAATACGGCTACGATCCGCGGGTCGTGCAGGTGGGAGATACGTATTACGTTCTTTGGTGCGACGGGTTGCAGGGGCAGCCGACCATCGGGCTGGCAGAAACGAAAGATTTCAAAAAGTTTATATTCAGGGGGCATCCCGTGCTGCCGTACAGCCGCAACGGAGTTCTGTTCCCGCGCAAGATCGGCGGCGAGTATGTCCTGCTGACGCGCCCCTCCGATCAAGGGCATACGCCGTACGGAGATATTTATCTCTCGTACAGCAAAGACCTGACGTATTGGGGCAAGCATAAACTGCTGATGCAGCCGAAAAGCAGTTGGGAACGGTTGAAGATAGGGGCGGGACCTGCGCCGATCGAAACGAGCGAGGGCTGGCTGCTGCTGTATCACGGCGTAACGCAAACGTGTTCGGGCTACGTGTATTCCATGGGCGGCGCGCTTTTGGATCGGGACGATCCGTCAAAAGTGCTGCACCGTTCTGAAAATTATCTTCTGACCCCCGAAAAAGAGTATGAATGCGTCGGGTTTGTGCCGAATGTGGTATTCCCCTGCTCAACGCTGACGGACTCCGCTACGGGCAGGATCGCTCTCTACTACGGTTGCGCCGATACGGTGTTCAGCCTTGCGTTTTCAACGCTCGACCAAATCATAAACTATATAATCGGATCTTGACGGAAAAGCACATGAAAGAATTTTACGGGGAAGAGCTGCTTTTAAGCAGCGGAAGCGCGAAGGAGATATACGGGGAGGTCAAAGACCTGCCCGTCATCGACTACCACTGCCATCTGGACCGGAACAAGATAAAAGCGGACGCAAAGTTTGCGGACATCGGCGAGCTGTGGCTGGCAGGTGATCACTATAAATGGCGCGCCATGCGCCTGTGCGGGGCAGATGAGGAGTACATCACGGGCGGCGCGAGCTATCATGATAAATTTCTGAAATACGCAGAGATCGTGCCGCAGCTGGCGGGGAATCCGCTGTACTATTGGACGCATCTGGAGCTGAAACAAGTATTCGGAATCAACGAACCGTTAAACGGAGCGAGCGCGGAGCGGATCTACAGGCAGGCGAACGAACGGCTGAAAAACATCTCTGTGGGGACGCTGTTGCAGCAGTACAAAGTGGAATACGTCGCGACGACAGACGACCCCTGCGACGATTTATCCGCGCACGGGAGGTACGGTGGCACGGTCGTGGCGCCGACGTTCCGCCCGGATAAACTGTTGGCGTTGGACGGGGCGTACCTCAGACGGCTGGGCGAGGTCGTGGGATATGAAATAACAACGCTCGCCGACCTTCTGAACGCGGCGGAAGAGCGGCTGCAATACTTTGCGGCGCACGGTTGTAAAATCAGCGACCACGGTTTTCAGAAATTCCCGTCCCGTTACCCCACGCGCGCCGAGGCGGAGCGGCTGTTCCTTCGCCGCGGAGAGCTTTCCGCGGCAGAGCGGGAGGAGCTGTTCGGGTATCTTCTCGTCGAACTTGCGAAGCTGTATAAAAAGTACGGCATCGTCATGCAGCTGCACTTTGCGGTGACGCGCAACGTGAACGCGGAAATGTATAAGCAGTGCGGCGCGGACGCGGGGTTCGACGTCATTGCAGACGGCACGCGGATCGAGGACGTCATCGGGTATTTCAGACAGCTTACGGATGATGAGCGTCCCGAAACGATCCTGTACACATTGAACGATTCGGACCTGCCCGCGCTGGCGGCGCTCACGGGCGCGTACTGCCATGTGAAAATGGGCGCGGCGTGGTGGTTCAACGACACGGTGCAGGGGATACGGAAGAACCTGTCCGTCATTGCGGAGTATTCGGTGTTGGGCACGAACTACGGCATGCTCACGGACAGCCGCAGTTTTTCGAGCTATGCGCGGTTCGACTTTTTCCGCCGCATTTTATCGGACTATCTGGGAGGCTTAGTAGAAAAGGGCGAGTACGATATGGCGGCGGCGAAAGAGCTGGCGCGGAACGTGTGCTATTTCAACATCAAAAAGGCGCTCGGGATATAGGAGCGCAAGGAGCGGAACATGAAGGCAGTAACGCTTGGGGAGATCATGTTGCGGCTAACGCCTGTCGGGCATAAACAGTTGGTACAGGCGGAGACGCTGGAGGCGGACTACGGCGGCGCGGAGGCGAACGTGGCGGTCGCGCTGGCGGTATGGGGCGAAGAGGCGACGTTCGTGAGCAAAGTGCCCGCAAACGGTGTGGGGCAGGCGGCGGTGAACGCGCTGCGGCGGTACGGCGTTGACACGCGGCATGTGCTGCGCGGCGGGGAGCGGCTGGGGCTCTATTACGCGGAGCGCGGCGCGGACAGGCGCGCGGGAAGCGTGGTGTATGACCGCGCGGGATCGGCGTTTTCGCAGTCGGTTCCCGAAGAATACGATTGGGATGCGATATTTGCGGGCGCGGACCGGTTCCATATCACGGGCATCACGCCCGCGCTGGGCGAAGGCTGTGCGCGGCTGGCGGAAACGGCATGCCGCAAGGCAAAGGAGCACGGCGCGGCCGTCTCCTGCGATGTGAACTACCGCAGCAAGCTGTGGGGGAAGGAACGTGCGGCGAAGGTGCTGGAAGGGCTGTTCCGCTACGTGGACGTGTGCATCGTGAACGAAAACCACGCGCAGGAGCTGTTCGGTTGTTCGGACGAACGCACGCTGGCGGAGCGGTACGGGTTCACGCACGTGGTGTTCACATACAGGCGCACCAAGGACGCGCGGCACAATAAAATATGGGCGGAGCTGTATGCGGGCGGCGAAAAAGTGCAGAGCCGCGCGTATGAAATGGAGATGGTGGACCGCATCGGCGGGGGCGACGCGTTCGCGGCGGGGCTCGTGTATGCGCTGGGGCACGGATACCCGCTGCAAAACGCCGTGGACTTTGCGGAAGCGGCAAGCTGTCTGAAACATTCCGTGGAAGGGGATCAATGCCTGATCGGGTCGGAAGAGATCGCCGCATTGGCGGCGGGCAGCGGGAGCGCGCAGGTGCGGCGCTGAAGGAGCGGACAATGAAAATGACCTTTCGCTGGTACGGGGAGAGCGATTGCATCCCCTTGCAGTACATAAAGCAAATCCCGAACATGTCGGGGGTGGTTACGGCGGTATACGATACGCCCGTGGGCGAAGTGTGGGAGGAGAGCAAGATCGCCCGCCTGAAAAGCCTCTGCGACAAGGCGGGTTTGGAGATGGAAGTCATCGAGTCGGTGCCCGTGCATGAGGACATCAAGCTCGGGAAAGATACACGGGACAGGCTCATCGCGAACTACGCGCAGACGATCCGCAATCTCGGCAAGGTCGGCGTGAAGTGCATCTGCTACAACTTCATGCCCGTGTTCGACTGGTTCCGCACGGACCTGCACTATGTGCAGGCGAACGGCGCGGAGTGCCTCGCGTACAAGGAGGCGGACTTTCAAAAGCTGGACAAGCGCAACCTGCGCCTGCCCGGCTGGGACGAGAGCTACACGCCCGAACAGCTGAACGGATTGCTCAAAGAATACGAGGGCATGACGCACGAACAGCTCTTTGAGAACCTCGTGTATTTCTTAAAGGGCATCCTGCCCGCGTGCGACGAGACGGGGATCAACATGGCGATCCACCCGGACGATCCGCCGTGGGACATCTTCGGGCTGCCGCGCATCGTGGGGCGGGAAGCGGACTACGACAGGCTGTTCGCCGCCGTACCGAATAAGCACAACGGCATCACGTTCTGTACGGGCAGTTTGGGAGCGGGCAGGTTCAACGACCTGCCGAAGATGGCGGCAAAATACGCGGGCCGCATCTGTTTTGCTCACCTGCGGCAGCTTAAATTCGTGAACGAAACGGACTTCTACGAGAACGGGCATCAGACGAACTGCGGGAGCGTGGATATCTATGCCATCGTGAAGGCGCTCGTCGAGAACGGATTCGACGGGTACGTTCGCCCCGACCACGGGCGGAATATCTGGGGCGAGGACGGCAAGCCGGGGTACGGGCTGTACGACAGGGCGCTCGGCGCGGCGTACCTGAACGGCATGTTCGAGGCAGTGGAGAAGGACGGGAAATGAAAGACGTATTGCAGAAAATAGAACAAGTCAAGCTCGTTCCCGTGGTGACGATACAAAAAATCGACGACACGGCGGACATGCTGGAAGGGCTGCTCGAAGGCGGGCTGCCCGTCGCGGAGATCTGCTTCCGCACCGACTGCGCGGAAGAGGCGATAAAGCTGGCGGTGAAAAAATACCCCGCCATGCTCGTCGGGGCGGGAACGGTGATAAACGAAGAGCAGTGCGAGCGTGCGATCGGGGCGGGGGCGAAGTTCATCGTCTCGCCCGGGCTGTCCGAAGAGGTCGCAAAGGTGTGCGAGGAGAAAGAGATACTTTATCTTCCCGGGATCGTTACGCCCACGGAGATCATGAAGGCGCTTGCATTGGGGCTCACGCGCCTCAAATTCTTCCCCGCGGGGAATTTTGGCGGGCTGAACACCATAAAGGCATTGAGCGCGGCGTTCCCGCAGGTGCGGTTCATGCCGACGGGCGGGGTGAACCTTGTAAATATGAACGAATACCTTTCCTTCCCCAACATCTTCGCCTGCGGCGGCAGTTGGATGATGCAGGGGAGCAGAGAGGAGATAGCGGAACAGACGCGCGCGGCAGTGCTTGCCGCGAAAGGAGAGGAGAAATGAAACTTCCGTTCAAAGTAGATCTGAGCGATAAAATCATAGCGGTCACGGGCGCGGGCGGGGTCATCTGCGGTGAGTTCGCGCGCGCTCTCGCCGCATGCGGCGCGAAGGTCGCGCTTCTGGATATCAACTTCGACGCGGCGAAGAAGATCGCGGACGAGATAGGCGAAAATGCCATAGCGGTGCGCTGCGACTGCCTGAACAAGGACAGCATTATCGCCGCAAAGGAGAACATCGAGGAAGCGTTCGGCAAGGTGAATTTCCTCATCAACGGCGCGGGCGGGAACAACCCGAGGGCTACGACGGACAACGAGACGATGACCGCGGACACGCAGGGGGTAAAGGACTTTTTCAAGCTCGAAGAGAGCGGCATCAAGTTCGTGTTCGACCTGAACATCACGACGGCGTTCCTCGTCACGCAGGTGTTCGCGGAGGACATGGTCAAAACGGGCGGGAATATCATCAACATATCGAGCATGAACGCGTTCCGCCCGCTCACGAAGATCCCCGCGTACTCGGCGGCGAAGGCGGGCATCTCCAACTTCACGCAATGGCTGGCGGTGCACTTCGCGCCGTGCAACATCCGCGTGAACGCGATCGCGCCGGGGTTTTTCGTGACCAACCAGAACCGCGCGCTTTTGTACAACGAGGACGGCACGCCGACGGCGCGGACGGGCAAGATCTTAGCCGCGACGCCGATGAAGAAGTTCGGGGAGATCGACGATCTTCTGGGCGCGCTTTTGTGGCTTGCGGACGATACCGCGAGCGGGTTTGTGACGGGTACGGTCATCCCCGTCGACGGCGGGTTCGCCGCATACAGCGGGGTGTGACGCCGCGAAAGCCGAGGCGCGGCGGATTTTTTCGAAGCAGCGAGCCGCTTCAACCATTCGGCGGAGACGGATGCCTGACGGATATCGCTTGAAGAGAGCAACGACCCCTTTCGGCAATACCGGCGGGCGCAGAGAAAAATAAGGGATCAGGGAGCTGCCATGTGCGATAGTATACAGGAATGGTTTGAAAACATAACGGATAAAACGGAACTGTCTGAACTGAACGCGCTGACGGAAGAGGAAAAGAAGGAGCGCTTCAGCAGTGAACTGCGATTCGGCACGGGCGGGCTTCGCGGCATCGTCGGGATCGGCACAAACTGTATGAATATCTATACGGTCGGGCGCGCGACCAAAGGGCTTGCCGCCTATATGCGCGCGCACGGCATGGAAAAGGCGGCGATCAGCTACGACAGCCGCAGAAAATCGCGGCTGTTTGCGGAAACCGCCGCCCGCATTTTTGCCGGAAGAGGTATCCGCGTGATGATTGTGCGGGAATTGATGCCGACGCCGTATTTGTCGTTTCTGACGCGGGAAGAGCAATGCGGCATGGGCGTGATGATCACGGCGAGCCATAACCCCGCGGCATACAACGGTTACAAAGTTTACAATAGTGACGGCTGTCAGATCACGGATGCCGTTGCCGCGGAAGTGGCACGGTTTATCGGGGAAGAAAGCTATTTCGGGGAGGAAAATGCTCCTTTCGACGAATATGTGCGGCAGGGAACGATTTGTTTTGCCGCAGAGGAAACGGAAGAGAAATATTTGCAGGGGATACGGAATATCGTCGGCGAAACAGATCTGAGCGGATTAAAAATCGCCTATTCCGCACTGAACGGAACAGGGTACAGGCTTGTGCCGAAACTTTTGGAAAGTGCGGGGGCGAACGTCTTGCTGACGGAGCCGCAGTGCGTGCCGGACGAGAATTTTGCGACGTGTCCGTATCCGAATCCCGAAAAACGGGAGGCGTTGGCGCTCGGCATAAAAACAGCGGAAGAGAACGGCTGCGATTTGCTGATCGCGACAGACCCCGACGCAGACAGGGTAGGGATCGCCGTGCGCTGCGGCGATGCCTGCATCCCTTTTACGGGCAATGAAGTCGGTTTATTGCTCTTGCAATACCTGTTGGAGGAGCGGAGAGGAAGAGGAGAGGATACCTCTCGCCTGCTCGTCATCAAGACGATCGTAACGACAGATCTTGCCGAAAAAATCGCCGCAGAATACGGTGCGGGCGTCATCAATGTGCTTACAGGGTTCAAATATATAGGCGAGCAGATCGGTTTGCTGGAAGCAAGGGGAGAAGCGGACAGGTTTCTTTTGGGATTTGAAGAGAGTTACGGTTATCTTCTCGGCACGCAGGTACGGGATAAAGATGCGCTCGTCGCCTCGCTGGCGATTTGTAAAATGGCGGCAGCGTATCGGGCGCAAAAGAAAAATTTGAAGGACGTACTGGAATCGGTTTATAAAAAATACGGAAGGCTGAAGAATACGCTCCTTTCGTATACCTTTGCGGGCGCGGAGGGGCATAAAAAGATAGAAGAGATCATGGCATGGTTCCGCAGGCACCCGCCCAAAGAAATATGCGGGAAAACGGTCGGAAGATGCGTCGATTATATGGCGGGCGAAAGTACCGGTTTGCCGAAATCGAACGTATTGCAATTTGATTTCGGGAACGGTGAAAGCGTCGTCATCCGTCCTTCGGGAACGGAACCGAATTTAAAAATTTATCTGGCTCTCCGGTCCGGGACGGACCAAATGGAAACTTGCTTCAGGAATTTTATAAAACGAGCGGGCCGTTCATAGGGAGCAATGCTTTTATGAAGGAAAGGGGGAACTGCTTCCCTCTCTTCGGGTGCGGCGCATGCAGGCGGCGCTCCGCGCCGCGCGGGCGGCGTTGCGGAAGAGGGTGAATTTGCGGCATGTATCAATATGTGTGCCAAAACAGATGCCGCAAAGAGGGAGAAACCGACATCCCGCAAGGGTGTCGGTTTCTCCCTCAGATCACGGAAAAATTTTTTGTCAGCTCAAAAAATTTTTCGTGAACACTATTAATAATCAATTGCGCGTTCAAAACCGCGCTT
>ERZ1643247.3007-NODE-3007-length-12447-cov-28.926001_pt1 | contig 12447 bp, 9 predicted proteins | sample MGYA00579264_ERZ1643247 | MGnify/ENA primary metagenome ERZ1643247 (study PRJEB29033, sample SAMEA4952262) | chicken gut metagenome | biome: Broiler Chicken; feature: Gastrointestinal Tract; material: Caecum | place: Ireland | collected 2018 | study: Broiler... | reverse complement strand
CTGCTGGCACTCAGAATGACCGGCCCGGTCACGCCGTAATGAGTGAAAAGCATCTCTCCGAATTCCTGATACAGCTTCTTCTTTCCGTCTGTAATCCGGATTTCAATATTTCGCAGAGAAAGTCCCATCAACTCACCGGCATACCATTCTTTTACTTCCATCGGTACGAGAGACGGTGAAAGTTCTGAAACTTTGTGACCACATTTGCGTGCAAAGCGGTATCCGTCTCCTGTAGATCCGGTAGACGGATAGGAAATGCCGCCAGTCGCGACAATGACAGCGTCTCCGGATATTTTCTTTCCGGAAGCGAGCAGGATTCCCGTGACTGTTTCTCCGGAAGGCCTCTTTTCAATACGCAGCTCTTTTACTTCAGCATTTAAATTTATTTTTACCTCGAGCCGCTCCATCTCTTTTTTCAGAGCCTGGATCACATCGGAAGAATGATCCGACACGGGAAATACTCTTCCGCCGCGCTCCACTTTTGTCCTTACGCCAAGTTCTTCGAAAAATGAAATGACCTGTTCGTTGGTAAAGCTATAAAATGCGCTGTAAAGGAATTTTGGATTGCTGGTCACAGCAGGGAAAAAATCTTCCAGTTCCGCTGCGTTTGTGATGTTACATCGGCCTTTTCCCGTAATAAAAAGCTTTTTACCAAGCTTTTCGTTTTTTTCGAATATCTCAACCTTATTTCCGTTTTTTGCGGCAAAAACAGCAGCCATCATCCCTGCTGCCCCGCCGCCTATGATCAGGACTTTACTCATCTTTGTTCCTTTCACCTGATTGTACATCTGCTTTCTTTTCTTTATCGTCAGTATCTTCGGATTCTTCTACCGGGAAGGACGTGCTGACAGGATTTAATTCGTCACCGCTGTATACCTGATATTCTCCCCAGATATCCTCAAGTGTTTCCAGTGTTGATACTACTTCTTTCTGTTTCTTCATGCACAGTGCTACAATGAGTGAATTGATCACACTGAGCGGGGCGACCAGCGAATCCACGATGGAGGCCATATCACTGCGTGCGATCAGGTTACAGGAAGAGTACAGGTTCATTGGTGAATGGACGCTGTCAGTAAGTGTGATTACTTTAGCCTTTCTGTTGCTGGCAAATTCCAATGCTTTTAAAGTTCGCATGGAATATCGCGGAAAACTTATCCCGACGATTACATCTTCTTCTCCGATACGGATAAGCTGCTCAAAAATCTCACTTGAACTGTTTGTAGTTACCGGCGTTACATTGTCGCAGACCAGATTCAGATAAAAGCTGAAAAATGACGCCAGGGGCGCACAGCTCCGGATACCGATGACATAGATTTTACGCGCGTTCAGGATTGTGTCGATCGCCAGATTAAACGCTTTGTGGTCTATCACATCCAAAGTCTGCTTGATCTTCTCTATATCAGAATGAAGTACGGTCTCCAGAATCTCACTCTGACTGATTCTTCCATAAGTTACTTCCATCCTCTGTATGGAGTTCAATTTTGTGCGGACCAATTCTTCCAGAGCTTTCTGAAATCCCGGATACCCTTTATAGCCGAGCTGTATGGCAAAACGTACGACAGTCGATTCGCTTACGCCCACGGTTTCACCCAGCTTCGCTGCAGTCAGGAAAACAGCTTTATCATAATTTTTCCTGACGTAGTCGGCAAGCCTTTTCTGGCCTTTGCTCATCTTGCCATATTTTTCCTCGATCCGGAGAATCAGCTCGTTTGTAGTTGTTTCTGTATTTTCCATTTCTTATTATTATATCCCTTATTTTTGATTCCTTAATATTTGTATCAGATTCCGGGCGAAACTGCAACAATCAAATTAGCAGTATCAGACAGGTCTTGTATAATGCTTCAGCCATGTCTGTTCGTCTTCGCTGAGAAATGGTGAGACTTTATCATATACTGCATTGTGATAACTGTTGAGCATGTCCCTCTCTTCATCTGTCATCTGTTCCGGCAGGAGTGCGTCAAGATCGATGGGGACAAAAGTCAGAGGCTCAAAATGCATGAACTGCCCATAGCCATTCGTTTCATCTGTACACACGAGAAGTTCATTTTCCAGTCGAACACCATGAGAACCCTCGATATAGATTCCCGGTTCATCGGTAATGATCATATTACGCTCCAGAACCTGCGCCGGAGAATTTCCTTCTTTCCATCGGAAATTAATAGGCGCTTCATGGACGTTAAGGAGATTTCCCACGCCATGCCCGGTACCGTGATTGAAGTTAACCCGCTTTTTCCAGAATACTTCCCGTGCGATACAGTCCAGATTTGCTCCGCTGCATCCGTGGAGAAATACAGTGTTCATCAGCCGGAGCATAGCTCTCGCAACAAGTGTGAAATCTTCTTTTTCTTTCTGGGATATCTCGCCGATGGCGACAGTACGTGTAATATCAGTAGATCCTTCCCAGTAGTGCCCGCCGGTATCTGTCAGCAGCATTCCGCCTTTGTGAAGCGTGGCATTGGATTCCGATGTGGCGCTGTAATGGACAATGGCGCCATGTTCGCCGAACGCGCTGATCGGTGCAAAGCTGGCCCCCAGATAGCCTTCCTGTTGTGCACGGAATGACTCCAGTTTATCCGATGCTGAAATTTCCGTGACATCATCATCTGATTCGGCCGTATGCTTCAGCCAGAACATAAATTTCGTATGGGCGACAGCGTCTTTGAGATGTGCCTTTTTCGTATTTTCAATTTCGATGTCATTTTTAATGCATTTCATGAGGACTTCCGGATTTTCCCGTTCCGTGATCGTAACTTCTTTTGGAATACTTTGATAAAGTGTATAGTTTACTCTCTCCGGGTCTATGAGGATGACGGAACCGGAATTTAATTTCTCTACTGCAGCATATATATCGTTATATGGTTTCAGGGAAATATGGTTTCTTTTCAGTTCATTCAGAACATTATCCGGAAATTTTCTCTCATCAGCATATAATTCTGCATAATCTTCATAGATTATCAGATATGACAGGACAAGAGGACAGTATGCGATGTCGTTTCCTCTGATATTCAAAAGCCATGCAATATCATCAAGACTGGAAATCAGGTGGATATTGGCGGAGGCTTCCTTCATCTCCTTCCGTACTCTCTGCAGCTTGGAAGCCGTGCTCTCCCCGCTGTATTTTTCATCCAGCAAAAATACTTTTTCAGTCGGAAGCTGCGGGCGTCCTTTCCATATTCTCCTGATCAGATCGAACTGACAGGATACGCTGCCGTCCTTTTTGGCAGCAATTCGGGCATAGCGTTTACCGGTATTGATTCCGACAGTACGTCCGTCAAAACCAATGACTCCTTTTACCGGCAGTTCCTTTTCAAGGAACTGCTCGATCGTGTCCACTCCTGGCTCTCCCGACCGGAAAAGCGTGATGCCGCTGCCGGACAGTTCCTTTTCTGCCTGAATAAAATATCTTCCGTCCGTCCATAGCCCCGCTGCTTCTTTAGTGATCACAGCGGTTCCTGCCGAACCTGTAAAGCCAGTGATAAACTGGCGGGATTTAAAATATTCGCCCACGTATTCGCTCTGGTGAAAGTCGTCAGATGGCACGATATAAATATCGACACTCTCCCGCTCCATCTCACGGCGCAGAGCAGCGAGCCGTTCAGATATATTCATAGAAATTCCTCCCGTAAACAGTGCGAATTTAAAAGAGGATATTCAGCACCTTATTTCGCTTTAATATGATACCACCAAAAAGCAGAGAGTACAAATAAATTCGTAATTTATCCGAGAGACATTTCCTCGGTAAAACATCCGAAAATCACTCGGATACAGTGGATTGACGTACGTATTCGGATCAGTCGGGATTGTAATGCTTCCGGCTCCGGTTACAGGATGTAAGACAAAGTAACAAGCCTGCGATATGGCTAAAAACAATCAAGCAAATGAAGAACTCGCTTTGCTCAGACAACTTCATTTGCTTGATTAACGCCACATCACAGGCTTTAACTTTATCTAACAACCTTACACAGTCATCGTCCGCTGTTTGATCAGTATATCTTTGCTACTGTAGCGGTATCTGTTCAACAAATTACGAATTTACTTCCGGTTACGGTACTGTACAGGAGTAATATTGTACATTTTTTTGAACACGCGGTTGAAGTGTTCTACGTTCTGATATCCTACGGACTCTGCAATGCTCTCAACAGTAGCGCTGCTTCCTTTCAGCATGGCGCGTGCTTTTTTCATGCGGATCTTTTTCAGGATATCACCGAATGTCATACCGGATTTCTCTTTTATATATTTTGAGAGATACGGTTTGGAAAGAAAGAATTTCTCTGCCAGGTCATCGAGAGTTACATCTTTATAATTTGCATAGATGTAGTTCGTGATCTCAAGAAGTCTCTCATCCTTGCCGGCCTGGGATTCAGCAATTTCTTTGATTTTGTTTACGGCAACTACAAGGGCCTGGATGGAAGCTTTGATGATATCCGCATCGATTCCGACGCCCCAGTAACGTTTCTTATTGCAGATAACTCCTACATAAGCGACAGCTCTTGAGGAAGAACCTTTTGTCAAAGAGTGTTCCTCGTAAAATGCCAGCTCGTAGCTGATGTCAAAATAATGCTTGATCGCATTGCTGACTGCATCCAGACGTCCGTTTCCGACTCCTGTAATCTTGAAATTATTATTATTGTGATGAATCGTTGCATCCGCAATAATGCCGTCTTCCTGTTTGAAGTGGCACTCATCGACAGTAAATACCGGTTTTGCATTGATATAGTTGTCTTCGAATATCCGGTAGATCAGATCCGGTGTAAGCTCTTTGTGGGCTTTGTCGGATACATCTTTGACGAGATAACCCACTTCCTCACGCATCTTCTCAGGCAGACTGATACCGAAACTCTGTTTCAGGATATAATTTACGCCGCCCTTTCCTGACTGGCTGTTGATGCGGATTACGTCAGAATCATATCTTCTACCGACATCCTGAGGATCGATCGGAAGATACGGAACACTCCATTTGTACAGATTGTGCTCTTCTCTCCATGCCATTCCTTTTGCGATCGCATCCTGATGTGAACCGGAGAAGGCTGTAAATACAAGTTCTCCTGCGTATGGCTGGCGCGGAGAAACTTTCATTCTTGTCACGCGCTCATATACTTCACAGATATCGCTCATATTGGAAAAATCAAGTTTCGGATCAACTCCCTGGGAGAACATATTCATTGCAAGAGTAATGATATCCACATTTCCCGTACGCTCGCCGTTTCCGAACAAAGTTCCCTCGATACGGTCTGCTCCGGCAAGAATACCGAGCTCTGCGTCACTGATACCTGATCCGCGGTCATTGTGAGGGTGGAGTGAAAGAATCACGTTTTCTCTGTCACGAAGATGTTTGTTAAAATATTCCACCTGACTTGCAAATACATGAGGCATTGCATTTTCTACTGTAGTAGGAAGGTTAATGATCGCTTTATTGTCTTTTGTCGGCTGCCAGATATCGAGAACTGCGTTGCACACTTCAAGTGCGTAATCGACTTCTGTTCCCTGAAAACTCTCCGGGCTGTATTCAAATGTAAAGTTTCCGGATGTTTCATCCGCAAGTTTTTTCAAAAGCTCTGCGCCGTCTGTCGCGATCTTCTTGATTTCTTCTTTATTCTTTTTAAAGACCTGCTCTCTCTGGGCAACAGATGTTGAATTGTATACATGGATGATTGCGTGCGGCGCTCCTTTTACGGCCTCAAAAGTTCTCTTGATAATATGCTCACGCGCCTGTGTAAGTACCTGGATCGTCACATCGTCAGGAATCATATTCTGTTCGATCAGTGTACGGAGAAACTGATATTCTGTCTCCGAAGCTGCCGGGAAACCAACTTCGATTACCTTGAATCCGATGTCTACGAGCATCTGGAAGAACTCCAGTTTTTCGTCCAGGCTCATAGGTTCGATCAGCGCCTGATTGCCGTCTCTCAAATCAACGCTGCACCAGATCGGAGCTTTGTCTATTGCATCTTTTTTGACCCAGTCATAACATGGCTCGGGCGGCATAAAATATGTCTTTTCGTATTTCTTCCAGTTTTCCATTGTTGTACATCTCCTTATAATTAATCAATTTGATTGCTTTATTTTATCCTCACTAATACTATCATATGAAGTGGGGCAATTCCAGTGGCAAATTTAATCATCTTGGTTGATTTATTTTAATATTTTCGATTCAGGAAGAAAATATCTCTGATATAATACAGACATATCCGAAAAGTTCTTTCCACAACTGATTCATCTGCATACAATGGATAGGATGCAATACGGCTGCCGTTTACAGAGTAGATAATCTCACCGAGCTGCTGTCCTTTTTGTATGGGGACGCTGATGTTATCCATAAGCTGCAGCTCGCTTTCTATCTCTTCATCATGTTTCAGGAGAATTCTTACAGGTGATCCGGCCGCAGTCAGTGTGATCTTTACAGGAGAGCTCTGAGGAAAGCCTCCTGTATAACCGTTTTCTATATTAACTGTCATTGCGGTAATATCACGCCCGAATGAAGGAGCTATCTCCCGATACGAATAATTTTCGACAGCATATGTCATAAGTTTTCTTGTATCCGACCATTTATAGCCTTTGTTGTTAGGCCAGCCGCAGGCGAGGAGCGCCACGATAAATGTCCGGTCATCGTCCTTGAGAGCTCCTACATAACAGTAGCCGGCATCCGCAGTGAATCCGGTCTTACCCGTCAGTGCTCCATCCATCATTTTCAGAAAGGCATTATGATTTGTGCAGCTGTATGTTCTGTTGCTGTCGCAGTCCGTAAAAGAATAGGTTTCTGTGCGCGTGATCTTCAGAAACTGATCTTTCGAGGGAGATTCTGTGATGCAGTACTTCATAATACGCGCGAGATCTCTTGCTGTTGTGTGATGGGTTCCGTTCTCATCTTCCGCATCCAGCCCGTTTGGAGTGATGAAATATGTAGAGGTACACCCGAGTTCTTCCGCTTTATTGTTCATCAGACCGGCAAATTCTTTTACACTGCTTCCAATGTGCTCGGCAATTGCTACAGCCGTGTCATTGTGAGATTCGAGCATCAGTGAATATAAAAGATCGTTCATTAGAAAACGTTGTCCTTCCGTCATTCCCAGCTTTACTTCCGGCTGCGAGACAGCAGTGCTGCTTACACTGACTTCGTCAGACAGATTTCCGATTTCCAGAGCAAGGATGCAGGTCATGATTTTCGTTGTACTGGCCATAGGCGCCTCTGTATCTCCGCTCTTGGAAAATAAAACACGCCCTGTTCCGGCGTCCATCAGGACTGCGTAACGGGCGTATAATTCAGAAGGCAGCATCTCAGAGTCTGCTGCTGTTTTATCGGAAGTTTCAGCTGATACGGCGCCGGGAGCAAAGGCCAAAACTGAAACAGCCAATAGAACAGCGAGTAACATACCGGCGCATCTTCTGACTGATATTTTCATCATAAAAGGACGCCTCCGTCCACTCTCTTACTAGAAAGTATATGAAAACATCCTTTGAAATAGAATTTATTTATATATCGAGCTTTAACTGCGCTTCATCTTCAGCCTCTTCTTTGAAATGTTCGATCTGATCCTGATCAAGTGTGGGGAGTTCTTCCAGAGACTGCAGGCTGAAACGCCGAAGGAACTCTTCTGTTGTTCCGAAAAGGATCGGACGTCCGGGCGCATCCAGCCGTCCGGCTTCTTCAATCAGGCCATACTCTACAAGTTTGTTTACCGCGTGATCAGATTTTACGCCTCGTATTTTTTCAATCTCAAGCTTTGTTACCGGCTGTCGGTAAGCCACAATAGAAAGTGTTTCCAGAAGAACGTCCGTCAGAGTATACCGCCGGGGCTGCTTTGCAACACGGATCAGATACTCATACATTTCCTTCTTCGTACAGAACTGATACGAATTATTGAGTTCTATGATGCGGATTCCCCGGTCCTCTTCTTCGTATCGGTCCATCATATTATGGATGAGCCTGCGTGTTGTCTCCTCATCATGTCCGATTGCAGCTGCGATTTTTTCAATTTCTACGGAATTACCCATTGTAAAGAGGATTGCCTCGATTGCCGCCTGATATTTTTCAATTTCCATCTGCTTCTTCAGTCCTTTCACTCAGTATACCCGTTCTCTCGATCATGATATCCCCGCAAGTCTCTTCCTGTTCGACATGGATTTCCCCAAGCTTCATCATCTCAAGGATTGCGAGAAATGTAACGACAATATGCATCTTGGTGTGCTGCTTTTCGAGGAGCTGACGGAAACTGAATCTTTTATGATCTTTCATGTAGCTGTGGATATATGTAAATTTATCAGTAAGGGTGACCTCTTCTTTTTCAATTTTCCCGAATTTGCTCCTGACCGGGTCAATCTTGTCAGTCTGCCGTTTCATGACCTCCTGAAAGATTGCGCCTAATTTCTGCAGCGTAAGATCGCCCAACAGCTTGTCCAGATTGACCGGTTCTACATACTCTTTCACTTCTTCCGGTATGGTGGGGCCTTTATAGAGCACCATGTCTGAATCCATTTCACGTTCTTTGAGCTCATAGGAGATATATTTGTACATCTTATATTGCAGGAGCTGTTCTACAAGCTCCTGACGCGGATCTTCTTCCTCACCTTCCTCATTTACTTCTTTAGGAAGGAGCATCCGGCATTTGATATCCAGAAGAGTGGCTGCCATTACGAGAAATTCGCTCATGATATTCAGATCTTCTCTCTGCATATTCCGGATATATTCCATATATTGATTTGTAATCTCCACGATCGGTATATCGTAAATGTCTATTTTGTTTTTATCGATCAAATGAAGCAGAAGATCAAGAGGACCTTCAAATACTTCCAGTTTAACAGGAATCCCCATATTTACTCCTCAGACAGCGCAAATGTATAAAACTTATCACAACGCACGATTTCTAAACTGCTAACAATCTATTATACCGAAAATCACATGTCATTACAACAATTTTCTACAACAGGCATAAGCCGGATGGAAATCAGTTCGGGAACATTAAAGAGACGTATATTAAGAGTGTGCGAACCGAGTCCACGGCTTACGATCACAGTCTGCTCTCCCTCCCGGGTCATCTCTCCGGAATATTTTGGGAAAAAGAAGCCCTGCGGTGTAACAACTCCGCCAAGTCCCGGTATCCGCACAAGCCCGCCATGGAGGTGCCCTGAAAGGATCAGATCAGCGCCCCAGTCCAGATAGGCGTCCATATAGGCAGGATTATGCGCCAGCAGAATCGTATACTGATCCGGTATGCTGCCGGGATCCCTGGCAGTCTTATCATCCGACGTATGAAAAGCGGAAAGGTAATCAGCGACATCCTTTTTCTCCATATACGACTTTCGAAATTTTTTGTAAGTATATATCGGAAATTCCAGGCCGCATACCGCTGTCTTCTGTCCGTTTAAATTCAGATAATCTATATCATTTTCAAGAAATCTGACTCCGCATTCTTCCAGTGCTTTTCTGTAATCCGCAAATGCGCTGCCGTACTTTCCCGCATACTCTTTCATTCTCTCTTCATGGTTTCCATTTGCATAATAGACAGGGCAGATGTCAGGAAGCTGCCTGACAAATTCAACCGCAGTATCAAACGGTTCGTCCAGCCTGCCTACGAGCATATCGCCTCCGATCAGGATCAGATCAGGATTTTCCTTCCGCACCGCCTGAAGAAGTCGTTCGTTGTGCCGTCCGTAAATCCGGTTATGCAGATCGCTCAGGAACAGAATCTTAGTTTCTCTGCGGAGCTTTTTCAGGCGCGGTGATGTTACATTATAGCGTGTGACTGAGAAGCTGTGTACTTCTCTGTATATTTCCAAGGCAGATGCAGCCGCCAGTATAACAGCTGCAATTGCCAGAATTATCAGTATTTTCATGCTGTTTCCTCCCGATTCATCTCATTATAATCTATCCCTCCATGAAGGACAAGGGAGATTTTTATATAAAGAGGTGTTGTGCAGCATCTTTCAGATAGTCTATAAATGAGGCTTCTTCGATATCCTCCGCGGCAAGAATATCGGTGCGTCCGATTTCATTTCCTTCAAGTGTATAGACAACGGCACCCACAGGATCACCTTTGCTGACGGGAGCAGGTATGCTTTGCTCCATCTCGACAGTCCGTTCAATTGCATTCAGGTTTGCTCCTGTTGTATCAAGATAAGAAAATGGTTCCGCACGGTATACGTTCACAGTGTCTTCTACACCGTTCTCGATTACAGCCGGAGTAAGGCCTTCTTCGCTTTCATCAGTATAGAGCTGACATTTCCCGAAGCCGTAATTGAGCAGTTTCACAGCATCTGCAAAACGGTCTTTGGAATTCTCGGCGGCCATGACAACTGCAATCAGCTCGATTCCGTTCTTTTCGGCAGTGGCGGATACACAGAATTTAGCATCTCCTGTGGAACCTGTCTTAAGCCCCGTGGCATACTCATACTGCCGGACCAGTTTATTTGTATTAGTAAGACCGAATTCGGAAGTCCCCTTATTGGTCGTATGAGTGATGTTTTCCATCCAGATCATGGAATAATCGTGGATCTGCGGATATTTGGTGATCAGTTCCCTAGACATAAGTGCAATATCACGGGCGCTTGTAACATGACCTTCCGCGTCCAGACCATTGCAGTTTACAAAATGTGTGTTTTCCATTCCAAGCCCGGCCGCACGTTCATTCATCCGGTTGACAAATTCTTCTTCATTTCCACATATGTATTCCGCCATAGCGACACATGCGTCATTTGCGCTCGCTACCGCAATGCATTTCAGCATCGTATCGACTGTCTGCACTTCACCGGGTTCCAGAAACACCTGGGATCCGCCCATAGACGCGGCATATTCGGAGACAGTAACTTCATCATCCAGACCGATACTTCCATCTGAAAGAGCGTCAAAGATCAGAAGCATCGTCATAACTTTCGTTACACTTGCCGGCGGTCGGGCCGTATCCGCATCTTTTTCAAAGATTACAGTTCCGGTGGATGCCTCCATAAGTACAGCCGAAGGAGCAGTAATTTCAACTGCCGGTTCTGTCTGCTCTTTGTCGGCAGACTCTTCCGCATTCTCCTGAGTATTCTGCTGGTCTTCTTCATCATCAGCATACACCGGGACAGATGTGCCAAGACATGTCAGGATCATCATAAGTCCGATCAGAAACGCCTGAATTCTTTTCATTGCAAACCTCGCCGCATTATATGTCTGTTACTAATATAATCGCACCGTCTTGGAAATATGCCGATAAACGTGTAAAAATATACAGTATTTCCGTCCTTAAGAACAATTGACTTTTACCAGTTCCTGGCGTATATTTACCATTGGGAGTTTAAATGAACAAGTTTAATAAGGAGGTCATGATGAAATCTCACACTTATTATGACGTATTAGGTGTTTCAAGAGATGCGACTTTAGAAGAAATCACGACGGCCAAAAATGCATTGGCGAAAGTATATCATCCCGATGCAAATGTACATAAAGACATAGATACAACAGAATTCATGCAGGAAATCCTGGAAGCTTACCGTGTTCTTTCAAATCCTGAAAAAAGGAAAGCATATAATCAGGAAATGTTCGGTGAAACCGAGCGTGTCTTCCGCACATTTACCGTAGGACCCGAAAACGGTGAGGAGGAAGAGACAACATCTTTTGTTACCTATTGGAATACGGCGAATAAACTGTACGAAGTAATCAGAAGAAGTGTCCGTCTTATGAAGCATGAGGAAAAGAAAAGAAATCTTCCTCAGCGTATTTTCAGAAAGATCGGCAAAAAGCAGAAACATGCGGAATCATCCCGCAATAAACAGATTTCACAGTTATGCAGCCAGGCAATGCAATACATTACAATTCTGAAAATGGCTGAGATACCGATGGAATACTGGTCGCCGGACGCTATGAACTGGGTGCTGATCCGCTGGGGACAAAAACAATCTATGGATTTTCACATACTGTTCGCAAGATACGACTCTTACATAGAAGAGACCAAAACCGGAACCGAAAAACTGCGGTTGAAATCCCAGAACCGCCAGTTCCACAACAATTTAAAAAAACTGCTCTCCTACGCTTTAGAGGCGTAGAAGGCAGTCCTGAAGGAGGGCTTCACAGCCCTCCTTTACATCTCTGTAAGTTTCTTCAAAATTTCCCGTATACCACGGATCCGCAATATCTTCTCCTCTCCGTTCCGTAAAATCAAGCAGTTTGCTGACTTTTCCGTCAGGATCCCCGTTGCCGATAATGCGGTTGATATTACGGATGTTCCACGTATCCATCCCGATAATGTAGTCAAATTGGTCGTACTCTTCCCTGCTCATCTGCCGGGCGCGATGGGGAACGCACGGAATCCCGACCTGCCGCAGCTTTCTCTGCGTGCCGTGGTGAGGCGGATTGCCGATCTCCTCACGGCTGGTTGCTGCGGAATCGATATAAAACTGGTCGGAAAGGCCAGCCTGATCAACCATGTACTGGAAGACAGACTGGGCCATTGTTGAGCGGCATATATTGCCGTG
>ERZ1643247.3006-NODE-3006-length-12452-cov-15.657498_pt1 | contig 12452 bp, 15 predicted proteins | sample MGYA00579264_ERZ1643247 | MGnify/ENA primary metagenome ERZ1643247 (study PRJEB29033, sample SAMEA4952262) | chicken gut metagenome | biome: Broiler Chicken; feature: Gastrointestinal Tract; material: Caecum | place: Ireland | collected 2018 | study: Broiler... | reverse complement strand
TATGGTTTACGGACAATAAAGTCATAATTTATCCCCTTTGTCTCCTTACAACTTCTAAGTAACACTTTTTATCTAAAAGTTTATTTAAATAATACATTCTTTTTTTAATTAATCAATGCTTTTTATAAAAATCATTTAACACATTTTACATAAATATGCCTAGGATTAAGCTTATTTGATAATCTTAGATAATATTATAAATAAATTGGTTTTAATAATTCTTTCATTTTATAATTTTATATGCTATATTTATTTTTACCAAAGTAAAAATGATCACGTAGATCACTTTGGTGGGGTTAGAAAGAAGGTAAAAGGTAATATGTCGTTAAAATTTGCTAACAAAGGTAAACTAGCACTGTATATTCTTCTAGCTGCTATCAGTGCTTGCGGAAATGTCGTCATCGCCTATGTCACAAAAATTATGTTGAATAGTGCGCAATATCATCATGGTTCTCTTAATCAATTAATTTCTATTGCCCTTATTGGGGCGGGAATCTTAATTGCAATCATGTTTACGAATTTTGCTTACCGGTATATTCGTTATGACATCGTGCGAGATATCAACGTAGAAATCAAAGACAAAACCATCAGTTACTTAATAGAACAACAATCTGATTCTCAAAAAGATGGTCTAAACTTGATGACTAACGATTTAAAGCAAATCGAATCCCTTAAGATTTCTAATGAATTAATGATTATCTCAGAAGCGATGGCCTTTTTAATCTCAATTGCAGTGGGTCTATTTAATTCTTGGATTCTAACCTTAATTTTTGTTGCTGCAACTGCTATCCCCGGCTTTATTCAAAAATTCTTCATTAAAAACATTCAAGAAAAATCTGCTAAGTGGGAGAAACAAAATGCAGAATACACACAAGCAGTTTCAGATGCTATCAATGGTTCAAAAACCGCTATGCTCTATGATGTCCAAATTCCAATCGTTTCCTATGTAATTAACCAAGCTAAGCAAATGGAAAATGCATTGCGGTCATTAAATTATACTCAAGGTATGATTTCGACTATTATCATTACCGTAGCCGATATTTTCAGTTTCATTATTCCATTTTTAATCGGTGCCATTTTAATGTTTAACGGCCAGATCGGTGCTGGTACCCTAGTAATGATTGTTCAACTTTCTAACGACTTCATTAACCCGGTAACAATGATTTTTGATCAGATTAATCAAATTCGTTCTACCAAGCCAATGTGGGATAAGGTTGAAAAAGCTCTAAACTTTGAACCTATTACTTCTGAAAATAAAGCAGTTCGAACATTCGATGAATTAGATGTTAATAATGTTGCCTATGAACAAAATAATAAATTAGTTTTTAATAATGTGAACTTTGCTATAAAACCTGGTGAAAAAGTGCTTCTAATGGCACCAAGTGGTTGGGGCAAAACTACCTTGCTTCGCCTATTAGTTGGGCAGATTACCCCAGTAAAGGTCAAATCAAAATTAATCAAGAAGTATTAAACGGAAACTGGGCTAAAGCTCATGACTACTTCGGCTATATTAATCAAAAGCCGTTTATTTTTGATCGTGATTTAGAATTTAATATCACTTTAGGTAAAACTGTAACTAAACAGCAGTTAGATGAAGTATTAGCAGAAGCTGGCTTGACCGAATTAGTCAAAGAAAAAGGCTTGAATTATGCTGTGGGACAAAACGGATGCAATTTATCAGGTGGGCAAATTCAAAGAATTGAAATCGCTAGAGCTTTGCTTGCTAAACGCCCTATTCTATTAGCAGATGAAGCCACTAGTGCATTAGATGCGAAACTTTCTTTACAAATTCATCAAACTTTACTTAATAATCCAAAAGTAGCTGTCATTGAAGTGGCACATAAAATTTCTGATCAAGAAAAAGCAATGTTTGATCAAATTATTGAATTAGGAAAATAATTAGCAAAATTTGGTAATAACCAAATAGAGACCGTTTTTTAGCGGCCTCTATTTTTCTTATGCTTGCGACTTTGTACAATAATGACAATGCCCCAAACGATTATTACTAAGGTATAGATCATCATGAATACTTTGCCGGCGACGGCATTAGTATGCCAGAAGAACATTAACATTGCCCAAATGAAAAATACTATAGACCAAATAATTCTATAAAGTCTTGATTTCTCTCTCATCTTAACTCACACTCCCTGCTATGTACTTCTTTATTTCCTACCTTTAATTTACCCACCATGTAAGCATTTACAAATGATACGTACTTTTATATTGTTTTTCTTTTAAGGGGGGTAAACTTAAGGTGACAAAGGATTTAACTAATGTTGAAAGTGTGCATATCATGAAAGACGCTTTAAATGAAATAAAGACTATTTCCCCTGATTTTTCACCTACTAAAAAGCAAACAGTCGGAAACAAGCCACATATTTTAAGTTTAGTTTTAGGAACTATCTTTGTTGTTTTTTTAGCATTATTTGTAACTGGATTTGGTTATCAACCTTGGTGGGTCTTCGCTATTGTTTTGATTTTGGGACTCGGCATTACCTTTCCAGCATGTTTTAACCAATACTGGTCAGTCGATAAAAAACAAATAACGATCACTTCATACAGCAATAACGATTTTAAAAAGTTAGCCCAATTATTCAATTTGACCAGTAAAGATCAAACAATAATCAATCTCTCTAACGTTCAAGAAGCCGCTATTGTTTATCGTAAAATTGTCCGTCTAAGTCCCTTCAACTTCAATCCTGATCACCTTTTACTTGGGATAACTACTAAGGATGGTAAGGAAATTGATCTGGACTTAGGTAACATTGATTATCAAGGTCTGGCAACAATTACGCTTTACCTTAGTGAAGCTGGAGCAAAAGTCAGTGATCAGCAAGGGATTCTTCGATTATTGTCTGAAAATCAAAATTTGTTCAAACATTTCCACAAGAAATGGGCTTCGTTATAACAGTTTCTTTCGCTATTTCACGATACTAACAAATAAAAGGTCTCTTAGAAAGTTAATGTCTTTCTGGGAGACCTTTATATTTGCTATACATTTTATTCGTAGTCTTCAGAATTAATATTAGGTTTCGGTAAATTTTGCTTATGATCAAAAGTCACACCTTGGATTCCATTCACATAAGTCCAATCCTTAAGTGTCTTCATGTCGCCAGACAAATAATATTTACTGATCAAATCATTCCAAACATCCCACTTATCCAATGGTACGTTAATCAATCCTGCACCATGATCTATCATCAACTTATTCGCTACTAATATCGCCGTTCTTTTATTTCCATCCCCAAAAAGTTGATTACGCATATTATGATACATTAACGTCATTGCTTTATCTGTAACAGAAGTATCTTTTTGCATCAAATTATTAAAAAAATCTACTTCTTGAGGCTTCCATTCGCCTTTATTATTACCAAGTTCTACAGTAACTGAACCTGTTCTAAAACTGCCCGGATCCAGAGAATCATACCTCGCAACTAACAGATTAATATTCTGCTCAATTTTTAACGATAGTTCTTTATTTTCTTTAATAACATACTGCCAGCCCCGCTTCAATTGAACAATTACGTTCAAATTATTAATAGATAACACCAGCCGGACTCACGCTATCAATAATCGTTTGCGGTAATATAGTATTTACCCCTTCAAAACGTGAATTTGTAAAAACTAATCTAACCAAATTCTTTTTTGCGAAACATCTATTTTGTTCTTTGGTTAAGTGAAATTTATCAGGATACATCGATAACTCCTTGTTTATATTCTACTAAAAAGAATACGATGCACCCAATAACAACAAACTAAAAATTACGAATTTAAAAAGCATCAAAAGTTAGAATTTTCTAACCTTTAATGCTTTTTTACTATGACTTTTCAATCGCATAAGCAATTACCCATATTACTACTATGAAGATAATTGCAATTAGCCATGCAGCTGAAGAAAATTGCCCACCTACTAAAATCATCAGACCAATTGCTACAGCATAGATACCGGCTAATGCCATTTTTGCTCGCTGATATTTTCCCTTTAAAGTATTTTTATACTTCTTTAGTATTTCAGACAGAATCGTATAAATGACTATTGCGGTATAGATAAAGGCACTACTGAATGCCATCTCTTTTCTATAATACATTATCCAAAGGATAACCATTAATAGAAACATGAAAACATAACCTAAGATATTCAATACTTTTTCTAACTTAGCTAACTTTTTCTTCTTGGCATAGCTAGCTAAAAGTGCGGCGGCTACCAACACAACAATAACCGGTAAAAACCACTGTCCACCGGTTAAAACACTCGTTAAAAACATCATCTCACCCCTTAAATATTGAACAAGACACCAACAATTGAAAATAGTATCAATACCCAAACGAAACTTATAATCAGACCTAATGCAAAAGCCAACCATTTTTTCATTCTCTTTTGTAAAATTACATAAGTCAAAATTAATACAACAGTCTGAGGCACAGCGACCAAGAAATTAGTTAGCGATTCTATCCGCAAAGCACTAATTGCAACAAACGCCAGACTAGTAATGAATGAGACAATCGCCATTCGCTTAACGCTAATATCTTCTACAAATTCAAAAACCAGAAATGCCACAATGAATCCTCCACCAATGTAGGCAGATTTAAAACCATGAAGAGACAAATTCATCAATGAATTGTGCAAACTAAATCCATTTTTAGCAAAATACAATAACCCTGTAATTACAATCCCTAGCAAACTGCACCAAAAATATTTCTTTGCTAAGCCACGATTATTTTTAACTAAAAACCAAAACGCGATGACAAAACCAATTATTGGAATAACTAAACTCGCCACTATCAAGACATCTTGTATATATTCTTTTTTGCTTAAGTCTTCATTCATTTTCCTACCAGTTTCCCTATATTTTTCTAAAATTATACACTTATAAGATGAATAAACAATAAAAAGTCGTATTTGAATCAAAGAAAAAATCAAATACGACTTTTAGTAAAAATATTCAGTTAAATCAAAAACAAGAATGCAATTAAAGCAGGAAGCAACTGCACCAGCCAAATCTTTTTAGTTGCAGTAAAACCACCAAAGATGGCCACAACCATGATCATCCCCAACAGTAACTGCCAAACTTTAATCACTGTACCAAATGGGAAAACAAAGTAACTCAAGATTAACAATAATCCCAGCATCCCATTATAAATACCTTGATTAGCCATCGAAACACGAGCTTCTTTTTGCTTAACAAAATTTTCACTCATATCAAAGGCCTTGGCTTGCTGAGCTGGTTTACCAAATATTTCTAATAGACAAATTCCAATATGTTCAATTCCGACAATAAAAACTAGCGCGATCTCAATCATCAAAAAAGTTGCTGCTGTTCCCATACTATCTCCTATCTATTTGACAATGTTGTCACCCGACACTGCGCTCATTTTTAAATGGCTACCATTAGTTTCTTTACCAATTTGCGCATGAGTAGCTTTCCCTCCAAAAATAGTGTTATCACCACTCAATGTTGTCAGGTCACATTGGTCAACTTCAACATTTTCTATTAGATTATCCCCTGAAACAGTTGTAACTGCAAGACTTTTCGTGATTTGACTATTCTTTAAAAGAAAACTACCACTAGTCAGATCCGCATTACCAGAATCGACTTTCAGTTGATCTAATTTTGCATCCCCTGAAACAATGGACAGCGATAGCTTTGCGACCTTTAATCTATCAATCTTCAAATCACCACTAGCAGAGCTAAATTCCAATTCATCTAAATTAACATCTTGTATTCTCGTATCTCCGCTAGCTAGGCCAATATATGCTTCACGTAATTGGTGATCTTTTGGAACAGTAATTTTTACTTTACCTACATCACTGCTTGTCACTACTTCTATTTTGAACAAGCCTTTCTGCCAGAATTTACCATTCTTACGATCAGTTTCAGGCTGCTTAAGTCGCAGCTGCTGCTCATTTTGTATTACTACTGGTTGCTTGTCTTCTGGGCCATGATAGTGAACCTCAAAATGATCCCCAGATTCAATTGCTAAATTTATATCCGCAAAATCTACTTGCAGTTCCTCAAATGCCTCATTAGTTAAGATCTTATCTACCTTTTCAATTTTATCGTTTTTACTAGAAAACATCTTCATCACTCCTTAACTAAGTGAATCTCACGATCAAACAACTGCCGCATGCCTTCATTAAAGTTATGTGCAATAAAGACAATGGTAGCTTTTTCTTTGACCAACTTTTGCAATATATTCATCGTAGCCTTTTGATCAATGGCGCTGGTTCCTTCATCGATCAAGATGATGTCGGCATCGTGAATTTTAGCTCTGGCTAGCACGATCTTTTGTCTTTGACCACCAGAGATATTCAAATTATCCAAATTCAGTTTTTCGTTAACGCCGTCTTTGAACTTGGCAATGTCGGGTGCAAAATTAACTTCATCAATGACCTGGGCAACTTTTTGATCTAAATGATCGTTAAACATCGTAATGTTGTCTTTAATAGTCCCAGGGAAAAGGTTAGGATCTTGCGGAATATAACCGATTTTAGTCATATCTGGGTTGACCACGTTGCCTTTTTTATCTTTAAATTCAACTTTTCCCTTACTTGGCTTAATTGAACCTAAAATCAGCTTGAACAAAGTGGATTTACCAGCTCCAGAGTCGCCTGTTAGAAGGATCTTTTCACCTTGATTGATTTTTAAATCAGGGAAACGCAAGCTTTCGCCATTGGGAAAATCGAGGGCTAAATCATGTGTCGCAATCGTTGCGGGTGCAGCTGTAGTATGTTTTTTCTCTACATTAATTTCAAAAGTGTCTGCACTAATATTATTCATCAAATTATGTGAAGATTTCATATAACTGATTGCCTGCAACATTTGCCGTAAACCAATCGAAATATTAGCTGCAAAATTTTGCACAGACATAATTGCACCGAAGATAATCAATCCCTTAGTGATCAAAGAAGCTGTCATTGCCATCAAAATTATTTGCATGACAATATTGCATACACCGTTAAGAATGATCATCTCTTGTTGTGCTGCAGTTTGCTTAACGTGAGCCTGCTCGACTTTATCAGCTGCTTGCTCTTGCACCTTAAATAATTTGATCCCGGCAAAATATCTTCTAATTTCTTCAAGTCCAGAAAACCACTGCGATAAGGTATTCAAGTACATCTTATTTTGTTTGGATAAATTATCGGTTGCCCGTTCCATCTTTTTCTGGACTAATTTCGGTACATAGTAAGCAAAAATATCTAAGATAACACTAGCAACAAATAATGACCAATGCACAGTAATTAAAGCAACTAAGGCTGCAACAAACATCGTGCCATAAAAAGGAATAATTATATACCACTCAAAATAATTATCTTTTACCAAGTTAAGATCATTAGTAATTCTGTTTTGTACATCTGCAATTGCATGATACTTTCCATCTTTGAAGTAATGATCAAAAAGTTTTTGACGCAGCTTTTGATTATATTCTTCCTCTTGAACCCTAACTTCGTATTGAATGTAATAAATCAATCCTTGTGCAAATATGTAAAAGATACCTAATATTAAAACGGTCCAAAGTACACCAGACCAATTATGATCTTTAACATAAGTCAGCCAATACATCTGAACATAACCACCGCCAATAGCGCCCACTCCAGCTAAGATGGAAAGAACATTAATGTAAATAAAACGGAAATAGTTAGTCTTAATAAATCCTTTAAAGCTCATCTGTTTCACCTGCCTGTCCATTGCTTAATACAATCTTGCGGTCAAAGGCATTTATTAATTCATTTGAAAAGTTATGAGCAATCATGACAATAGTCCGATCAGTTTTAAGCAAGTTCTTCAAAACTTTCTTAGTTGCTTCACTATCTATTGCGCTAGTTCCTTCATCAATAAAAAGCCACTTCGTTTGATAAACCAGAGCACGAGCCAAAATAATCTTTTGTTTTTGCCCTCCAGATAGATTATCTTGATCAAGGTCAACTGCTGTCTTGATTCCTGCAGGGAATTTTTCAATGTCTTTATTTAGATCAACCCACTGAACAGCTTTTTCTGCTAACTTATTCAACTTTGGATCAAACATTGTGATATTGTCTTGAATACTGCCAGGAAATAAAATCCCATCCTGAGCTACGTAGCCAATTTCATCAGAATTAATATTTAAATCTCCCTGTTCATCTACAAAAGAAATTTTGCCTTGAGTTGGCTTCAGTTTGCCCAAAATCAGCTTAAACAAAGTTGACTTTCCAGTTCCGCTGTCACCCAGCAATAAAACTTTCTCTCCCTTTTTCACTTCTAAGTCAGGATAAGTAATTTTCTCACCATTAGGAAAATGCAAACCCAAATTTTCAATTTTTAATTCAGCAATATTTTGATCACCGTGTTGATTTTTTGCAATTTGTACAGGCTTCTCCATCGCTGATATTTTTTGATTAAGTTCTTTAGTTGATTTGATTAAATTCCACTCTGAAACTAAATATGTAATCCCGTTCATCACAGTTGAGCTAAATGCAATCGTCGTCATCACAGCACCAAAAACAATTTGTCCTTGGAAATAGAGATAACCACACAAGAGCATCAAAATTATCTGACCAAAAGTATTAAAACCAGCACTAACTACATCCGCAATAGCTACAATTTGTCCTTGTTTAATAGCAGCCTTTTTATACGCTGTTGTCGATTGATTTAAAGAGCTATTGAAAATATCAAAGCTAGCATATCTTCTAAGTTCATCTAGTCCATTAATCCACTTAGCAATACTATTTAATAGAGATTTGTTTTTCTCAGTAACTTGAATAGTGGCCTTCGATGTCATATTTTCAAAAAGCTTAGGCAACACTAATGAGATAATTGTCAAAATTAACGTTAAAATAGCTAAACTCCAATTAAAGTAGAATAAAATGATAATGGATAAAATCACATCCAAAGCATACATGTAGACATTTTTTAGTGGTGTCGCATAATTTTTAGTTAACTGATCAAGATTAGCATTCAAATCATTTTGAACTTTAGCTGTTTCCGTAATATTATTTTTAAAAATGAATCGACTAATTTTTATTCTAATTTTGTGCAAATAGTTTTGCGTTTGTTGACTAAATAAATAATCTGAACCAGAGATTAAAAGTAAGCGCATCAAATCTAATACTTGTGAAAGAATTAAAAAGAATAAAAAGCCGCTAAAATTCAAATTTTTCAAATTATTGTAGGCTGGCGTCATTAAATATTGTGTACTAGCGTCTATTGCCATGCCGATTGTTACCATGGCGAAGACTAAGATAAAGCGTCCCCTATGTATCTCGTAAAATCCCTTAATATTCATTCATACTCACATCCATCATATTATTAAAACTATCATATTTTTATTTATTTTTAATTTTACCCCCCTGTTTTTAATTTTCAACTCAATTTTGCCAAGTGGTCAAAAAATTACCCCAAGATGCAAAAAAAGCATGCCAACTTGACATGCTTCTCATCAAAAATATGATATTTTTTTACTTTTCAAACCAATCCCAATCGTTGCCCATAACGTGAACTTTGCTATCACTGTTATCAGCACTACTGATTTTTTCAGCTCTTGTAGGACGTTCAACTGTATATTCATCGCGCGTATTCTTCTTCACGATGCCTTCAAATTGAATTACGTCGCCCTCTTCTAGATTTAAGTCTTTGAATGCCTTAGTCATATGAAGGGCAATTTGTTTAACTACTACATTATCTTCATTATCGACAGTTAACTCAGTAAAGATCCCTTTACGATCGTCAGGACGTAGAAACTTCGCAGTAAAGATATGACGATCTCCATCTGCATATTTTGCTAAACTCTCATTGTATATATCAATCATCTGAAAATTCTTCCTTCCGTGTCCACTATAACATTTTTTACTTGTATCGACGCATTTTCATAAGAAAAAGAGCGGCAAACGCACACAGTTGTCGCTCTTTAGCAAGATGATGGAATGAAGAAATTTTTTAATTGCTTATTTCACTTCTAAAGGAGGAAGGATGCTCATCCAGCCACCTGTTATAGTAGTTCTAAATTGTTGATTTGTTAAATGGTTTTAATCTTTTATTCAGCAAGTGCCTTTACTTTAATTAGCAATGCAATTTTGGCAACATCAGCTTCGTTTTCTGCCACGATCATTGCCTCGTTTGTTAGCGGATAATCAATTGCCTGTCCATGTTCTAAGGCAAGTAGTTGCAAAAAAATTCTCGTGCTCCGACCATTACCTTCTCTAAAGGGATGAAAGAAATTAATCTTGTCGATCAAACTCGCATAATTTTCAGCAGTCAACGGTCCTTTTTTCGGTAAATTAGAAATAGCTTCGTTAATATCCTCTTCGGCGTAGTCAAAGCGTTCACGAGGAAAAAAGACGGTATTTCCTTTACGAAAATCACCCTTGCGGTAATGTCCCGCCCATTCATATAAAGGTGAGAACATTATCTTATGAATTTTCTTTAAGTCTTCAATTTGGCCTACTTTAACTTTTTCCTTTAACAGCAATAATTCTCGCTCAGCTGAAATTTGAAATTCCAAGTCTGCTAATTCTGCTGCATCCCTAATCCCCAACTTATTCTTCATTGTTCCATTAGGATAAAGAGTCACTGAAATCCAATCTTCTGCCATTAAAATGCCTCATTGATTTCATCAATAATACTTTGATCTGGCTTATTTGCCTGGTCAACTAACCATGCAATATCTTTAGTTTCCGGCTTCCAACCCTCTAAGTGATTATTCTTTACTACAAAACAAATTTGTTGAAACATTTGGGGATCAGGAATTGTTACTGCCTGAATCGTTTGTTTATCTACATCAATTTCTAGTTTATAATCTTGCATTTTATCTACCAATATTTCTCAAGTGGGCGTTCATCTCTGCCCTCACGACTTTGACGCAAGTGCTCTGTAATTATCATCGTCAACACTTCTGCCAATTTATCTATTTGTTCTACGGTTACATATTCATACCGGCCATGATAATTACCACCACCATTGAATAAGTTCGGAGTCGGAATGCCTTTTGGCGTAATAAAGTTACCATCAGTACCGCCTCTAAATGATTGAACATGTGGTGTCAGACCACACTTGCGATAAGCATCTAAAGCTAAGTTGACGATATATGGCTTATCCTTTAATCCATTATAGATGTTCTCATATTGACGACGAATCTTAACAGTAAAGCGATCGCTGCCATATTTTTCATTCAGCTTCTGAACGATTTCTTTAATTAAATTCTCTTTTGCAATGAATTTATCCCATTCAAAATCACGAATTATCATACTAATATCCGCATGGTCTACCGTGCTTGTAGCATCAGTAACTAAGAAAAAGCCCTCATGATTGCGTGATTTTTCTGGAACTTCATCTTGCGGTAATGCTGATAAAAATTCGTTCATTAATGTGGTGGCATTGACCATTAGGCCGTAAGCTTCACCGGGATGCACAACGGTGCCTTTAATATGAATAGTAGCTTCAGAAGCATTAAAGGTATCATAAGAAAAATCACCGGGGCGGCCATTATCTAAAGTATAGGCAAATTCTACGCCAGGAAAATCGTGCGGATCAAAATATTTACCGCCGCAGCCAATTTCTTCATCAGGGCCAAAAGCAATATATACGTCTCCATGTTTAACATCGGGATGTTCTACCAAATAGCGTAGCATGGAGAGTGCCCCAACAATACCAGCTTTGTCATCAACACCCAATAAAGTATGACCATCTGAAGTAATTAATGTTTGGCCTTTTAAATTTAACAAATCCGGAAATTCCGCAGGATCGAGAACTATTCCTTCATCTTTGTCTAAATAAACCTTTTCTCCATCATAATCAGAATGAACTTGGGGCTTAATATTTTCAGCATTAAAATCTGCAGTATCAACATGCGCAAAAAAGCCAATCGGTGTAACCTCATCAATTGTATTTTTAGCTAATTTTCCAATAGCAAAGGCTGTTTTATCATTGTAATATGCGTCGAGTCCCATATCTTTTAATTCTTGTACCAACTCTTTAGCTAATACAACTTGACCATGTGATGATGGAATTTGGTCATGATTCTCAAAGAAAGAACGCGTATTTTCCTTAGCATAATGAATAAATTTATTTTGTTCGTAATTTAAATCATAGAAACTCATATCTCACGCCGCCTTTTCATTTTAATTTCATATTGTATTCAGTATAATAGATTACTTTTCTGAATTAAAGGATTTTTCACAAATCGCAACCATAAGTAGATTCAAAAAAGAATATAATGAAATGTAAGAATTATTTGAATGAGAATAGGAAAAACTTATGGATGAATTATTTGCAAAAGCACCTATAAAAAAAGTCTATTTTAAATTAGCCTTCCCTGTGGTGGTAGGGATGATTACCACAATGATTTATAACTTAGCTGACACGATGTTTGTAGCTAAGACTGGTAATACTGACTTGGCGGTAGTAGTCTAATTTCACGTCTTTTGGGTGAAAAGCGTTATGATCTAAGCAAAAGAATCAGCAGTTTTTGTTTATTCGGAT
>ERZ1643247.3005-NODE-3005-length-12453-cov-8.297709_pt1 | contig 12453 bp, 15 predicted proteins | sample MGYA00579264_ERZ1643247 | MGnify/ENA primary metagenome ERZ1643247 (study PRJEB29033, sample SAMEA4952262) | chicken gut metagenome | biome: Broiler Chicken; feature: Gastrointestinal Tract; material: Caecum | place: Ireland | collected 2018 | study: Broiler... | reverse complement strand
GCGGTAACGATCTTCTGCAACCGGGACATCTGCCCCTGGCAGCTGGAGTATGTGATCCGCCAAATTGTGGTCAACGTCTACTACCGGGATAACGGGGACAACGTGGCGGCCATCAAGCGAGGGGATACCCAGATCAATTATGCCACGACGATCACCGCAAACGACATGACCGAGGAGCAGCGGGATATCTGCTGCAAGTTCAGGAGGTTCCGAGTGATATGAAATTTCAGGATCTGAAATATAAAAAGGCACGTCCGGCGAAACGGCCGGTGCCGGAGGAGAAGCATGAATCTAAGAGGAAGAAAAGAAGCCGAAATCCTGGCAAGGACATTCCGGGACCGGCTGACGGTGAAGCGGTTCCGGTGGGCAGTGAACCCTCAGACGCAGGAGAGTGAACAGGTGGAGGAGGTCGTCTACGACGGCATCCGCTGCGCACTCAGCCAGTCCTCCAATAACCAGCCGGAGCGGCGGGAGAACTACAGCACGGCCGACCGGGAAGCCGTGCTGTTTACGGAGCCGGGGATCATGCTGGAGGATAATGATATCGCCATTGTGACAACGGAGGCTGGACCGGTCTATCAGGGTAAGACTGGCCGTACCTTCATGTATATCAGCCACGGTGAGACGCCGTTTGCGGCAGAAAGGCTTGCGTGATGCAGCATGGCAATGAAGAGCCTGGAGGATCTGGAACGGGCCTTCGACAGAGGCCTCAACGCCTGGGAACGTGAGATCGTCACAAAACAGGCGCAAAAGATGGGGCAGAAGCTTGTCAAAAGCGTAAAAGGCAAAACCCCGGTTATCACCGGAAACCTGCAGGAACGCTGGAGAAGTGAGGTAAATGCAGGGAAAGGGGATGTCCTGATCGAGTTAAAGAACGACGCCGAGTACGCCGCCTGGGTCAACAACGGCCACCGGCTGGTTTCACACGGAAAGACAATCGGAAAGATTGACGGGAAACACATGCTGGAGAAAGGGATCGAGGAATATAAATCCCGGTACCTGAAGGATGATCTGGACGAGATGGTAAAAGAGCTGAATGCGAAGATGAAAGGATAGCGTATGACACTGGAAGAGATCCGGACGGGGATTATTAAGCTCCTGCGGGAAGGCACACAGGTGGAACATATCACAGGGGAGGACGTGCAGCAGGCAAAGGCATTTCCCTTCCTGCATGTGCAGCTGGAGCCAATGACTTATGCGACGGCTGCCGCCGGATACCATGCGGATAAGACTATTCTGGTGGATATCTCCTACATGGAAGAGCTGGTGACCAGCAACAAAAGCATCTATGCCATGCTGGAGCAGCTGGACGGGATCTTCCGGCCGTACTTTAAGATTGGGGACCGGGCCTTTACCTGTGACGGAAGCATGAACATCACGGATGATATTGGACATTACACATTTACCATGAGTTTTACAGATAATACGGTTCCCCGCAGGGAGCCGGAGCCCGTGGAGCCTATGCAGCATCTGCGGGTGGATTGGAAAGGAGATTGAGATGGGATTACCTGAGATTAAAATCACATTTCAGCGAAAGGCCAGCGCTGCAATCCGCCAGGGGAGCCGCGGGCTTGTGGCAGTGATCCTGGATGATGCCACGAAGGACCAGTTCCTGACACCATATACAAGGTGGCAGGAAGTGGCAGAGGAAGACTGGGCGGAAGAGAGTTTGCAGGCTCTGAAACTGGTCTTTAAGGGAAGTCCACAGCGGGTGGTCGCGGTGCGGCTGCTGAAAAAAGAGGAAGCGGCAGACCTGAAGGGGACGCTTGACGAGATCCTGTCCCTCAACATGGACTACCTGGTGTATCCCGGATTTACAGCTGCCGACCGGGAAACGGTGAAAAACTTTATTGCAACAGCTTATCTGGATGGGAAAAAGGTGAAGGCGGTCCTTCCGGATTATGATGCGGATGATCCGCACATCATCAATTTTACAACGCCATCCGTGACGGCGAAATGGCCGGAGGAGGAAGAACCGGTGGAATATACCGGCGCACAATACTGCTGCCGGATCGCCGGGATCCTGGCCGGACTCCCCCTGATGCAGAGCTGTACCTACTACGAGCTGACCGAGGTAGTAGATGCAGAACTTGCTGCAGACCCGGATACGGAGATCGATGCGGGCCGTCTGATCATTGTGTTTGACGGCGAGAAGTACAAGCTGGGGCGCGGCGTGACAAGCCTTGTTACCGTGACGGAATCCATGCCGGAGGATCTTAAGAAGATTAAGATCATGGAAGGGATGGATGTGATCCGTTACGATATCTACAGCACGTTCGAGGACGTATATGTGGGAAAAGTGGCAAACAGCTACGACAATAAACAGATTTTCGTCGGGGCAGTCAACAACTATTTCCGCCAGATGTACGGCTCTGTCCTGGACGGGAATGAGGAGAATTATGTGCAGGTGAGCGCAGAAGGGAACCGGAAGTATCTGGAGGGAAAGGGAGTGGACACGTCAGAGATGACGGATCAGGAGCTCCTGGAAGCCAACACAGGCTCGCATCTGTTCCTGGAAGGGGAATGCCGGTTCCTGGACGCCATGGAAGACCTGGACCTGACGATGAACATGTAAGGAGGAGCTATGGACAACATATTAAAAGGAAACCGGACCTTATCCGGGACCTGGGCGGAGATCTGGTATGACGGGATCAAAATCGGGGAATGCAACAAGATCTCCGTAAAGGTGACTGTCAACCGGGAGGACGTGCAGCTTGGCATTGATGTGGACAGCAAGGTCACCGGCCAGAAGGGCGAAGGCACCCTGTCGCTGATTAAGGCATTTACCCGGTTTGAGGATGTAAGGACTGCAATCAGCCGCGGGGAGGATCCGCGGGGAACCATCGTTACAAAACTGAAGGATCCGGACGCCACCGGCGGGCAGACGGAGCGCTACCAGATCGGGAACGTGGCCCTGTCCGAGTTTGGGTTTGAGTATGAAAAGGGCACGACTGTGAAACAGGAGATCCCTTTTGTATTTACCCCGTCCGATATGATCAACCTGGACGCGATCAACGCATAAGGAGGATAGAGCAATGCAGGACAAAGATAAGGTACTGGTATTTCAGAATTTTGCCAGAAAGGCAGCGCAGCGCCTGGAAGAGAGAAAGAAGATGCGCAGGGAAAGGCTGTACGTGAAATCCATCGAGGATGAGGTGGAGATCCGGGGGCTTTCGGACGCGGAACTCAATGACTGCATGGAGTTTTCTGACGACCCGCTGGAGGTGGACAAGTACACGGTGTACTACGCATCCCCCACCCTGCAGGAAGCAGGGAAGCTTCTGGTGGCGGATGGTACCCTGAAGCAGGAATATAAGATCATGGATATGTTCACCGCCACGGAACGCCGATACCTGGTTAACCGGGTGCTGGAGCTGTCCGGGGCAACCGGGGAAGCAGGTATTGAGCCTGTAAAGGAGACGGAAGAGTTAAAAAACTCCTGAAGCAGTCCCGCCTCATGTGGTTGTGCGGATATTGGATGGAACGTGGCTTCCCCCCGGAGCGGATCCTGCAGCTTCCGGAGCTGGAGCGGCGGACCTGGCAGGGCATCGCGGAACTGAATATGCAGCAGAGCAGGGAACAGATGAGAGATGCCTTTCTTGAGGCACTCTCTATTATTTTGCCAAAAAAGTGAGCAGGGGAGGTGGATGCCTGAATGAATGAAGTTTTTGGGGCCGTGCTGTCCATAAAGGACAACGTGTCCGGTGTGATGCAGCAGGCGAAGGCATCCACGAAAGGTTACCGGGGCGAGGTTGAAAAAGTCAAGCAGCAGCTGGAAAAGCTGGATAAACAGAAGATTAAGGAAAAAGAGCTGCGGATTAAAAATTCCGCGGCCTACAAGGCGATCGACGACGTTAAGAAAAGGCTGCAGCCCCTGACGAAAAAAGTGGTCACTATCCAGGCAAAGACGGAACATGCCCTGGATAAAGTAAAGAAGTTCGGAAGCCAGCTGGATAAGATCAAGTCCAGCAAGGTGGTCCAGTTTACAGTAAAGGGGCTTTCTTCCGCCGGAAAGATGTTGGGGAAGGCAGCCCTGGCAGGAACGGCGGCAGCCTTTACCACCGTGGCAGTGGCAGGAGGTGCGGCAGTCAACCAGGCGGCGGATTTCCAGTCGCAGATGCAGAATGTCGGAACCCTGTTAGATGGGGATGTGTCCGGTAAGCTGAAGAGCATGGGGGCCGATCTGAAGCAGGTCTCTATCGACACAGGGGCGGCCACCTCCGACCTGACAGACGGCCTCTATCAGGTGGTATCCGCCTTTGGGGAATCCGCGGAATCGGTCAAACAGCTGGAGATCGCTGCCAAAGCGGCCCGTGCCGGAAACGCCACAACGACAGATTCCGTTAACATGCTTTCCGCCGTGACAAAAGGTTACGGCGATACCTCAGCCGCGGCCCTGCAGAAAGCTTCCGACCTGGCATTCCTGACGGTCAAGCTGGGCCAGACCACCTTCCCGGAGCTGGCCGCCAGCATGGGGCAGGTGGTGCCGTTGGCCGCGACCATGAAGGTCAGCCAGGAAGAGCTGTTTGGCGCGATGGCAACCCTGACCGGAGTGACCGGCGGGACAGCCGAGGTCACCACCCAGCTGCGTGCTATCATGCAGGATTTTCTGTCGCCGTCCGACAAGATGGCGGATGCTTTAAGCAGCCTGGGTTATGAGTCCGGTGCCGCAGCCCTGGAAAGCGAAGGTCTGGGCGGGATCCTGAACAAGCTGAACGATTCTGTGCAAGGTGACCAGGTAGCTTTTGCCAACCTGTTCGCCAGCATCGAATCCAAAAACGCGGTACTGGCCCTGACCGGGGCACAGGCGGACGCATTCGCAGAAAAGACCGCAGCCATGGGTGAAGCGGCTGGGGCAACGGAACGGGCCTTTGAAACCCAGACCAATTCCGTTTCCGCCATGGCGAACAAGCTCAAAAACGCGGGAAGCGTAATGATGACCAGCCTGGGCGAGAAGGCGCTGCCTTACGTCCAGAAAGCGCTGCAGGGTGTCATTGACAAGATGCCGCAGCTGACAGAAACGCTGGGCGGCGTGATCGACCGGGCCGGCCCCCTGCTGGATACGCTGGTGCAGAAAGCATCCGGCATGGCGGCAGCCCTGAAACCGACCCTGCAGCAGATGGGCACCTCCCTCATGGGGGCCTTCCAGCAGGCGCTGCCCTCCATCCTGTCCCTGAAGGACAGCTTTGGAAGTATCGTTACCAGCGTCCTGCCGGTAGTCACCACCCTGTCCGGGATCGTAGCATCGGCAATCCCGCCGATTGCGGGAATCTTCGCAGGGGTAGCCGACGCGGTAGCCACGGTGATGCCGGCAGTGTCGGAGATCGTGCAGGGTGTAGGGAGCAGGATCGCGCAGGTATTTGACATCCTTGGCGGGAAAGTCGGGATTGTGCAGGAAATCTTTTCCACGGCGGCTCCCATCATCTCTGAGGTGTTATCCGCAGCGTGGACTGTCGTAAGCCCCCTGCTTGACATGATTGTGCAGCAGGTTGGTATTGTGGCGGATGTGATCGGATACGCATTCCCCTACGTGCAGAAGATTATCGAGGGTGTCTGGTCTGTTGTGGGCCCGATCATCAAAGGGCTTGCGGACGGGCTTGGCAAGGTGGCCCAGGTGGCCGCAGATGCTTTCGGCGCAGTGCGCGGGGCGATAGGGAATGTATTTGGCGGCGGGGACAGGAAAAACTCAAAGCCCGATACAAACGCAACCGGAACCAGCTACTTCTCCGGAGGCTGGACGCAGGTGGGTGAACACGGCCCGGAGCTGGTAAACCTGCCGGGAGGCAGTAAGATCTTCTCGAATCAGACCAGCAGTCAGATGGTTTCCGGCGGGCGGTCCGTCAATGTGCATATCGACCACATGGAAGTACGCAGCGAGGAGGACATCGACCGTGTGGCGGAGAAGCTGGCGAAAAAGATCGAAGAGGCGGAAGACAACATGTAAAGGAGGACAGCGATGGGAAGGACAAGGACGGTGATGATCGGGACGGACGACGGCAGCTATACGCTGGACGTGAACCCCAGTGAGATCAGCATAACCCAGCAGAGCAAGGATAAGACCATCGACCTACTGAACGTCGGGGAGGTCAACGTGCGGGGAAACCGGGGACTGGTGAAAACCTCATTAAGCACCTTCCTTCCCGCAGTCGGAAGCCATTTCAACCGTTCCGGCATCGCACCGGAAACCATCATCCAGTCCGTCCGCAAGGCCAAAAACGGCAAGCGGCCGGTCCGGATTATCGTCTCCGGAACCGACATCAACCTGACCTTCGGGGTCTCCAGCATGGAGGAGCGGTACCTGGAAGGGCAGAAGGATGTGTATATCAACTGGTCTTTCATCGAGGACCGGTCGGAAAACATCGGCGCGGTGGCCTCCCAGGCACGGCGCTATACTGACACCGGGCTGTGCGAGCGGTCCGGAAAGCAGGAAACCTCAAAGACGGTCACCCTGAAAGCAGGCGACAACCTGTGGGACATCGCCTGCAGGGAGTATGGGGACGGCAGCCGGTGGAGGGACATCGCGGACGCCAACGGGATCGCGGACGATGAGGTGCGGCGTCTGCAGATCGGCAGAGAGGTGGTGATCCCGGCATGACGCAGATGCAGATCTCAGCGGATGGGATGGACATCAGCAGCCTGATTGAAAGCATCAGCTGGTCCGGGGATGAGAACCAGATGGCCCGGAAGCTTATTTTTAGCTATGTGTACACGAATCAGGATCCGAACATCCGGAAAGCGGAAGTGACCTATGGCAGCCGGATCCGGATGACGGACCTGTTCGACGGGATCGCGGTGTCTGAGGAACGGACGGAATCCGGAATCACGAAGTCGATCACGGCGTATGACTACGCCTGGTACTTAAAAAGCAAGGTACACGGGACGTTTGAAGGCTCCCCGGCAGCGGTGGCCGCCGCCGTCTGCGCGCAGGCCGGGATCGCCGTTGGTGCGCTGTATGATGAGCCCAAAGAGGTGGAGATCGTTACCACCGGGGAAAAGACCATCTACCAGGTGATCACGGAAGCCTATGACGGTCTGGACTGTTATGTGTACATGCAGGGACAGGCACTGTGTGTGGAGAAATACGGCAGCATACTGGCCGGGACGGTGACCGGGGACGATTCCGTGACGGATGCCACCTACAAGGCCAGCATCGAGAACATGGTCAACCGGGTGGGGATCCTGTCCGGTGACAAGGTGGTTGGTGAGATCACCGGCCTGGGAACCGAGTATGGACAGATTCAGGAATACTACAAGGCAGAGAAAGGCAAGGACCCCATGGAGGAGGCCGGGAAGCTCCTGAAGGGAATCGAGGAGTCGGGAAAGATCACGGTGGTGGGAAACCCGGCGCTTGTCACCGGGCGGTCTGTGATCATCCAGAAGGTCAACAGCCGGATCCAGGGACTTTTTACGATTATTTCCGATGAACACAGTATTTCCGACGCCCAGTACACCGTGGCACTGGGCCTGCGGTTTGAGGAGGTGGTCTGATGGCGCAGGGAAACCCTTACGCCCGGATGGTACAGTCCATGCGCAGGCAGGGCGCGTACCAGAACGGCTATGACATGCAGATCGGCGTGGTTGTCGGACGGGATCCGCTGGTGATCCGGATCGGAGAGGACCGGATCGAAAAGGGGCTGTACTGCAGCCCGATGGCCATGTCCGGGGAAGACATGGACCAGGCACTGGATGACGTATTGGAAGCGGAAGAACAGATTTCAGAAGGGCTTAAAAACTGGTTAAAGTACAATTATACAGCGGTTCGTCTGGACATAGGAGACCAGGTGCTGGTGCAGCGCGTCGGGAATGCTTTTTTTATCTGCGGAAAGGTGGTAGCGGTATGAGCATTTTTCCCTTCACGTCTGACGCCACAGAGCCGCAGGCGGAGCAGCTTCCCGTATTCCGGGAGCTTGCATACGACTATGAGAACAACTGCCTGAAACGGCGTGGCGGAAAAACGTACCTTGTGGAGCGGGACGAGGCCCTGCAGGTCTGGATTTACAAGGCGCTGCTGACGGCCCGGTTCCGGTATCCGGCTTATACACATACCTATGGGACGGAGCTGGAGAAGGCGGTCGGGATCGTGAATGACCGGGAGATCGTGGACAGTGAGGTGCAGCGCTACATCACGGAGACCTTGATGGTGAACCCCTACATTCAGGAGCTGACCGGATTTTCCTTCACGCACAGCGGCTCCCGGCTGTCGGTACAGTTTGACGTGACGACCATTTACGGCCGTTTTACCTATGAGACGGAGGTTTACAATGAGTGATAACAGTTTCATCAGCATCCTGAACCGAATGAAGGACCGTCTCGAAACGGAGGCAGACAAACGGGAAGGAACCTGGACAGCGGACAACCTGCAGGCGGTTGCGAATGAACTGGCACGGATTTACAGCCAGGACATTGAAAATATCCTGCCGCAGGCGTTTGTGGTCACAGCGACCGGCTCCAACCTGGACGCCGCCTGCAGTGATTACGGGATTGAACGGCGGGAAGCGACCTGCGCGGAGGTGGTGCTGGAGGTAACCGGGCAGCCGGGGAACTATACCGGCGTGGAAGCCTACGCGGGGGATATTGTATTCCTTTTGGATGCATTCACCATCCCCGCTGAGGGGAAGGCGCTGGTCCATGCGGTTGCCAAAGAGTCCGGGGAATCCGGAAACGTGGCAGCGGGCAGCCTGGTGGAGGCAAGTGACATTCGGATCACGGCGGTCACCAACCGGGAGGAAGCCCAGGGCGGGTATGACCGGGAATCGGATGAGGTGCTGCGGGAACGTGCGCTGGAGCATATCCGGACCCCGGCAATCAGCGGGAACATCGCCCACTACATTCAATGGGCCAGGGAGGTGCCGGGCGTTTCAAAGGTTAAGGTGTTCGATCTGGCGCGTGGAAACGGGACCGTGGATGTGGTCCTGATTGCAGACAATAATGAGCCTGCACCGGAGATTTTGATCGAACAGGTGGCGGAACATATCGAAGAGGAGCGCCCGATCGGTGCGGATGTGCTTGTGGAAAGCGCGGAAGCGGTGGAGATCCAGGTGAGCGCAAAGGTGCTTGTGCAGGAAGGCTATACTGCCCCCATGGTGCAGGCGGAGCTCATGGAGCTGCTGACAACATACTGCGAAGAAACGGCATTTTCTTCCTACGTTATTTCCTACCTTGGAATCGTCAGCCTGCTGTTTGACTGTCCTGGAGTGGTGGATGTGACGGATTACACGATCAACGGGCAGGGGCAGAGCCTGACCCTGCTGGCAAGGCAGTTTCCGGTTGCGGTAACGCCGGAGATCACTGTTCAGGAAGTGGAGGTGCAGGATGCTTAAAAAGAGCGTACCACCCTTTGTGGCGCAGATGCGGGAGATGGCGGAGCTGTTCGTGGCGGAGCAGCCGGAGCTGGACCGGATGGAAAGCGACCTGTCCCGGCTGCTTGCTCAATTCTACATCAAGACGGCTGACTACAGCCTGGACAGATGGGAAGAGGACTTCGGCCTGGCTGCGGATCCGGAGCTGACCGTGCAGCAGAGGCGGGCGCGGGTGCTGGCAAAGCTTAATTCCCGTCCCCCGGCCACGGTCCGCCGCCTGGAGAATCTGGTGCGGCAGACTATGGGGGAAGAAAACGTCTGGATCGAGGAACATCCGGAGGATTACAGCTTTACGATATATGTCCAGGAGGAGAAGTTATCTGACCTTCTGGGGATTGCAGACCAGGCGATGCACGATACCCGTCCGGCACATCTGAATTATCACTTCGTGGAACAGCTGATCCGGGACGCACAGCTGCAGACGTATGCAGGCGGATACGGCAGCATGATACGGATGGAGGATGTTGCGGTGGATATGAGCCGGATGGACAGCCCGGTATATATGGCAGGATACGGGCAGATCATTAAATATTTCCGGGAGGAGGTGGAGATGGCATGAAATATATTTTGACGGCACAGGGAGAACGCTACATGGCCCGTGTCAATGCAGAGATGATGCGTATGCATCTGACACAGGTAAAAGTTGGGAGCGGGACAGCGCCGGATCCCGGACAGCTCACGGACCTGGTATCCCCAAAGCAGAAAATCCAGATTGAGAAAAAGGAGCAGTATGAAAACCAGGCAACCCTCAAGTGCCTGCTGACAAACCTGCAGGTCGAAGAGGAATACCTGCTGCAGCAGTGCGGCGTGTATGCCTATGATGCGGTCGATGGCCAGGAAATGCTGGTCATCATCGGCCAGGATGAGCAGGGGGAGCGGGTTCCTGCGGCACAGGACCGCGTGGTGCAGTGGGTAGTCAATATCGCCTGGAAGATCAGTTCCGCAGCTGAGATTGTCTTTGATATCAGCGTCAATGATTTTGTTACAAAGGGATATCTGCAGGACCAGCTGGAAGGCATGAAGAGGGTGGTCATCGGGCCAGAGAACACGGAGATTGAAAACAATACCATCCTCCTGATTGTGGAGCAGGATTTTGATGCTGTGGAGTATACAAATCTTACTTTTGCAGGAGAAGAACCATCGGATGGCGACAACTGGGCGAATATAGGCTCTGGACAGGTTATGAAGCAGTCAGAGGACAGAGCAAGTTCGATGACAGAAACAGATGGTCAGAAAATCCTCCAGGGAAAGCTGTATGTGGGTGCGCAACCGAAAAACGACAGCATGTTTTTCGCGCAGATAAAAAATGAGTAAAGGAGAATGAAGAATATGTCAAAAGAAAGAGTATGGATGGAACGAAATGCCGGGACAGCAGAAGAGCCGCAGTGGGAGAAGTATTTCCCGAAGACGGTCGCTGACGCGATTTATGCAAGTGACGCGGACGGTGAGACCAGGAAAATCATGGATCTGGTGAGGGAGGAGATTCAGAAGGTAGTTGGGACTGCCCCGGAAGCATTCGATACCTTACAGGAGATCGCTGCTTACATTGAGGAGCATGAAGAGGTTGCAGCAGCTCTGCAGCAGGCGATCACCGATAAAGCGGATAAGGTACATACCCACGCGGATGCTACACAGAGCGCAGCAGGTTTTATGTCAGCAGAGGATAAGACTAAGTTGGATGGTATAGCTTCCGGAGCCAACAAGTATGTACATCCCACCGGAGCGGGAAATAACCATATCCCGGCAGGAGGAGCTTCCGGACAGGTACTGACGTACAAGGCATCTGGGGAAGCCCAGTGGGCGAATCCGCAAAAGACGGAATATGGAGAAGCAACAACAGATGCGGCGGGTCTGATGTCCGCAGAGGATAAGGAAAAGCTGGACGGAATCGCAGAAGGAGCGAATAAATATACGCATCCCACCACATCTGGCAACAAGCACATCCCGATTGGCGGAGCATCCGGAAAAATCCTTGGCTGGAAAGCCGACGGAGAAGCGCAGTGGGTAGACGATAAAAATACTACGTATTCCCCGGCCACATCGGAGACAAATGGCCTGATGTCTGCGGCAGATAAAGAGAAGTTGGATGGGATCGCGGAAGGGGCAAACAAGTATACCCATCCGTCGAGCCATGCAGCGTCTATGATTACGCAGGATGCCGCGCACCGTTTTGTATCGGATGCGGAAAAGCAGACTTGGGCAGATAAGTATACGAAAAACGAGGTAGATAATAAGCTATCTGCCCTTGAGACCAAGATCGACTGGAAAGAGGCTGTCGAAACCTTTGCGGACATTGCAACAACCTATCCGGAGCCGGAAGAGGGATGGACGGTCAGCGTCAATGATACGGACACCGTATATCGTTACAACGGTACGGATTGGGTGGGAATCTCCGCAAATACCGTCCCGCTGGCAACCAGCAGTGTTGATGGTAAGATGAGCAAGGCGGATAAGGCAAAACTGGACGGGATCGCGACGGGGGCAAACAAATACGTCCATCCTTCTACCTCCGGCAATAAGCACATCCCGACGGGAGGGGGCACCGGGAAGATCCTTGGCTGGAAAGCTGATGGAGAAGCCCAGTGGGTGGACGATAAAAACACTACTTACAACAAGGCAACATCTTCTTCGGATGGTCTGATGGCAAAAGAAGACAAAACTAAGTTAGATACTTTGCCGACCATTACATTTGGGGCGGAATATCCGGATAATGCACCGGCAAATTCGATTCATTTCCTTGCCGAATAAGGGAGGATACACTATGAGTATTATTAAAAAGCTCAGATGGAAAGATAAATCGGGAAAGACAACGGACTACGACCTGGGGGCGAAAGCCTCCAACGTCGAGCAGGACTCTACTCACCGCTTCGTGAGCGACACGGAGAAACAAACGTGGAACGGTAAAGCTAATCCGGGGGATATCCCCTCCGGATCGGCGGCTAACTATGGCGTGGCAAACAATGACACCACAAACAGGTCGGACCAGCTCGTAACAGCTCAGGTTGCCTACCAGCACGGGAAGGAGATTGATCAATTAATTAGTGAGTTGCATCAGAATATTTTTGAAGATTTAGGGGTTTTCTATGATACCGGA
>ERZ1643247.3000-NODE-3000-length-12469-cov-115.912035_pt1 | contig 12469 bp, 8 predicted proteins | sample MGYA00579264_ERZ1643247 | MGnify/ENA primary metagenome ERZ1643247 (study PRJEB29033, sample SAMEA4952262) | chicken gut metagenome | biome: Broiler Chicken; feature: Gastrointestinal Tract; material: Caecum | place: Ireland | collected 2018 | study: Broiler... | reverse complement strand
GCACGGCAGTCGCTTGCCGGGCGTATCGCGCAAAAAGAAGAGGCCTGTTACAGCCTCTCCCTTGGATAATATGAAGTTTTCGGCGGCTCTCCCGGCTTCTGTCACGACACCTTGGTCCTGCGGAGGATGTGTATGTTCCGTTGGTTGCGGGACAACGGGAAAACAAATATACAGAGCCATAAAAGGAATCCGGGAAAAACCGTCTGCCATTTAATCATGCATAATTCTATAAATTCAGGCGTTTACCTTTCGGCTTTATTCCATAAAAAATCCGCCTTCTCATGAAAAGCGGAAACATATAGTCATTTTCTGACTACAGGGATCTCAAACTTTGCACGGAAGTTTTCACCTTACTGCTATTAAGCAGGTTTCCTGACTTATGGTTCTTCGCTTTGCCTCTCCTTCTCATACATGCGTACAATGGATTTTTCTGGCATTGCTCCCCAAATACAGTGACCGGATCGCTCAGGACTCTCACCTGATTCCCTTTTCACCGGTGTTGTGCGGTCAACACAGGTGCACTTAATAGGTTTATGGAATTATACATCTGTATAATACCACCTGCCATAATATGCGTCAAGAAATTTCCATATTTTCTTCTTTCTTTTTTTCCTCTCTTCTTCTTTTGGTCATAAGCCCTCCGATCCTTCCGGTCTCCTTGGCAGAAAGGCTTTTCCATCCTCCTTCCAGAACTTTGTCCAGAACTCCCAGTTCTTCGGCAATTTCATATTTTAACTGTTCCTCCTGAGGGATCTTGTTTAAATTAATTTTTTCTTCTTTTTTCTTAGACATAAAAAGCCACACTCCTTTTTCCTAGAGTATGGCCCTTTTCTTTTTCTTTATACAATTATTTTAACGATACCCGGTCCCAAACTTAAGCCTGCATAGGCGATATAACGGAATCGCTGCCAGCCTTTTTTCTTTCTTATTTAGGAATGACGATCGCTGCGATGATATAGGCAATGATCCCTGAACCAAAGCTCATACAGGTGACAATGACCCAGGCAAGGCGGATCAGAGTGGGATCTATGTTAAAATATTCTCCGATCCCTCCGCAGACTCCTGCCAGCATATAATTTACAGAAGAACGATATAATCTCTTATCTGACATGACACATACCCCTTTCTATTTATTTTCAAAATCTACTCTGATATTTCCTGCATTATTATCTATATCCATAGTCTTATCTGAGTCTAAGTCTCCAAAGGTTCCATCATGAAAACCATCTATGCTCTCTCCGCCCAGATCCAGAGCGCCGGTATTAACACTGACGTCTGCCGCATAGTCATTCAGTTTCCCGGTAAATTTTATTCTCAGCCGGCCCGCGTTACAGTTCAGGGTGGAATCATCCGCTTCCATAAGTTCCACTTCCAGATTGCCTGCCGCCACATCCATATCACAGATTTTGGCGGCAAGTTTGCCTTCTGTCTCCAGGTTTCCTGCGCTGGAATTCAGATACAGTTCCTCAAACACTTTATCCTGCGGAATCCGGATCAGCAGAGCTTTTTCACTGTCCACTGATGAGTCGCTTCTGGATATGGTAAGTTCTTTTGTATCAAGATCCATATCTGCCACATAAAGACTGGGATCCAGCCCCGAAATCCATATTTTTTCATCTGAAGAGGGCTGTATCCGGATTTCTCCCGCTTCTGCCGTCACATAAAGGCTCTTCACCTTTGAAGCGTCAATGCTGGCCTTTTTGCCGGCATCGGACCAATCCATATTGCGGATACCTGTTTCATCAGGCCAGTCTCTGATCCAGGATTCTCCTCGATCCTCCCAGTAATCTTCCCAGTCCTCTCCGATCTCATCCAGATCATCCAGGTCTGTCAGTCTTTCCAGCCAGTGATTTCCAAACCAGCGGTTAAAAACAGAATTATTTTTGGTTCCTCTTTCCAGGCCGCTCATGAATGCCTGGGGGGAAGCCCCGAAAAGGATTCCTCCTGCTGTAAGGATCCCTCCTGTGACTAGCATGACAAGAGCTGTGATCAAAGCGATTTTTGTAAATTTTTTCATGGATTTTCACCTCCCCGGATACCTCTGTGCAGGACTCTCTGGATCAGATCCACCGCCCAGCGGAATACTGCCGGGAACGCCCGGAAGACCAGCCAGATGAAAGCCAGGAGCAGCAGGATACCAACTGCCGTCATCATAAGCGCCCCTCCCACACAGGCAACTGCTGTAGGGGGAGAAGGCAGCTGAAACACCAGGGTATGGATCAGAAACATAACGCCGCCTACCGTCAGGCCGATCCCGCCTGCCAGCAGTCCGATAATGCCTCCGATGATCCCCATAAGTATCCCCAAAGCTCCCATTCCGAAACCAAACACCATGGGAAAGGCTACTACAACAAAAATGATCAGCAGGATCCACCCGGCCCCACTTCTGGAACGTCTGGGATTCTGTCCGTAAGCTCTTCCATACCCGGCTCTGCTGTAAGGGCCGTCATAACTGTGCTGTCTTCTCTCTCCCTGAGGATCTCTGTATCTGGCGCCGTCCCAGTTATTTTCTTCCTGGCCGGTTCCTGATCCGGTTTCAGATTTCTCGCTGTTTTCTTTCATTTCCGAAGGTTCCGGTACATTTTTTTCCTGAAATCTCTCATCGGTATATCCCGTCTCCGTATACTCTCCGTACTGTATCCCCTCGTTTTCCAGATCTGCCCGGATGATAGCCGCTACCTTGCCGGGGCTTCCCAGTTCCTGGATCACTTTTCCTTCATTCTCCGCTCCGGCGTCTTCAAAGTAATCCTGATAGTATTCCAGAGCCGCCTTTCTTTCTGACTCCGGTATATCCCACAGCAGCCGCTCCAGCTGCTCTAAAAATTCTGTTCTGTTCATTTCAGTCCCCTCCCTCAAACAATGTACTGATTTTTGTTGAGTAGCTTTTCCATTCTTCCCTGTATAGATTCAACTGTACCATACCTTTTTCTGTGACTTTATAATACCTTCTGTTCCTGCCTGCGAATTCCCGGTCATAGGTTTCCAGGCACTCATCTTTCTGAAGGCGCCGCAGAACTGGATACAGGGTGGATTCTGAAACTTCCAGTACCCGGCGCACATCCTGGGTAATCTTGTAACCGTAAGTCCCCTCTTCCTCTCTGGATACAACAGCCAGAACAATGGCGTCCAGAAGGGCTGCACCTGTATTGAAGACCATATCCTCACCCCTTTGCTATTTCTTATTCAATACTATATGTTATATAATATAATTTTGTCAACAATATTATATTAAGATTTTCTAAAGATTCGTGAAAGAAAAATAGAAGACCCTTAGAAAATAGAATTCCTCTGCCCGTTCATAAAATAATGCAGGTTTCATCTGATTTCTCACTTGTGAAATCCTGAAATCAAATACCTCATTGCTTATGAATCTAAATCGTTTCTTGAATTTTGCCGGATATGGCATAGATATACATCGAAAAACAGGAACTGAGGAAGGCGCTTTCACATTAGTCATATGTCAGGAATATTCTCCCTTTCAATTAATGCGGCAGTTCTTCTCCTCAGTTTCGCTGCTTTCAAAGACCCTTGCGGCAGTCGCCAATTCTATATACAGCATGTCCCTTGGCCCATTGCTCGCAGGAATAAGATCTGTTTATCATTTATGAATATTTTCTCTGAATTCCTCCAGAGAAGAAGCTCTTGCGGCCAGTTTCAGCCAGATTCCTAAAACCTCTGGATCTTCCTGGCTTTCCACTTCATTTTCCAGGTCTTCCGGTACCGTATCCAAATCTGATAACAATTCCAGGATTCCCTCTCTTTTTCCCTCCAGAACTCCTTCGGCCCGCTCATCCTGCAATAACAATTCCAAAAGCATAAAGCGTCCCTCCATTTCTCTGTCCCGTTTTACCTGAAAGATAAAATTTTGAAGCTGTTTTACAAAATCATCCTCGAAGTCTTTCTGGCTTTCCTGCAGATCTGCCCTTACAAACTCCAAAAATTTTTTCAGTTCTCTGGAAATCTCACCGCCGTTTTCTCCCCTGGTGCTTAAAAAAATAGTATGTCTTCCATCTCTCAGCGACAGTTTTCCCTCTTCCACACACCTGTTTTCAAATGTGTACTTATACTTTTTTTGTTTAAAAGGATCAAAATCACAGATAAAGATCACATATACCTGGGGAAGTTTGCGATAATCATTGCCCGCAAGCAAAAGCTCCATATCTATCTGGCTGTGATAATAGCGGCTTCTCCTGCCAAGTGCAGGTTTTTTCACTACCTGCATTTCAATATTATAATGGGTGTTCTCCCTGCCTTTGGCATAAACATCCAGTCTGATTCCTTTATATTCCGGATGGTAGATCATGCTTTTTTCTTTACACACTTCTACTTTATCAATTGGAAAGTCCAGAACCAGATTTAAAAATTTCCTGCAGTTTTCCTCATTTGTCATCACAGCGCCAAACATAAAATTATCTTTCAGGGTCAGCTCATTTAATGTCTTCTTACTCATTTTTCTTCCTCCACTGACAGAGGAATTCTATGCTTTCATCATAGCACAGGGTTTAGAAAATATCTATGAAATTACTGTAAAACAGTAAGGAAACTTTAAGTCTTAAAAAGGCAATACCGGCGTTCTCACACCGGTATTGCCTTTTTAAGATAAAAGGAATAAATATATTTTTCTTTTACTTTTTTACCAGTCATCCGTTCCAGAGCTTCCTGATAGTACAGAAGCTGGATCTTATACCTCTCTGTCAGTTCCCTAGGATCTCCTGAGGGAATACGGTCTGTTTTGTAATCTACCAGCACCAGTTTCCCCTCTTCCTCAAAACAGGCATCAATGATCCCCTGGACCAGGATCTCTTCCTCTGACCGATAGTCTTCCTTTACCGAGGAAGCCGGCACAGCTATAACAAAGGGCTGCTCTCTTTTAAGAAGTCCTTCTGCCGCCGCCTTCTTCATTCTCTGTCCCAGGCTGCCTACTGCAAAATCGTAGATATCTTTTGGCCATACGGAGTTTTTCACTGCTTCTGAAATCTTTCCCTGGAAACAAAGCTCCCGGATCTGGTCCTGCACCTCTTTTGGACTGTTTGTCTTTTCATAATCCAGCCGCTCCAGAACTGCGTGATAGGCAGTTCCTCTCTCCGCCCCTTTCAGCTCCTCCTGCTCCGGTCTCATAAATGAGGGAACATATCCTTCCTCCGGAACCTCCTGACCCAGAGTATTCTCATGAGAAAGGGACAATTCTGCGGCGGTCTCCTGTGTTTCTCCGACTGATTCCTGTATTTCTCTGACCGGCTTCCCTGTCTCTGGGGCTGTTTCCCGGGATTTTCGGACTGCCGGATACAATTCCAGGCTTTCTTCCTCTTCTGCCTGAAGCCGTTTTACTTCCGACACCGTCACTTTTGCCGGGATCCTTCCCAGATCTTCATAGGGATATACATAGGCCAAGCTTTCTTCCAGCTCTTTTCTGGTATCCGGATCATAAACCGTTTGTGTATCCCAGCGAAGGTAAACTTCCTTTTCTTCCAGCTCTCTGTTCCTGGCATTCAGTTCTCCCATTACCAGTTCCAGAGGAGAGACTTTCCTTATCCTGAAATCTCCAGGTCCTTCATAGAGAGGATTCAGCGGATAGACTCCCAGATTCACAGACTGGTACAATTCCTTCATAGACCTGTGTCTGGCCAGAGCCGACAGGATCCAGTCCAGGTAGCTTTTTCCATTCGCCCGCACCCCGTAGGGAAGGCGTCTCTGGCTCCGCCGTTTCAGCATTTCCTGCTGGGAAAGCCGTTCCGGCAGTTTTGTGAGAGTCCCTGTAAGGATCAGCTTCTCTCTTGCCCTTGTAAGAGCCACGTAAAGGATCCGGAGTTCTTCTCCCAGGCTTTCCAGGGTGAGCTCCTGCTGGATCCCCCGCTGGAGAATAGTCCTGGTCCGGATCCGCAGTTTTTCATCTACACAGGGAGCGCCGATCCCCAGATCCGGGTGAAGCACGATACTCTCTCTGGCATCCTGCAGATTTATCTGTTTCCCCATACCTGCCACAAATACCACAGGAAATTCCAGGCCCTTGCTGCCGTGGATACTCATGATCTTTACGGTGTCTTCCTTTTCGGAAAGAATATTGGCCTCTCCGAAATCCACCTGGTATTTTTTCAGATTTTCGATATACCGGACAAAGTTAAACAGCCCCCGGTAGCTGGTGCTCTCATAATCCCTGGCCTTTTCCAGAAGCATGAGAAGGTTTGCCTTTCTCTGCTCTCCTGAAACAAAAGCCTGCTGCCAGAGGAGAAATCCTGTTTTATCAAAGAAATCCCAGATCAGCTGATGGATAGGAGTATAAGGCACTTCCCGCCTCAGTTCCCGATAGGTTTTTAAAAATTCTCGGACTTTCTCCCCCAGGGGCTCCCGGATCTTTTCCGTCTCCAGCAGAGCCTCATAAAGGCTGGTCCTTTCCCCGGCGTTTCCAATATTTCGGATCCGGGCCAGTTCCTCAAAGGTAAATCCCCGGGGCTGGTTTTTCAGAGCTCCGGCTAGGGGAATGTCCTGAAAAGGATTATCCAGGATCTGGAGATAATCCAGCACCGCCGCCACCTCAGGGGCAGAGAAATATCCGGTCTTTGTCGTAACGCTGGCAGGGATATTACAGGAATTCAGGATCTTTTTAAAAGTCTCTGACCATCCTGACATGGTCCTGAGCAAAATGGTAATATCTGAATACTTTACCTTTCTCAGCTCTCCGGTCTCCTTATCCGTTACCTGTCCTAAATCCATCAGTTCCTGGATCCTCATGGCGATCATCCTGGCTTCCAGCTCCCTGGCAGTTTCTGGACTGTCCTGCTCCTGCCAGAGAGGATCGTCCTCTTCCAGAAGGAGAACCTCCGCCGCCGGTTCTGTTTCATCAGGCAGCTTTGGAAACTGGCCCTTTGGATAAAGGGCTGCGTCCTCATCATATTCCACCCCTCCCAGATCTTCTCCCATGATCTGATAGAAAAGATAGTTCACACTGTCCAGCACCGTACCCCGGCTGCGGAAATTTTTGTGAAGGTCGATCCGGTAAGTTTTGCCCCCGGGAGTTGTGGGGTAGCTGCGGAATTTTTCCATAAACAGATCCGGCCGGGCCAGGCGGAACCGGTAAATACTCTGCTTTACATCTCCCACCATGAAGATATTGTATTCTCCCTCTTCCACCCGGGAGACAGAGGTCAGGATCTTCTCCTGGACCAGGTTGCTGTCCTGATACTCATCGATCATAATTTCCGCAAACTGGCCTGCCAGTTCTCTGGCCGCCTGGGTCCGTTCATCCTTTTGGGGGCTGTGCTCTACCAGGATCTCCAGGGCATAGTGCTCCAGATCGGAAAAATCCAGGATATTTTTCTCCTGTTTTTTCTTTTTATAGGCCTCCATAAAAGCCAGAGTCAGATCCACCAGGACCCCTACGGGACGGGCTGCCCCCTGGAGGTGCTCCAGCATTTCTTCCGTTGATTCCTGAAAATACTTTCCTTTCAGATCGTTTAAGAGATCTTTTGCCTGGCTGCGAAGGTTCTTTGCCAGCTCCTGTTTCTCTTCGGTGACCTGCTCCTTCTCTGCCTTTTTCCCTGGAGGAAGGCGCTTAAATTCCAGATGGTCCATAGCTTCCTTCCACTGAAAAAATTTCTCCATGGAAAGCAGGTTCTCCACGGATTTTTTTTCTTCCTCCAGAAGGGGAATATAAAATCCAGGGCCATCTCCTTCCCCGGCGATTTCCAGGGCCTGGGAAAGGAGCTCCCCCGCCTCTTCCATCTGTTTCCGAAGTTCTCCTTTTATAGCTTCCATCCAGGGGGCATTTTCCAACTCCTCCCGGCTTTTTACCTGGTAAGCTCTGCGGCACTCCTCCAGCCATTCTTTTGGATAAGGATAACTCATGGAAAACTCATAGAGCTTCCGTACCAGGTCTTCAATATTTTCATCGGATTTTCCCTGGGCAAATCCTTCTACAAAGGAAGAAAACTCCTCATAGTCTTCCCGTCCATAGGCTTCTTCCAGGATCTTTTCCGCTACGTCCCCTTTCATCAGCCGCATTTCCCCTTCATCTCCCATACGGAAGGAAGGGTCCAGATCAATAAGATGAAAATAATTTTTTACCACATAGGCGCAGAAGCTGTCTATGGTGGTGATCTGAGCATGGTGGACCAGGGTGCTCTGCCGCTGAAGGTGTTCATTTTCGCTGTCTTCCTCCAGCCGCTTCTCAATGGCTCTGGCAATCCGCTCTTTCATCTCTCCCGCCGCAGCTCTGGTAAAAGTCACCACCAGCAGCCGGTCAATATCCACCGGCCGGTTTTTATCCAGGATTCGCTCCAGGATCCTCTCTACCAGCACCGCAGTTTTTCCGCTTCCTGCCGCGGCGCTTACCAAAATGTTGCAGTCTCTGGTATCTATGACCTTCTGCTGTTCTTTTGTCCATGAAACTGCCATCTTTATTCCTCCTCCCCAGTGGATACTTTTTTCAAAGCTGCCTTCATCTTTTCCCAGATTTCCTCCGGCTTACAGGTTCCCAGTCTCCGGAAGGAATATCCGGGGATCTTCTCGTCAAAACCGCAGACATTCCGGTAAGGACAGTAATCGCAGGCACTTTCTTTCTGATAGGCGAAAGGATTTACCTCTACATTTCCACCAAGGATCTCCTGCCCGATCTCCCTGGCCTTATAGTTTACATAATTCATGATCGTTGAAAACTGTTCCTGATCCGCCACCTTGGAATTTCCCGCAAGAGTTCCCTTAGCCGTATACTTTACCGGAACTGCCAGGGATTCTACACTTTTTCGCAAAGCCAGATCCTTGTCCAGCCGCTCCAGGATCTCCGGTTCTCCTCCTGCCAGACCGTCCATTTTCAGTTTTTTCAGGATCTCCCGGTCCGCATGTTCCGGATCTTTCACATCTTCCCGGTTCAGCATGGGATCTTTGATATTATAGTAAAAGATCCCTGCAGGAACGATTTTCTCTTTTGGAAAACGCCGCTGTTCCAGTTCCACTGCCGCATTTAGATACAGGGCCAGCTGAAGCTGAAGGCCATAGTACATCTTTACCGGATCCAGCTGGGTATTTCCTGATTTGTAATCAATGACCTTTACATAGACTTTCCCCTCTTCCCGGCACAGATCGATCCGGTCGATCCTTCCTGTAAGGTGGAGGATTTCTTCCGAAGAAATCTGCAGATCCAGACTGGAAATATTATCCCAGGGACCAAAAGCCCACTCTGTAAGAGCCGGCAGGAACCGTCCCTGACGAAGCTGGAACTGAAGGGCCCACACTGTCCTCTTTACCATTCTTTTCGCCCGCTTTACCGTATAGGCATTTCTGGCAGAGGAAAGGAGCACTGTCTCTCCTGCCTGGGCCACCACCTGATCCACACAGGCTTCCGCCAGCCGGTCCCTCTCTCCGTCCTCCAGCTGGATCCAGAGAAGTCCCTGTTCCCGAAGCTTTCTGGCAAAAAGATCCAGACTGTTATGAAGCAGGGTTCCCAGATCCGCCATGGTAAACTGATACCGTACCCGATCCCGAAGGACCAGACCGTAAGACAGGAAATGGGAACAGGCGCACCGGGCAAACTGCTCCAGCCGGGTAGCGCTGTTCTCCAGTTCTGTACCGTAAAGAACCTGTGCCGCCGCTTTTCCAATGGCGTCCTGCGGGTTGACATAATAAGCAGTCTCCACCAGCCGGTCCGCCCAGGGCTTCCACTCTTTTTCTTTCAGAAGCCAGGTATACAATTCCTGGAAAACTTTGGTTTTCTCCTGTCTGCCTCCCAGTTCCCGGGCTACCTGCTCCACAGCTCCCTGGGGACTTTCTGTATACAGAGGAACTTCTTCCAGCTCTCTGGCCTTAGGAAAGAGCTTTTCTACCTGGTTGACCAGATAGGAGGGGGAGAGCATATCTCCGCTGCCATTTAGGCGGCTGTAGGTAAGATAAACTTCCCGGCTGGGTTTTGTAAGGTTCAGATAGAGATAAAATTTCTGGGTATAAAGCTCTTCTCTTGCCGTAGGCGCCAGGGCCAGACCCATTTTTTCCAGAGGTCCTTCCAGTTCTTCCCGGTTCAGATCGGAAAGGATCTTGCTTGCGTTCTTTTCTTTTGGAATCTTTCCTTCATTGACGCCCGCAAAAAAAAGGACCTTAATGTCTTTCAGCCTGGTCCTTTCCATATCTCCCACCAGGACCTGGTCTGCGGCAGGAGGGATCACGCCGACCTTTGCCTCGGAAAGCCCCGCTTCCAGAATCTCCTTAAAGGCTCCCGGCCGGACCTGCTCCTCCCCCAGCACTTCCACCAGCTTGTCCAGAAGGTCCATAACGATCCGGTAGATCTGGCTGTATTCTTTGGCCAGGGCCATATCTCCTCTGGCAGCAAATCCTTCCTCATAAATCTTCAGTTTCTTTTCAATATGATTTTCACAGATAAATTTGTACAAAGCCTGACAGCAGGTTTTAACAGTACCCTGAGAATCCTTCAGCCTTTCCCCGAAAGGCCGCCACATATCCACAAGCTTCTGTCTTACCGGGTTTAGTTTTACACATTCTTCCGGATCTTCTCCACGATAGGACCGGACCCATTCCTGATCCCACCGGGCAAGGCCCCGGATCCCCATGGCAATCACATAATTTTCCAGCCTGTCCGTCTCTTCTTCTGTGATATCTGTCAGTCCGCAGCGGAGAAAACGGAATACACTTTCATAAGTAAAGCCCTCCGCCACCATATCCACAGCGCTGCGTATATATTCCACAAAGGGATTCATAAAAAGAGAATGTTTCTCATCTATAAAGCATGGGATCTGATATTTTTCAAAAGCCCTTCTGGCAGCCGGGGCATAGACTTCCATATCCCCGGTAACCAGGGCAAAGTCTCCAAAACGGTAACCTTTTTTCCGTACCATATGCCGGATCCGGCAGGCTGTCTCCTCCATTTCCTCCTGAGGATTTAAAGCCTCCCGGATAAAAACCGCCTTTTCCCTGCCTCCGTAAGGTCTGCCCTTCTTCCTGAAAATATTTCTCTCCAGATGATCCAGCGCCCCGTTCTCCTGAAATCTGCCCCGGTATTGTTCTCCTTTTCCCGGGATCCAGGTCTCGTTCCAGGAGATTTTCGTCTCCTCTGCAAGTTTACATAATTTATGCACAGTCTGCCGGGTAAGATAAAAAAGTCCATAGGGGCTTCCCAAGCGGTAGGGATCTTCCCCTCTTCCTACAGTCAGAGGGATATATACCTGCCGGCAGAGCTTCAGAAGTTTTTCCAGCACCTGGATCTGAATAGGGGTAAATCCAGTGTAGCCGTCCAGAACCACTGTACTGTCTCTTAATTTTTCCGACTGCTCCGCCCTCTGGGCCAGAACATCCAGAACCTCCTCCTGGGTAATAAATTTCCCTTCCAGATAATCAAAAAAGCCTTTATACAAAGTCTGGATATCTTTCAGTTTGTAAAAAAGCTCTGGCTTTTCCTTTACATTTTCCAAAAGTCTGTCCAGATCCTCCGCTCCTATCTCGTACTGGCGAAGCTCTGAAACCATGGATTTTAACTGGGACACATAGCCCTGTTTATTCATTTTCGCCCCCAGGAGCTTCAGTTCACCCTTTTTCTCCTGCGCTACTTTCCGCAGGACCATACTTTTTCCCGTCTCTTCCAGCAGTTCCTGGGAAAAAGCCCCGGTCTCCTCCATCACCCGGAAAGCCAGACGTTCAAAACTGAGAACGTCAATATTCATGATCCCTTTCCTGGGATGGAGCATGACCAGTTCCTTCTGAGTCTGCATGGTAAACTGCTCCGGCACCAGCACCAGATACTGTCTGTCCGGATTCTCCATAGATTCCTGTATGATCTTATTATAAATATAATAAGATTTTCCCGAACCGGAAGGTCCGAAAATAAACTGTAATGCCATTTTCCTCTTCCCTTCTGCTCCTAAAAAAACTTTTCGATCACTTCTGCTATCCCGTCATGATCGTTGTCATTTACTGTAATATAATCCGCTACATCCTTTACTTTCTCCTGAGCGTTTGCCATAGCTACTCCCAGCCCTGCAAACTGGATCATGGACACGTCGTTAAATCCGTCTCCGCAGCAGACCATCTCCTCTCTGGAAATCCCCAGAATATCCAGAAGATGCCGGAGAGAATATGCCTTGTCCACATTTTTCGGAGTGATCTCCAAAAAATAAGGCTCTGAACGGAACACCTGGGCCTCATGGCAATACTTCCTGGCCATCACAGGCTCCAGGGCTTCCAGATCCTGCCCCTCTCCCGTCAGCAGGCATTTATTTACCGGAAAGTCCACAAAGGTGCCAAAGTCCTTCCGGTATTCAATGGGGATCTGATTGATCCTGGATTCAATGGCCATATATTGATCCGGCTCTGTCCCGGAATAGATCACATCTCCCCGGTAGGTAATGATACCGATATGGTTTTCCAGCGCGTCTCTCCACAGCCTGGACGGAAGGCTTAAAGGCAGGGTCCGTTCAAAAACACATTCCTTTGTCTTGAAATTCAGGATCCGTGCCCCGTTAAAAGGCAGGAT
>ERZ1643247.2998-NODE-2998-length-12475-cov-6.874155_pt1 | contig 12475 bp, 14 predicted proteins | sample MGYA00579264_ERZ1643247 | MGnify/ENA primary metagenome ERZ1643247 (study PRJEB29033, sample SAMEA4952262) | chicken gut metagenome | biome: Broiler Chicken; feature: Gastrointestinal Tract; material: Caecum | place: Ireland | collected 2018 | study: Broiler... | reverse complement strand
TGTGTCTTCACCCGACCTCGCACGCCCGCGGCTGCTTCTTTGCCGTGGCCCGGGCCGGGCTCCTGTGAACCGGGGCCGGGCAAAAAGCTTTTCCCGCCCGCGCGCCTGCGGCGGGCAAGTCGCGCCCACCTGCGGTGAGCAAGTCGCGCACCGTGTTTGTGTCTTCACCCGACCTCGCACGCCCGCGGCTGCTTCTTTGCCGTGGCCCGGGCCGGGCTCCTGTGAACCGGGGCCGGGCAAAAAGCTTTTCCCGCCCGCGCGCCTGCGGCGGGCAAGTCGCGCCCACCTGCGGTGAGCAAGTCGCGCACCGTGTTTGTGTCTTCACCCGACCTCGCACGCCCGCGGCTGCTTCTTTGCCGTGGCCCGGGCTGGGCTCCTGTGAACCGGGGCCGGGAGGCCCGAAACCTTAGGCCAAAAACGTTCATCGTTTTTGGCGTGTGTTTCAATGTTCTCTCAGGGCTCGGAAATCTTTGATTTCCGCTTAGCCCGTGAGGTTATTATAACACAGCTATCACACCCTTCACAAGGGATTCCTGTCTTTTTTGACGAAGAGGCAAACGCATGCAAAAACGCCGCCCCCGAAGGGGCGGCGCAAGCATCAGCCGTTTTTGCTGTAATAGAGATACGCCCCGCCCTTGCACAGCAGGCCCGCGCACAGAATCCCGAAAGCCGTGTAAAAGGCTGCCATGTTGAACAGGCCCGTACCGAATACCACCGCCGCCGTGGCCAGCAGCAGGATGTCCATCGGCAGGCCGCCGCTCTTGTCATGCAGCCAGCGGGAACGCTCGTCGCGCTCGGCTTCCTGCTTCTCCCGCAGAAGCAGCAGGTTTTGCAGGAGCTTTTTGTTGTGATAGATCCGAACGATCAGAAAAATCAGGCCGCCAAAGTACAGCAGGCGCGTCACCAGTTCCGCCGTGCGCGTCATGATCCGCGAGTCTCCCCCGCCGATCTCCACCAGAACCAGCATATAGACCGTCATCACAACAATGGCCGCCCAGCAGCCCCAAATCCGAAGCCGGATTTTGCGCGCGAAGGGCATGGAATCAGTTCTTTTCATAGCGCTCCTCCTCCCTTTTCAGGTTTTCCCTGAGACAATACAGATCCTCAATCGTAGTGCCAAACTCGAGGGCCAACCGGTAGGCCAACAGCAGCGAGGGGTTGTACCGGCCCTGCTCCAGCGAGATGATTGTGCGCGAGGACACATGCACGCGCTCCGCGAGCTGCTGCTGCGTCAGGCCCTTCCCCTGGCGAAGCTCCCGAATTTTGTTTTCCACCGGCTCCTTCCCCCCTTTTTTATATGAAGTTTCCTTCATGTGAAGCCACCTTCAGTTTACAGGGAAATCCCGCCCTTGTCAAGGGAAAACATGCAGAAAAAAGGCGGCCCTTTTTGTGCGGGCCGTCGAAACAAAAAATACAGGAAAAAAACCGGGCGCACCGCGGTCTTCGTTTGCGGTGCGCCCGGCTTCCCAAGCGAAAAGAGACGATCACAGGCCGATCCGGGCCAACTCCTGCGCCACAGTGCGCAACTCTGCCCGGCGTGCCTTCCACTCCGGGCAGACGGCGGCCACAAGCGCCCAGAAACGGGGCGAATGGTTATGTTCGGCAATGTGGCACAGCTCGTGGATGACCACATAATCGATGCAGGCGGGCGAAGCAGCCATCAGCCGCCAGGAAAAGCGCAGCACATTTCTGCCGGAGCATGAGCCCCAGCTGGTGCGCGCGGAGCCAATGCCAACGGAGACTGGCACAAGGCCCAGCCGCTGCGACCAGAGCGCCGTGCGGGCCGGGATCTCCCGGCGGGCCAGCGCGTTATAGAGGGATGCAGCCTGCGCCCTGGCCTCCTCCGGCTGCGGGCCGGGCAGACGGAAGCCCTCCGCCGTGAGCGCCGCGGGAAAGCCGGGAAACACCGGGCTGGCAGCTCCCAACAGCGGCAGGCTGTGCGGGAACTGCGCGGCGGCCTGCCGGCGCTCCTGCGCACGCGCCTTGAGAACGGCTTCCTTCTCCGCAATCCACCGCGCTTTCGAGCGGACGAACGCATCGACGGCCGCCTTCGGCATGCACAGCGGGGCGCGCACTTCAAAGCCGCCGTCCGGCTTCATGTAAATGCCCACCGTTTTGCGGCGGGAACGGAGCAGAGGGTATTCCCAACGCCGGGAGGAGGGCTGTGTCACGGCTCCTGCTCCCCCGTTTCCAGGCCAAACGTCTCATCTACCGGCAGGGCGAGGATCACGCCGTGCGCTTTGGTGGAGAGGCCGCAGGTCTCGCGGATTTTCTCCATGATCTCCGTCTTTTTCTCTTTGGGCGCTACAATCATGACAAAGTCACGTTCCTCCTTAGAAGAGACGCCAAACAGATCGCTCACACGCGCCGAATTACGTTGCAGGCCGTGCACCACTGTGCCGCCGTTGGCCCCTGCGCTGCGGGCCGCATCCGCCACCTCGTCGCTGTAGCCGCTCTCTACGGAAACCCAGATCACCACATGTGTCATATGCTGTTTTCCTTCCTCCCTCTTCTGTTCCATCCCTTCCGCCGGCTTCTGTTCCGGCATGCCCGTTTCCTCGCTCAGCACCTGAAACACCGGGTGCTGCATACCGATCACCGGCACTGTGAATGCGATGCCTGCGCCTTTCCGCGAAAGGCCGAGCCGCTCCTCCGCCTCCTCAAACAACCCCTGCACCCCGTGTTTCGGCAGGATGCCGAAGGTGATCAGCCTCACACTGCCGCTCAGGCCAAAAATATCCAGCATTTCCGAAGTTGCCGTACCCCTGCCGCGGCATTGGTAACAAATGGGCACACGCTGCGCTTCGAGCAGCTCTTCCAGCCTTCTTCGCTCTTCCTCACGCGTGACAAGAACCGCCAGACGCGGGGAAAACTGCCGCGCGTCCTGTGGAGCAGTCATTCCGAATCCTCCTCAAACTCAACAAAATCCTCCTCCGGCACAGGCTGTGCAGCGGGAGCATTCTGTGTTTTTTTCTCATACACAAGGCCCATAATCTGAATGGCAATGAGCGGGGCCAGTGCCACAAGGGCCACCACACCAAAGGCGTCCGTCACCACATTGCCGCCCACGGCCGTGCAAGCGCCCATGGCGAGCGGCAGCAGGAAGGTGGACGTCATGGGACCGCTGGCCACGCCGCCGGAGTCAAACGCGATGCCGACAAACACCTGCGGCACTTTGCGGCCAAGCAGAAGGGCAGCCGCATAGCCGGGCAGGATCACCCAATACAGGTTCAGGCCGGTGAGCACGCGCACCATCGAAAGCGCCACGGCGCACGCCACACCGATGGAAAGCGCCAGGTTCATCATGCTGCGTGTCACGGCGCCGCCCGTCACATCCTCCACCTGCTGGTTGAGCACCTGCACGGCCGGCTCCGCCTTCACCAGATAATAGCCAATGGCAACACCGATGGGAATGAGCGTCCATTTCAGCACACCGCTGCTGCCGAACCCTTCGCCCAGCATAGTGCCCACCGGGGCAAACCCGACATTCACGCCGGTGAGGAACAGGATGAGGCCGAAGATGGTGTAAGCCAGGCCGACGGCCATGCGCAGCAGTTGACGCTTGCGATAGGCCCGGGTGAAAATCTGGAACACGAGCAGCACGCCCACGATCGGCAGCATGCAGATGAGCACCTCCTGCGCATAACGGGGCAATGCATCCACAAACTGGCGCACGACATCTTGCGTGGTATGTACTTCCGGCGCGGCGGTGAAGGAGTACACAGCCTCCTCCGGGTGGTAGAAAATACCGAGCAGCAGTACCATGAGGATGGGTCCCACGCTGCACAGCGCCACCAGGCCGAAGCTGTCCTCCGCGCCGTCCGGCCCGGTGCGCGAAGCGGAAAGGCCCACGCCCAGCGCCATGATGAACGGCACCGTCATGGGGCCTGTGGTGACGCCGCCGGAGTCAAACGCCACGGAGGTGAAGCTGTCCGGCGAAAAGAACGAGAGCAGGAACAGCAGCACATAGAGAACGGTGAGCATCTTGCGCAGGCTGACGCCCATGCGGATGCGCAGCACCGCCGCGGCCAGGAAAATCCCCACGCCGACGGCCACCGTCCAGATGAGGACGGCGTTGGGGATGGAGGCCACCTGGTTGGCGAGCACCTGCAGATCCGGCTCCGCAATGGTGACCAGCGCGCCCAGCACAAAGCAGATCAGCACCACGGGCAGCAGCAGCCTGCCCCGGCTCAGCCGCGCGCCCACGCCCTGGCCGAGCGGCGTCATAGCCATTTCAGCGCCCAGCTGGAAGAAGCCCATGCCCACAATCAGCAGCAGCGCTCCCATGAGGAACAGCGTGAGCGCGCCGATTTCCAGCGGCATCAGCGTGACGCTGAGCACCAGCACGATCACCGTGATAGGCAGCACGCTGGAAAGCGACTCTTTGATTTTTTCTTTCAGTTTCTCATTCATCCTGTCCGATCGATCCCTCCTTTGCGCGAAACGGCATCTTCCCGCCTGTCTCTTTGCCTTCAATCTGTTTCAGTATCGCTTTATCTTATAATTATGCCATAAAACGCCTGGTTCATCAAGCAAATTTTCTTCCGGTTTGCCGAAAGAGCCTTTCATTTTTTTGCTTAAGACCAAACGCAAATCCGGGCTGGCAATTCCGCTTTGGAAATGGTATAATGAAGTTTACAGAATCTTAAATGGTATGCGGCTGGGGAACCGAGCCGAATGGCAGCCAGCCGGGGAGGAATTGCAGTGTTTTTCCGCAAAAAGAAACAGGATTTTTTTGACGAAAACAGGGAGGCCGACTGTGCCTGCTGCCGCCACGGAAACGGAAAGGAAGAATCCCCGGCCTGCCTGCTGGGCCTTTCCCATGAGCCGGGAGAAAACTGCCGGAAATTTGAATACGACCCGCTCAAACGCCAGCCGTATGCCCCGCCGCCGCTGCGGGAATACGACCCGGATGAATTCAAGCTGTAACGAACTGTAACATTTCAGGAACCGCCGCGGTATTACAGACAGAACAGGAAACGCGCGGCGGACAAAGGAGGCGACCGGCCCCGATGGATCACACCGAACCGTACCGCGCCCCCACGGCAGAGGAAGCCGTTTCCCTTTACGGCGACACCGTGTACCGCCTGGCTTACGCCAAGACTGGCAGCCGGGCTGACGCCGACGACAATTACCAGGAAGTGTTTCTGCGCTATCTGCGCGCAAAACCGGCGCTTGAGAGCGCCGACCACGCGAAAGCCTGGTTCCTGCGCGTCACGCTGAACTGCATGAAAAGCTTCTGGGGCTCGCCGTTCCGGCGGCGCAGCGTCCCGCTTGACGAAACGATGCCGGGGGAAGGGATTCCCGAGGGCAGCGGCGTGGAAGCGTATGTGAAGCGATTGCCGGAAGCGTACCGCGCCGTCATTCACCTGTTCTATTACGAGGATTTGCCGACGGCACAGATTGCCGGCCTGCTGCACCGGCGGGAATCGACGGTGCGCGTGCAGCTGATGCGCGCCCGGCAGATGCTCAAGGACATGATGGAAAAGGAGGAGGACCAATGACCGAACGCGAATGGGAGGAACGCTTTCGGCGCGCCTATTGTGCCGACGCGGCCTCCTGGCAGCCGGACCGCAGCGTGCGGGAAAAGCTGCTGCGCAGGCTGGAACGGCGCACACCGCGCCGCTCCTTCCCGCTGAAACAGGTCGTGGCCGCCTGCTGCTGTTTGGCGATTGTTGCCGCGGCCGCCTTCGGGCTGCGCCTTCTTCCCGCTGCGGAGGAACAGACGTCCGGCGCCGCGGGCGCGGCCAACGGCGTTGTTCTGCCGGATCAGGCGCTTGACGGCGAACCGCAGGCCGCCGCCTATTCCGCGGAAACCATGATGGACGGCGCCGCCCGCATAGAGACGCAGGGAAACGGCGCCGCGCAGAGCCTCACGCTCGAGGAATCCCTGGCCGTGCCTGCGCTGGGCAGCCTCGTGCCGGCGCAGGCGGCGGAAGATTGCCCGCTGGAAACGGCTTCGCTTGTGCAGGGCGAAACAGGCGAATCGCTCACCCTGCGCTTTGCCGGTGACGCACGCGCGCTGGAGGTGACGATCGCCGCCGCCCTGCCGGACGGATGGCAGGGCAGCGTGTTTGCCCCGGAGGACCTTTCCGCCGAAGCGCTGGAAACAGCCGCGGCAACCGGAAGCACGCTGTCCTTTGCCGTGCAGACGGACGAGGCCGCCGCCGTGTTCACCTTTGAGGGCTTTTCGCCCGCGGACGCGCTGGCTGCCGTTGAATCTGCGCGTGCCTTCGATGGCGGCACACCGTAAACAGACAGCCGGAAGGCGGCCCGCCCTGTGTCAACTACCGATAAGGAAGGTTTGAAAACAAACTAACTTAACGGCTGGCAGACAGGTTGCAACGAAAAGCGGGTAAGAGGTCAAAAACCTCTTGCCCGCTTTTTCTATATCGCGTGGAACAATAGAACAGCATTTTTGCGTTTCCGAGGGATATGATATTACTTGCCCTGTTCCTGCCCTCTGCAAGCCGCATAAATCAAGGCTTTTTGCCCGTCTAAATGTCCATGCTGGCATAGCAAAATGTTACGCAGTAGACCGCCATTTTTGAGGGTGGGAATATAAACGCTCAACTGTCGTGTTTTCAAGTTTGCAAAGCCGAGTTGTGCAAGGCTTAAACACTTCCTATTGCGTAACAACATACTCATAATATCTTGAGGGCGCAAGCGGTCTATCCGTTTGCGCCCTCTTGTCTGTCATAGAGCTAAGGCGGGAAAATTTCAACAAACAAAAATATTTATATATTTTCTAAAATTTGGTCAAAACTATGCATCACTTTATCTATGTTATACTCAAGAACATAATCAGGTGGATATTCAGGTAGCAAAATAGCTTTGAGACGATCTCCTTTTGGTTTTCTGCCATAAGAAAACTTATAGCGATTATTGGTTATACAGTACGAGTAGAACAGTTTCTCTTGTAAACTCATCTCTCTTTTGGGTGTTAAAATAGATATGTTGCTGTTTGCTACAAATTCAAAAGTTGCTACATAGGAAAATGTGTGACTACCTTGTCCGTCAGTTGATACATATAATGTTCCCTTAGGAAAAAGTTTGTCTTTCGGAACAAGGCTTTTATTGACATATGCATCTATGCTTGTTTCTTGCCGATAGGATGGCCTAATATATGGAATCCAATTTTCGTTCATTTTTACTTTATTCCTTATTACTTGCGAAGAAGCAATCCCATTCTCAACAAAAAACAATTTTTCAAGTGGAACGCACTTACTATTTTGATGATAGTCAATTTTATTTACGGGAAATTCTACTTTACATAGCAAATGCTTTCCATACTCTTGGAGCGAAAAAGATTTTACGTAATCTGGTATGCTCTCTATAGTTGGGATATGTAAATCCGGCAAGGTTACATTTGCTTGTCTTCCGTAGGAAAATTTATATTTATTTTTTCGCAAACAACAGCAATAGAATAGTTTTTGTTCATTTGTCATAGGCACTTTTGCAGTTAAGTAATATAAATCTCTGCCAGAATAATATGGAGAAAGTTGTAAAAAAGTTTCCATTACAGACCCGCCGCCTGCAACTGTAATAGTTCCCGCAGGTAATGGTTCAATTGTACTTATTGGTTTTACTTTTGCTGATACGCCATTGTTTTTTGATGTTCGTGAAACAAAATTGATTCCATCTTTATCCTGTATTAGTGCATTTAATTCTAAATTCACGCCATAGTTGACAAAAAACAAATCGCTAACTTTACAAGTCTTCATCTTCATTTTCTTCTCCCACTCCTATAAAGCCAGACATATTCATCAAATTAAACATGAGGAACTTTTTTACGGTATCTTCGTAATCCTCAAAAGAGAATTGATCGTAGTCGGTTTCTAAATACGCTTCAACGCACCATTCATCTTTTTCCGTAACTTCTTGCATTAAACTAAATTTATTAATTATCTCACGATTTCTATATGCTGTAACCCACCTTTCGCGTATTTCGTCCCAAGTATGGTTTGCGTCGATGCGCCCTTTATTTTTCACCTTTATAAATCCGTCATCTCGACAATATGCAAACCATGTCTTTTTGCCTTTGGGATGAGGCTTATGGGCAGTAATAATAACAGCACAAGTGACAGTATTAACTTTCGAATTGTGAAATAACTCTTCAGGCATTGATAAAACGGCCTCAAGTGTATGTTTTTCCAAAACTCTTTTCCTTAAATTCTCTGCTATAATACTTTTTTCAATGACACAACTAATAGGGATAATTGCGATGCAAGTTCCGCCAGGAGTTAATGCATCTAAGTTGTTCAGAATAAACTCAAATTCTTCTATATCAGATGCCTTTGTTTTGTAGGGAGGATTTAGCAATCCGACAGTTGGTTTAAATTTCTGTTTAATATCCTTGATTTCTCTGAAACAATCACCCCAATATATATTAGTTCTTCCGTCCCGGTGGATAATCATATTTGAAATTAGCAGAGTATAAATATCATCTTGAAACTCAATTCCAATAAGCTGATTGCTTTTAATACTTTTTTCTTTTTCCTTATCGCCTTTTGCATCGATCAGCATACGTTTCATAGCACTAATAAGGAAACCACCTGTCCCGCAGCAATTATCAAGTACGATACTATTTTTATCTACTCCTGCTAATTCTACAAATAAATCTGTAATATGTGGCGGTGTCAAAACGATTCCCAAGCCTTTATCATTATTAGCATAGCGTAAAAACTCTACATAGAATTGACTTACAGTATCAACATATTTATGTGTGACCATAAACCCATTAATTTCGCGATCGATTTCATCAATTAAATCCTCAAGAAATTTTTTGCCATCTTTCTTATCCGTTAATGTTGGGTTTGTTTTAATGAATGCAAACGCCTGTGTTAATGCATCAACTTTCTTTTGCGGAATTTCTCCTGTTGATAATTGACCATCAATAGATGTATACAGGGATTTTACAAGCTGTTCCACTTTTTCATGTTTTTTATAGCCGTCTTTGAATGCTCTATCTTTGAGAGCGATAAGTATACCACTAATTAACAATGCCCTTTGAGATTCTTTGATTTTCTTTGCATGAAGAGTCTCATTAAGTGTTTTTGTATATGCAATCAGTTTAGCGTAATCTTGATTAAATTTGTAGTTACTCTGCTGTATACCATCAAAATACTCTTCAATAGAAAGAATTTTGTCGTCAAAAATAGGATGAGATGCCTTTTCTCCTTTTAGTTGCAGATAATGTGAAATTCTAAATTTATCAGTGTCTTCTCCACTAACGCCGATAGCCAACACATCAAATTCCTTCGAAAGAAATGAAGAATACAGCAAGGCGCCATCAACGGCATAATCAGCATAATTATCCATAGTATCACTAATATGTCTATTTATATCAGCTTTTGCTTCAACGACTATGATTAGTTCGGGATATTTTTTAGAATAAATAATAAAGTCGGGAAACCCATTTCTATTTCCGCGTTTTGAAGCATTTTTCATAAGCTTGTCAATTTTAGCATTATCACTTTTCTGTTCTTCAACAATTGTATCAACATCATCATAATATTTCGCTTCTCTGAGCAGTTCTCTAAATATAATGGAAGTTTTCGCTTCGTTTGCCATTGTTACGTCCGCATCCTTTCTCTGATAGCAGCTATTTCATCAGCATTGTTGAAAAGATAATCAAAAATATCTTTTGGGATTTCCTTTCGTCCTGCTGCGGTGATATTAAAAAATTCCTCTTTTTTCCGTTCCTGTCAACGCTAAAACAGAAACGATTTTTTCTTGCATTTCCGGGGCGGGTGGTTTTACTCTGCCATTTAGTAAATCAAAGAGATAGGTACGAGATACATTTATTCTTCTGGCAAATTCAGATTGTGAAAAATTATGTCGCTTTATTAAAGCAACAAGGTACTCTCCATAGCTGCCTTGTTCGTAATGTTTTTTATTCATTTTCCTTCCCTCAATTATAAATTAATAAGCTAACTACTTTACAATATAAAGAAAATTTAAGATAATGTCAAGAATAGAAAATACGGAAAGCTTCTACTTACAATATATTAAGAAAATTTTTTGAAAAATCTTTCTCGTCGCTTTGGCAAAATCGAAAGTGCGGCGTTGTATATAGTGAGGGGAAAAGTGCAACAAAAGTTATCCGCCGAGTATGAAGCGGAACAGAAAGAACTGACGGAAAAGGTCAAGATAGACCGAGAAATGGTAAATGCCTACGAGCAGGACAAAGCGGATTTTGACAGTTTCGCGGCGGTCATTCGGAAGTATGTGGGGATTACCGAACTGACGCCTACGATTGTCAATGAGTTTGTGAAGAAGATTATCGTCCACGCGCCGGACAAGTCCAGCGGCCACCGGCGGCAGAAAATCCAGATTATCTGGAACTTCGTCGGGGAACTGAAGCAGGACGAGGACAAGCAGACCATTGAACGGCAAAGAAAAAGCAGGACAGCATAGCCATTTGCCATGCTGCCCTGCAAGATACCATTACTTCCTTATGGGTGGTTGGCATGTGCGGCGGGCCGCCTTTTTTTGTTCTGCCCCTTGCGCGGGGGCACGGGACTTGCTATAGTACGTATCAGAAAGAGGCGGTGTGCCCAGCACGCCACAACACAAGGAGGAGTTTTGCAACATGGGTTCATTTTCCGCACTGCTGCAGGGCGGCCGTACGCCCACACGGAGGGAAGAGATTTCCACCGTGATGAGCCTTTCCTGGCCGGCCATTGTCCAGCAGTTCATGCTTACGCTTGTGCAGTACATCGACACCGCCATGGTGGGCTCCCTGGGGCCGAACGCCACGGCGGCCATCGGCGTTGTGTCCAGCTCCGTGTGGCTGTTCAACGGCCTGATGGGTGCCGTGGCCACGGGCTTTGCCGTGCAGGTGGCCCAGTTTGTGGGCGCGGAGGATCTGGAGAGCGCACGCGGCGTGGTGCGCCAGTCGCTGCTGTTCTGCCTGCTGTTCAGCCTGTTCATAGGCGGGCTTGCGGTGGGCCTTTCATTTCCGCTGCCGGGCTGGCTCGGGGCGGAGGAATCCATCCGGCCGGACGCCTCGCAGTATTTCCGCATTATCGGCATCGCCATGCCGTGCACGATGATCACGAGCCTGACGTCCTCCGTGCTGCGCTGCATGGGCGACACGCGCACCCCCATGATCTACAACGTCCTGCTCAACGTGATGAACACCTGTTTTAATTTCCTGCTCATCTATCCCGCGCGGGAGATCGACCTCTTCGGCCTGCGGTTTTGGGTGCCTGGGGCGGGCCTCGGCGTGCCGGGCGCAGCCTGGGGCTCGGCGCTGGCCGGGCTTCTGGTGGCGCTGCTGTTCCTGCGCCGCTTCTTCCGCCGCGATTTCACGCTGCATGTCAGCCTGCGGGAAAGCTTTCGCTTCACACGGCCCTGTCTTTCGGCCATGGTGCGCATCGGCGTGCCGCAGGCCATGGCGCAGACGGCCTCCTGCGGCGCGCAGATCGCCGTCACCGTGATTGTGGCCGGCCTCGGCACGCAGGCGGTGGCCGCCAACTCGCTGGCCGTCACGGCGGAGGCGCTGTGCTACCAGCCGGGCTACGGCGTGTCCACGGCTGCCACCACGCTGGTGGGGCAGTCCCTGGGGGCGGGCAGGCGCGACATGGCGGTGCGGTTTGCGCGCGTGAGCACGCTGCTTGGCATGGCGATCATGACGGGCATGGGCTTGCTCATGTTCCTGTTTGCCCAGCCGCTGATCGGTATGTTCACGCCGGACCGCGGCGTGATAGAGCTCGGCGCTTCCGTGCTGCGCATCGAAGCGTTTGCCGAACCGTTTTTCGCCGCCTCCATTGTGGCGACGGGCGCGTTCTCCGGCGCGGGAGACACGAAATGGTCTTTCCTGGCCAACCTGCTCAGCATGTGGGGCGTGCGCCTGCCGATCGCGCTGCTGCTCATCGGCTCGCTCGGCCTCACCGGCATGTGGATCGCCATGTGCAGCGAGCTGATTCTCAAGGGCCTCTTCTTCCTGTGGCGGCTTCGCTCGAACCGCTGGCTTGACAGCGGCATGCTCGTCTCGGGCGCGTCGGATGGGCAAAAGGGAAGGCCGGGCGCAAAACATGAAGTAGATCGATGAACTACCTTGAGTCTACACCTAAATAACCGCCTGTCCCGTATATCCAAGAGGCAGGAAACCGGCTTAAAAAGCAGGCTATTTCCACGCTTTCGGAATGATGTAAAATATAGATAATAGCGCGCAGAGAAATGAGAAGATAAAATGGACAAGATATTGACATTCGATTGTTATGGGACGCTATTAAATACGTCCCCTCTATATGATTTTGTGGGCAAACTTGCTGAAAACAATAAACTGTCTGCTCAGAAAGCAATAAATATCTTTTCAAACGAAAAGAATATTTTGAACATTACCTGAAAGAAGTGCCTTGCACATATAGCATTACAACAAAATTAGATATTACCGCCATCAAAAAACAACGACTGGTTTGCGATACTGGCACTTTCGCCTTGCAGGTCATCGTCCTTTGACAGCCTG
>ERZ1643247.2995-NODE-2995-length-12480-cov-10.961207_pt1 | contig 12480 bp, 11 predicted proteins | sample MGYA00579264_ERZ1643247 | MGnify/ENA primary metagenome ERZ1643247 (study PRJEB29033, sample SAMEA4952262) | chicken gut metagenome | biome: Broiler Chicken; feature: Gastrointestinal Tract; material: Caecum | place: Ireland | collected 2018 | study: Broiler... | reverse complement strand
CCTTCCTTTGTTTGTATTTTGGTTGTCAGCCTTAAATACTTTATCACAAAGGGGTATCCTCTACCTTATTTTCCGAATAAAACTTTACGCTAGCACTTATCACCGCTGAAGTAAACGAATTATTAGTCAAGATGAAAAAGCTGTTTCCAAGAAGATCAGACTTCAGACTTATTTTCTCAACCATACAATTTCCTTTTCTTTTTTAGATTATATATTTCCAAGCTGCCCCCAGATTGCAAGAATCTTCCGCGCTGTTAAGTTTTCCAGACAAAAGCTCTTACATACCTCTAAGCTTCTCTCAGTTTCTCTGGAATTCAGTTACATTATTCAGCGTTCAAAGTTCCTCTATAAGAAAAACTCATCCGAAATAGCATTCGAAGTTTCCAAGTTAAGGATCTATTTTCAGATCACAAAATCTGAGTAGAAAACCGGATCTGTGCTCTGAGTTGATGGCATCATTTTCTAATTCGCCCCTACGGTTGCCGGCAATAATGAACTCCATGAATTATTAAAAGCTTCCCTATTCAGGATCATCTCCCCTTAAACTAGCTTTTTAAAATGGATTTTGTTAAGTACCGAAAAATAATCTGATGAATAATGATTCAGGAGCTCCAGAAAATCAACATCCAAATTAAAAGCATCCAAACTTTTCCTGATTTCTCCAATTATACTTTCCTGAATCTTAAATCCCACCTGATCACACCATGTTTCTATATCTGTTCTCAATTCACTCGGTTTATGTCTCGTAACATTTAATGCCATCCTTGCATTAAACGTACAATTGCATCTGATTTTGAAGAAACCGACAGGTATAATACTTTCAAGATTAAATTTTGTTTTAATCCCATCCTGAAAATAGGCAGACTGATAATCTCGTAAAACATATTGGAGCTGTCCCCACAGTTCCGGATAATTCAAGTCAAAATTATATTTATCCCATAATATATTCGTAATATCGCTACTGTCCTGTTCTTTCTTCTCATCTCCAAAGCCTCTTTCAATATCTGAAATGCTCTGATTAGATAAATGTAATATGTTATTTTTACAGATGTAAATTGACTCAAAAAAATCTTCATATTCCCTAGCTAATTCATATCTTCCGTTATAATTATATCCTAAAAAGCCCTCGTCATCCAAACTGTTCAATTGATAGTCATAATCTTCCTCGAGACTGTCCCTGATATTCTCAACACCTCCTACATTTCCGATTATCACGCTCCGCTCCGTTCTGTTTATTTCGTCTTTTTGTACCCTTTGATAAAATTTATTAATTTGCTGTACTATTCTGCCGCCAGTGAACAAAAAACCATTGATGGCTTCCAATTCCACCCCGATATCATAATCTTCTATATACTGTCTGATAAAGAGAATTCCTGTCTTATGTAAAAGATCTATCTCTGAATTCTCAATCTTTATATCACAGACATTCAAATCCTCATTTAAAAATACTATCATATATTTCCACAATCTGTTACTATCACAGATTTTATTCGTCTTAATTATGTAAGAATCAATCGAATATTTCTTTTGTTCCTCAGCCAGTTCCTGTCTTATCTCGACAAGCTTCGCTCTGTAATTTGAAAGTTTTCTGATATACTCATCCGGATAATTGAATAAATCCTTTTGACTGACTGTATTTTTATTTAAAGGAAATGATATACCTAATACCCTTTTGAGTTTTTGACCATATTCAGATAACTTACTGATTTTTTCTCTAAAAATGACAAACTTTTTTTTGTCGCTTATTTTGGCATTATATTCTGCATTTTTTGCAATCCAATCGATTAAATTAAATACATCACTCTCTGCTTCTGTCACGGTTTTATACATGCCGCTAAATTTTATTCCTTTAATTTTTAAATCAATCCTTTTAAGCAAAGATGGATATTTATAAAAATCATTTTCTATTACTTTTAACTCGTCTTCCGAGCAGAATTCTCCGGATACTTTTCTGATATCATCCAAATTGAAGCATCCTATATTTATACTCGGATAAACAAAAGTCTCATGAATATATTTTTCTATATCCTCATAAGAAAATTTATGTTTTAATATCAATTTTATCGCCGTTCCATGAAAATCTTTCACCTCGCAACTTTGTATAAAAGCCAGATTTATCCCTTCTTCCAACGTAATCTTACACCCGTCTTGATGGTCTTTTTTACTAAATAATTCAATATACGATGCATTGATAAGACATGAAATAAAACCTATTCCAAAACTTGCTATACATGGGAACTCAAACTCTCTATTTCCCCACTCCTTATATCCAGTACTACTGACTTTAAACAAGAATTTTTTTATATCTGTGCTATTCATTCCTATTCCAAAATCAATTAGAATAAATTCTGCTTCTTTTTCAGAATATCCTACAAATATATCACTGCAATATTGCTCCGCATTCCATGCTCTTGGGGATCCGTGTTTAAGAATAATAGCACTATTCTGATAAATAACACCAAGTGAACCGTCAATTGCATTTTGTATGAGTTCTCTTATAAAATCTTTTTCATCCGTATAAATTGATTGAGATATTATATTAAATATTCCACCTTTTTCATCAATCTCAAATCTAATGTCTTCGACTTCATAATCCTTTTCATTGTGTAGTATATTTATTTTAGGACGTGGAAAGAAAAAATTATATTTTTTCAGGCACGTATTTGCCTGAACTATTTCTTCCTCCAAATAAGCAAGCCATTTGCTCCAAATAAGATACTGCAAGGGAGTGTCTGCTCTTACTTCAATATTAATTTCTTCTGGCGAATAATTATAGATTTGTACATTAAGGCTACGCAAATTATGTTCTAAAGAAATCTCAGAGTAATCATCATAGAAACTCTTCATCACAAACTCATTAACCCTATTGCTGTCGATATCCATCAAGTCCCCTATTCTTAATAAAATAGCCACGAGCGAATACCGAACCAAATCATTTTCTATTCTATCCTGTTTACAAAAATTCTTGTTCATGTACAGTTCAGATATTTTCAGACCATGCCCTTTACACGCAAAAACCACTACTGATTTTATTCTGTCCGCATTTCCTAACAGATTCATTTTTTCCTGAAAATAACTGTCAATAACAATCTCCGAAAACTCATGGTGATGCTCCCTGCTCTCTCCACTATTCAAATCATCATGAACAGTCATTCCTGTATCGTGAAAAAGTGCGCTTAATATAAGAATAAATATCTCTGTTTCACTTAATTCTTTTATTTCTTTCTCGCTCAAAATTTCCGAAATATATCCTATTATTCTGAGTGAATGCTGTAATCCATGATCTGGATACTCTGGGAAAAATCTTTTTATATATTGCAGAAATGCTTCCATATCTTTTATGACAGGTGATAATATTCCCGCATACATATCCGCAGTATCGCTTTCTCTACTCCTTAGTTCTCTGTACAATTTGGTATCTTGTATCCGCAGTATTCCCATCTCTGCCTCCTCTTTTGCATTAATATTTTGATTTTATTCCATTTTCTAAAATCTTTTTTATCAAGTCTCAGAAAAGTTGTTGTACGTTGCTTTACTCTTCCATCCAAAGCCATTCCTTTAAATATTTTTCTCAAGAACATACTTGCAGCTGCAAATCCAATTGCCAGTATTTCTGCCAATACGTCATGACGTTCAAGCCCAAACAAACTAAATGCAATAAGGTAAACAGTAAGGCTCGAAACACAGCAAAAATTTTCCTCTGCAAAAACAACTTTCTTTCATATTTTTCTCTTTTTCGGTTTTGATTCACTCTCCGCTTCATTTATGCATCTTATCAATAAGCTATATTGTTCTGTCTCGGCATTTATATTCCCATAAAATATACTCTGATATGTCTCTCTAGACAGCAGAGTAATATATACCTGTAGTTTTTTCTTCCAACAAATATATTCTCTATATGTTTCTCGGTCGATCATTCACGACGGTTATAACTTTCCCATACTGCTTTAGCATTTTGAAGAAGTTCTGCATTTTTAATTGTCTCTAAAAGCAACCCTTTCACAACATCCATCATTGCCTTATCTGTAATTGAATTTTGCATTTCATTATTGTCAATATAGATACAGTATTTTCTAATTGGGGAATTCCCCACTTTATCTTTATAGGTGAGTTCTTCATCCGTTAATTCCATTTCTCTAGGAGAAACTTTTACAAATGACGGAACCAATATATTTTCTTTTCATGTGAATATGCACTTTTCTTGCCTGAAACATAATTCAAATCTAAGTGAAGCGTATCAGAAGAGACTATAACTTCAAAAATTAACAGGTCTGGTTTGTTTTTTAATAATCATCAGCCTTCTCCTCTATTGGAGTAGAAAAAATGATGGTGATTTTTCTCCTCGCAGTACATCTAAGGACTGCAGTCTGTCATATCTATAGGTATACAACAAAGACTTATCCTGTTTAAAAATGTATATTTGCACATTGCAGAATAAAGATGGCAAAAAACATCACGAAGTTCATTAGTCTGATTAAGCAGTACAGTATTTACCGACCATCCTTCGGCAAGAAGTCTCGCATCCTCGTTTTCGTATATGCTAAACCATGAGCACTGACTCATTTTGGTGCCACCGTTTCCGGTGGCCAGATTTGCAGATTGGTCGCTTTAGATCTGTTCCGGCAACTCTCCAGTAACTGATCTGACCAGGGAAACAGTTCTTTAATAAAGCTGTAAGTCACATCATCCTGATGGTCTTTCAAGACTGTCAGGACATAGTCCAGATAACGGAACGGATTCAGGTTATTGGCCTTTACTGTTTTCGTTACAGTATACAAAATCGAATAAATACCGACTCCTCCTGTGATAAAACTCACCATAGGAAATATATAAAAGTAATTACCGGACAATGTAAAGGACTTCTTACCATCTCATGTAAAAAAGTCCTTACCGAACCATGTAAAATCACCTTGCCATGCACACAGATCCTCGCTTTCTTCGTTCCGCCTGCCCACAACCAAATTGTCAGCTTAGCTCCTAGGCAGGATCATCCTCTATGAAAAATGTTCTTGCCAACTACTGCCACACTCTTTATAAACATAACATTTGCTGATCGCTCCTTGTGACAGCGCTGTTCCAAGCAAACATTTGCAACGCCACTCTCATTTTAGCATAAAAGGCTTCTTATTAATATACTACACACTCCTGCTTACTCCATTCTCCCCGGCATAGCTGGGACATTAGGCTTTTCATTTATCTATATCTTTCGCTAATTTCCCCGGTCCGCTCTTGCCAATCTCATCTAACAGCTTAAGAAACTGATCTGTATTTTCGACACACTGAAGATTATCTTCATGAATGATCTGTTTGTAACGCTCGATAAAACGGGCTACATCCGCATCCGTCCACTTCGATGTGAAACGGATATCTCGATTCAGTTCATCAAGTTTCAAATAGGTCTGCGTCCTCTGTCTCATTTTTCCACTAATAGATAAACTGTTAAAAATCCTATAAATTGTAAACGCTGTCAGTGTAAGTCCTATTCCTAATATTTTGAATACATCGGAAAGGATAAGCTCGTCCATATTTAATTCCAGCATACTAAGCGCAATAAAAAAAGCGGCAATTCCTTGAAGCACAGCGAGCAAAATATTCTGTTTTATCAATTTATTTTCATATTCTTCTCTCTTCCTATTAGCATCAAATCCGGCTTTCCTTATACACTCAATACATTCATTCAATAATTCTTTTCGTTTCCAGCTGACTCCTCCAGTTCTTCCGAAAATATTCTGATAAACCTCCCTCTGTCTTATTCTCACATAAGTTTGTAGCATGTTTTTCCATTCAATATATTCTTTTATCGCATCAGCATCCGGCTCTTTCCGCAAATTATAAGATTCCCAAACTTTCTTTGCATTTTCAAGCAAATGGTCTTCCATTATGGCAGAAAGCAAGCGCGCCTTTTCTGTCCTAAGCAACCCAGCAGTTGAAAATGCCTGATATACCTCCAGATTATTACTGATACGGATCTTATATTTTCCGACCGGCGGCTTATTATCTTGATCCTCGTATGTAAGTTCTTCCTTTGTCAATTCCAACTGTTCCAGTACAACGCCAGAATATGGCGGAAAAAGGATTTCATTTTCTTCCGGATATTTACTTTTTGATCCAAGGATATCATTAGTGGACAGATGCACTGTTTCTGGAGATGCTTCTATTTCTAAGATCAAAAGCCCCCGCTTCATTTTGAAATAATCACTTGTCTTTTTCACAACTGAAGTTGAAAAAAAGGACCCCGTTTCACCGCTCTGCAGCATCTGCAAAGACTGTGCCCTATCGTACCGCCAGGTATGGATTACGAAATCATTTCCGCTGTTATATGTATATTTACACATAGCCGTATATAAATCATCATACACCTGAAGAATCTCGTCAATATGATCCAACAGTAACGTATCTACCTTCCGGGATTCAGCTATCAGACGAGCACGCTCATTTTCAGTCCCTGGAAAAAGAAGCATATTGAGTCCTTCATATGCATTCTTAACCTGATAAAAATCTTTAAGATCAGGTTTGACAGAAAGATCCTCTGCCGTGATATCGGCGCCTTGATAAAACATCAGGCTTAGTATTTCTGATTGACTAAAGTTTTGACTCATATATATTTCTCCCCTTTCATCTGCTTTGCATCATTTGACTAACCAAAACTTAATGTTAGCTTTCATTAATTATATGCTGTGAATCAACAAAATAATTTTTTTATCTCTTCGTCCCCAAAAAGATCCTCAACTGCTTTAACCTGCTTGGTTATAATTTTGCGAAATTCTTGGTTATCTTCATATCCCTTATATAATTCCATATTTTTACTAATCTTATATATAATTGCAGAAACATATCGAATATTCTGATATCCAATCGCAACATCTTCATACGGAACCGATGCAATCGTACTGAGATACTGCAACCACTCAGATGTTTTTATCGGCACGTCACCGCCGACACCAATATAAGTTTTAAACTCTTTCAGGAAAATCGGAAGCGGTATAAGCAAAAAAATAGCAAAAACATCTGCTACCATTTCTTCCATATCTTTAAACAACATTGGCATAACACGGAATTCACTCAAAAAATGCGCATCATCATAATGAATTAAGAAATGTGCTAATTCATGGGCTAATGCATATCTCTGTTCTTTCCTTGTTGCTTGTTCGTCAATTAGAATTGAGCTCACAATTTCATTAGTAATTCTGTTTCTTCTCTTTATAAGTTTCCCGGCTATCCGATGAATTCTTTTGCCGTCATTTTCCGTATTCAGCGGCTGATATGTAATCTTCAGGCCAATATTTTCAACCAGTTTTTCTATATTAACAGGAAAATCATACTTTTTTCCTAGGATAGATTCCAAAAGTTCCAACGTATAAACACATATAGCCACATAATCCACTTGTAATTCTGAATTGTCGGAAATATTTTTTAAAATATCTCCTCCCATTGAAATAATCTCTCCCTGTCCTTGTTTTGTATCGTTATCTTTAGTCCTATTCATTTGTAATACCTTTCTAACAGCAATATTTCTTCTAATTATGAAAAACAAAACGATATTTACTCAAAAAATCATGGATTTTTTTCTGTATTTCCCGCATCTCTAATTGCTGTATCATTTCAAATATTTCCTTCTTGTACTTTAAGAATCTATCTCTTATATCTTCTTCGGATACAGGAAAATACCCGTGTTCTTTAATATAACTAATTATCTTCAGTTCATTTTTACAGAGATCCCCAACAATTTCTGAATCTATAATTTCATTTAAATGAACTTCTGTTACCAAAGCTTCCTGATAGTGGTAACAATAATACCAGGCTGCGCACAATGATGGGAACTCTGGATTCTGAAAAATGCTCTCCATGGCTTTGCGCTCATCAGAATTTATATGGTCATCCTGTCTTTCGTCTTCAATGTTTTTAGTTACTTTCTTAAGATCGGGATCGTTCAGGTATATTTCTACACTTTGATCATAAATCCACTTCCAGTTCTCAAATCTAACCTTGTTTTCACTCAACAAATCCATAAAAGAAATTGACGGATAATAATTCTCCTGTTTTGTCACTTCAAATATTTGATCAAACAAACCAAGGATAATGGCATCTATAGCTGCATTCTTATTCCTTAAAAAAGGGGCTATTTCCCTATCTTCGCCAAGATTCTCCTGTTTCTGTAATGATTCAGTCAATGAATACTTAATATCCATCTCTGAAAATAAGCGGTCTATTTTTAACCCTATTTCTTTTTTTAACCTTCCACTTTCAATAATTTTATTCCACTGTTCTAAAAGCGTTTTATCGTAAGGGAATGGAATTTCACGATATGAATATTCTGATAAGTAGCCTCTTTTTACAAAAAGAGTATGGTTACTCAAATTCGGGCAGCTTAAATATTCCATTCCCTGCCACGTCATTGTAGAAAACCGTTTGCTAGTCTCCTTCCTTGCTTTTTCAAGGATTCGATTTATAATCAGGTATTTAAAATTTTTATTCATATAAATACTCGGATTAATACTACTCGATAATACATTTAGTCTCGAATTGCCTGACGAATCACTAAACAGAGCAACCGTTGGCACATTCTTCAAAATCCAGTTTAACACAAACTGCTGCCCTCCAGTTACATTTGTTGGAATGGATCTTCCATTTTCAAACAAATCTTTACTCCAGCGTTCCAATTCCCGATCAGTTTCTTCCTTATGAGGGATTTCAAGGATTCGCCCATAAATCTCCTCACCCGATATTTTGTCTTTATCCTTTTGTTCTTCATTTTTTGTAAAATAAATCAGATATGAAATCCAGGATGAGGCCTGATTTTCACGCACCTGCAAAACAGCATAATGTTTGTCTTTTTGAAAGATATTCAGAAAATAAAACGGTTTTTTCTTTTCGTCGCGCCTTTGTCCCCTTTTGTAATAATCTTCTCCATTCTCATCATAACCATCTAATCCAAAAAAGCTTGTCGATTCTGTAAGTTCTTCAAGCATTTTTTTATATTCTTCTTTCTGAAGCGTCTCATCAATCTCATCCAGTAATTTAAACCAGCCATTTCCCCGTGGCGCATGATAGTCAGACATTTTACTGCTGTAAATCGACCATTGATCCCGGATAGCAAGATATGCCAGAACAACTGATGAAACAACCAATGCAATCAGATTATTCTCATCTTCAATCACATTTTCATCATCTCTTCCCTGTTCCAGTTTTTCTGTAATCTGATCACACTTTTTGATGATATTTTTGATTATCAGCTCTTTCAATTTAGAAGAATCTTTCTGATCAGGTGTTGTCCCTTCTTGCTGTTCGATATGCCGAAGTACTGTTTGTATCGCATCTAGCAATCCCGGATATAATTCCGTTTCAAAAAAACGTTCCCCTTCACTTGTGAATCCGCCACGACTCAGATTGATTAAATTACCTTTCAATTCCTTTTTGATATCAATAAACTCAATCAGTTCTGTATCTTTTTCTTCATACTTCTTTTGAAGTTCGATACCCTTATAAAAAATGTGTACCCCTTTTTCTCGTGGAATTACATGTCCTTCCATACTGATTCTCTCCTGACGTATCAGCCGGCTGACACCCACATCAGTAAATGTCTCCCATTTTTCTGACCAGATTGATAATCTTCCGCTTTCGCAGTCAAGAAAATAGCTGTTTCCTTCTATCTCCCCGGATATAATATCAGGATTCTTTTTTATATCATCTTTGAACAGAATCCACGAGCGCTGCTGTTCTTTCCACGGTCGTTCATTTTTCATCATTTCTCACCTGTTTGTTTTATTACTCGCTAATATTTGTTTATTTGTACCTTAATTGTGTGTACTGAATTTCTTGAATTTTGATTCACTGGGATTTCAATATCAGACGGACCGTTCAATGTCAAATATATCGGAAACAATGTCTCTCCAATCAATGAATCCAAATATAATGTCATTTGGGACATCAATTCTGCCGAGTGACGTAATGGCCGGCGTTTTCCATATTCCTCATCAAAGAAATCTTCACCGCTCCAGCTTTCAGGGCACTCTTCATTATTCATCTTTTTGTTTTCCGGTATAAACACCTCAAAACAAGTACCATATGTATCATCCTCCAATTCGCCTTCCTCTTCAGGTTTAACATTAATATAGCCGCCAAAATTCAAGGATGAGCCAGAGCCAAAAGTAATCTCATAGCGTTCTTCGCTTCTCGTATGAGTGTAACATTTAAAACTGTCTACAAGGATAAAGGCACTTTGTAATCCTACTCCAAATTCTGCTGTAGGACGAAGCCATCCCGGCATTTCTCTTATCATCTTCCTTTTTTTATTTGTACTCACACCTACATTAGATATCCTTGTCAGAGTTTCCTGATCAATTCCAATTCCAAAGTCCTTAATCCTGACTTTCACCCCATATTGATACTTAGCTTCATATTGTTCTTCGCCCAACCTCACAATATCTTCCTTTGTAATCGGCGTTATCTTCATTTTCTTATTCTGCTTACATAGTGTCATTTCAATTTTGATGGGATATACCGCAGTAGTGACATACTTTTCCAGATCATAAGGTGACTTTACTGAATCAAGCCCACCACGTTCATAAAACCCTGATGTTCCCTGACATTCTTTCCAATATTGAAGTTTTGTTGCATCCAAGGCGTTCTGAAGAAATTCTCTTAAAAAAACAAATTTGCTTGTATAGATATTAATTCCCTCTAATATTTCAAAAGCTCTTCTCTGTGAAATCTCAAATTTAGTAGATACCAGCTCGGTTGGTATTTTTTTATGGTTTAACCGAAGATCAAATGCTGATACACTCGGAAGAGCACCTGGGAATCCCGGCGGGCATATACTGGACCATATATATCCAGCCTGCTTCATTATATTCAGAAGCATATCCCCCTCATGCCGGATCAATCTCAACGCCTCTTGATTATCACAGTCCGCCGCAATCTCAATGATATCCGGACGAATATGTAGTTTACGGATTGAAAGATGTTTTTTATAATGCATCTGTGATAAAGTAGGACTATCACTCATATTTGTAATTGTCAAAGGATGAAAACGGTCATTATCCATGTCCAGAAGGTCCCCTATCTGAAGCAATACACTCACAAATCGTGGATGAATATAGTCGAACACATAACCATTATCTTCAAATGGGAGCGACATGATCGGCTCTATTCCTGTTTCCGTATGCATCCGTGCACATTCTGCAATAGTTAAGAAGATTCTCTGTGGTATCCCTGACATAGAAAATCCCGTTCCCAGCTTCTCTGGTGATTTTGTCCACTGATAAAGCTGATTTTTGGTTTCTGCTCCATGTTCTCTACGCTGATACATTGCCAGAAGATATATCATTGCATTATAAATCTCAAGTTTGTCTTCATATAGCTTTTTCTTATTTTCAATTTCGTCCTCTACCTTATAAAAATATTCAGAGCGTTTCAAAATTTCTGCTGCCTTTTTTGAACTTTCATCTCCAGTACTGCTAAGCTCATCAATCATCTCAATAAATTTTTCATTAGTAACTATTTCTTTTTTCTGGGCATCTGTTATGATCATACCTACATCATGAATATATACTGTATGCAAGATCATAAAACAATCTGACGCAGAAAGCAAAGCTATACGAGATTCACCTAGGATCATCTCAATATTTCTCAGAACTGTTAGTGCATGAGATGCATCATGCCTGCTGAAAGAAGGGAATAACCCCAGATTACCCTCTAACAGCTGTGTAATCCATCGCTTATTTTGTTTCCATGTAGTCAAAAGGATTTCATGTCTTTCCGTACTTCCTTCCTCTTTAGCATATGCCTCAAGCTGTCCTTCAATTGTTAATGGTAAATTCACCTATCTTTCCCCCTTTACTGAAAATATTATAGGAATCGTTTTTAAATCACTTTTCTATACCGTTCTAATCGCAAGCGGAAGTACTGCTTTTTCAGCCTTCAGACCTCTAAAGATATCTTTATGTGTTCCTGTAGTTTTTGTCCGAAAGAGTATGAGGGATCACTTCAACCGGAAGCTCCTTTAAATCTTCCTCACATTTTCCTTTCCTTTTTCGACAAGTGACCTAGATCACATCCTCTTCGGCAGGCTCAACGACATAAAGAGTTTCTGTTAGTGCTTCTGTTTCATTAAAATGAGTTCCAGCTGGCCTGCTATGACATCCAGTTTTTCAGAAGAACGCCCATAGCGTTTATTGTTTGCATCAGTGGTCTGCTCGATCAGCCACTCCATATTTGCCCTCAGCTGATCCTGCATGCACAGGATCACTGCAATGAGTATTTCCTTGCTGAAGCTATTCAATTCTTCTGGTGAGTAGATCTTTGACATATCCGGCAGCAATATAGATTTTTCGGAATCCAGTTGCATTATCCAGCACCCAGGAGCCCTCCAATCCGGATGGGAAAACATATCTGTGTTCTGAGAAAAATGGAACCTAGATCTCAGCTGCAAATGTCAAGCACTTTTTTACATTGTTAGGTAAGATGTTTTTTACACTGTAT
>ERZ1643247.2994-NODE-2994-length-12481-cov-5.051827_pt1 | contig 12481 bp, 14 predicted proteins | sample MGYA00579264_ERZ1643247 | MGnify/ENA primary metagenome ERZ1643247 (study PRJEB29033, sample SAMEA4952262) | chicken gut metagenome | biome: Broiler Chicken; feature: Gastrointestinal Tract; material: Caecum | place: Ireland | collected 2018 | study: Broiler... | reverse complement strand
TTATATAACTACCAACATTATACAGCACCGCTCGACAAATTACCAGAGCCCTTTTTGCCCATTTTCAAATAGATCAGGAGACAAAGCCCCTTGCCAGCCGGATGAGACAGCCATCACCAGCCCATCCCTATCCCCTACCCACCAGTGTCTCTTGCGACTGATCAGACATGTTAGCCACCATGAACACCGCAATGGTCTTTCGCGGGCTGTTGCGCGGCAATCAAACCGATGCAAATTCTGCAAGAGGATCCGGAAATGAAAAAGGGTGCTTGAAGCGCTGCTTACAGAGAAAGCGCAAAAACTTGATATTGGCAATTTTGTTGGCACAAATTTTTGCAAATTCCAAAAAAGTAAAAAAACAAGCGATTTCCGAAGAAATCGCTTGTTTCCCACAAGAAAAAGTGGTACGCCAGAAGGGATTCGAACCCCCGACCTTTTGGTTCGTAGCCGTTAGGGATTTTTGCATTCTGTGTAAAAGGTGCAGAAAACTGATGGTTATGAACGAAACGGTTGGGGGTTTTTTGCGTTCCTGTGCAGCGCCCGCAAGCACTGTCATCTACTGTAAGCAGTATATGTTAGCAGTTTTGTTAGCAGCTGCACACAAGAGTATATGGCTTTTTGTTAGCAGATTTCTGATCGTTGGATCAGCAAGGCGTGGTTGGAGGTCATCCTTTTACAGCCTTGACTACATAGCGCGGCGCGTATGCCCGCAGGTAAAATGAGGGCATTTTGCGGGCGTACAACGCGGCGGTTTGGCCGATTGTTGGGCGGTAAAACAGGCGCAGGTATGGGCGGTAATACCGCCCATACTTCGTACAATTTTACCGCCCAGAAACGAGGTTGATTTCTCTTGAGTATAAACGGATATTGCCGATTCTCAATCTTAAAAGTTCGGAAAAACACAAAAATGAAAAATTGATTACCGAGATCTGTTATGAGCATGGGCGGTAATTCTGAAAGGGAACAGCCCAGACTGCGCAGCCGATGCCGCCCACCAGTGTGCCGACGGGTGAGCGACATGGTCGCCCGCACAAGCCCGGCTGCGGCCAGCCAGACAGCCGTTCTGCGTGGCTGCACCTGCTGCCCATGGCAGACGGATGGTAGACCGTGACCATGTTCACTGCCGACATTAGCCCGTCTATGAGCAGCATTCAAATATTACGCAAACGGGGCGGCTTTACCGGCATTCGCCCGATAATGAGCCGCTTCCAAGCAATTCGCGAACAGACAGTTTTACCGGCATTAGCACGTTTATGAACTGCGTTCGATCGTTCTGTAAGCGGAACGTCTTTACCGACATTCATCCTATGGCTGGAACGGGACAGTAAGCTGGTATCCGTTCGTCCTCGTCGCGATCTGGCAGGCAGACAGCTGCTCTGCTGCTCAAACAGCCATAGCAATCGACGCCGTTTTTTACCATATCTGCAAACTGGTCACGGCGGGAAGTATGGCTGGCCAAAACCGGAAAGGAGACACCAACTGATGAAACAGACCCATGAAGTACGCCCGGTATTCACGCTGATGAAGCTGAATGATGCTATTTCCCATTTCCACATGCAGATGCCGCGTTGGCTGTTTTTCGACCCGCAGTACAGCGGCTTGTCACTGGAAAGCAAGGTGGCCTACACGTTCCTGCTCAACCGCTTCCAGCTGTCCCGCCGCAACGGCTGGGTCAACCGACATGGCGAGGTTTATGTCATCTATACGCGGGAAGATCTGGCACGGGAAATGCAAGTTTCCTACCGCAAGGCAATCAGCTGCTTTAAGGAGCTTGCGCAAAAGCATCTGCTGTGGGAACAGCGGCAGGGTCGCGGTATGCCGAACCGCATCTTTCTGGCCGAGGTGCAGCTGAATGAAAAAGCCGCTTACGCCTATGACTGTGCGCCGTTTTGTCCCGCGCCAAGAACTGCAGAAATTGCAGGTCTGGACGAGAATGACGAGACGCCTGATGCAGCGGAGCCGGCAGCCGAACAGCCCGCCATACTGGAAGGACAGCCGGACGCGGACACGGTTACGTCTGCAAGACCTACCGATATTACAGTTCTTGATATGCCGAATCCGCAGGTCTTGACCTGCCAAAACGGCAGTGCAAGAAGTGCCGAAACTGCAGTTCTAGACCTGCCAAAACCGCACACAAGTAAGAAAGAGAAGAGAAAGAAAGAGAAGAGTGATACGGAGAGGAGTGCGACGGTCGTACGCGCGCGCGAACGGGCGGAGCTCGATCACCTGTTTCAGCGATGCGAGTTTGACTTGTTCGAGCCGGAGGAGCAGACTGTGCTGCGCGACGCGATCACATGGCTGTACTATTGCAGCGAAGTGACCATTGGCGCGTGTACCTATCCGCAGTTACAAGTGCGGGAGACGCTTTGGCGCCTGAACTGGGAGGTGTTGGACTGCGCCTTGGCCAAGCTGCGCGAAAACGACAAGACCGCGATACGCAACACGCTGGTTTACACGGCAAAGGTGGTATACAGCACGATTCTGGAACGGGGCTGCGATACCATGCTGGCCCCGGTGATTAACCGAGGAAAGGGGAGGTAAACCCGCTTTTCGAACATTTTATACCGTTTTTATTCATTATTATCTGCTTTTTGAACTATTTTCAGAACTTTTCTTTCCTATTTAACCCCTGCCCGTGACGGATTTTGACGGGTGAAATCTACCTAAAAATCTACCTGAGGGGCAAGTGGCGAAATGCACAAATTTCCCGTTTTGCTTTACTGCGTGGAATCGTTCTGCTAACTTTTATAGCTTGCTGGCATCGTTGTAAGCGTCAAAAGAATCGTAATAAGGTTCACCTTTTAATTTAGCGGTCTCATATTCATTCTTTGAGCAATAGAATCCAGAACTCGATATAGCTTTTACCCCTATAAACCGATCCATTTCTTTAGACTCTATAGAGTTGTATATGAATTTGAAATCTAATGTAATTTGATCTCACATCTCAAGCCTTTATGAACAGCTGTGAACGTAGATTGGGCTGGTCATTGCAAGCAATTCCCGATTGCCCTGCCCCCCTTGGTGCGAGCCAAGCAGCTCGATCCGCATCCATCCTTCCTCCGCCTCGAATGCAAAGCATATCGGCTGCCCGGTATATGGTTCTTCCCGCACCATTGTCCCGTTTGCGGTCAGCCGTACGGCTTCAGGGCGGATCTCCCATTGCTGCCAGCAGGATTTCCGCGCTGTTTCATCCACAGAAACGGTCATCTGTGTGTGTCCCGCCTGCAATGTATCCCCAAGGCCAAAGCACCTGCCATCCTGCCGCACTTCCACAGCAACTGTCGGCCCAAATGTGACAAAGGTCCTTCCCCGGCGGAGAGCATCCTTCACCATGTCCGGCGTGATCTCGCCATCCAGCAACCCCAGATAGGTCAACGCGCACAAACGCGGCTTTTCATCCGGCCGGTGCCAATCCCTTCCCGCAGTCAGCGCCAACCTGTGCCCCTGATTGAGCATCCCTGTCCACCATGCAAGGGCACGTTCGTTTTCAACCCTTGTGTCATTCTCACCCTTGGACCAGACCTCTACATAGCTGACACGCTCCCAATTTTGAACCTGAAACTCCCAAAAACCGCCTGTATACAACACGCCACCCATGCTGAAGGGATGCGCGATCCCGACAACACCATCCGATGCAACCACATCCGCAATATAGTCGTCTATCGTGTCCGGCTTGGCAAAGCGCCAATCAACATAACGCTGGCAGCCGATCACCAGCATATGGCCATAATACGTTGTCCATTCGATACCCGGAATGACCGGGAGCAGGCTGTCCCGTGCCGCCTCATAAATTTCCTGCATCCCGGCGTCTGTATTGTGGTCGGTCAGGGCAATCCCTGCACAGCCAAAATCATGCGCCGCCTGAACCAATGCGGCCGGGGTAAAATCCCCATCGCTGTGCACAGTATGCGTATGCAGCTCAAAAGGACGGTACCTTATCATATTTCATTTTCCCCCTTTCCCACCACACGGATATTGTAATCGACCTTTCCCGCGGCAAGGGCATGCACATTGATTACCGCACGCCATGCGCCTGCCTTGACGGGGCATTTCCAAAAGCCTGGGGAGGCGTACCGCGCGGATATGATATGCTTTTGCACTGGGGCTTGCCTGTGCGCCGCGCCGATATAATGTTCCTCCCTGTCCAGAGACAGCGTCAGCAAATTATTCAGACGGAATTTGGCAGGGTCGATCTGCTCCGGCCGGTCCTGCGGACGCAGATACCTTTCATAGCAGTCCTGCACCGCATGTATTACGGCAGCTGGTTCGGTGATATATTTCGGCGTATAGGAGCAGCTGATCTCCAGCCGATCATAGTCATGCGGAACGGTAAACGAAAGCAGAATATTGCTTCGGTCATCCTTATTGCTTAAATGCAATGTTTTTTCGAGAAGAATATCCAAAACGGCACTCCCTTTTTCAAACGAAATGACAAAAGCCGGCTTACGCCGGCTTTTGCATGAAATCAATGATGCTGCAGTGCGCCTTCCAAATTCACACCGGACTCATGATCAAACATGTGCGCAACATTGCCGCTGAAGGTAAACGCAATCTCACTGCCACTATTGAACCCTTCCAGCGCTTTTTCGCTCAGGTTCAGCGTCGGAACGACAATGATCGCATCCTTTTCGCCGCACTTTACATGCAGGTGCACGGCCGAACCCATCATTTCACTGACATCGACCTTGCCATGTAGCGCGTTTTCGCCGCCCTTGGTTAGAACGATATGCTCCGGACGCACACCGAGCGTGATCTTCCGCGGTTGGACGCCATTGCGGCGCAGGTTTTCCTGCTTTTCATCGGACAGCACAACGCGGACAGAGCCTATCTCCACCGCATATTGTCCCTCCGTAGTGAGGAGCAGCGACGCATCAAAGAAATTCATTTGCGGCGTGCCGATAAAACCGGCCACAAACAGGTTCGCCGGATGGTTGAATACCTCCTGCGGCGTGCCGATCTGCTGCACGACCCCATCTTTCATAATGACAATGCGATCGCCCAGCGTCATGGCCTCTGTCTGGTCATGGGTGACATAAATGAAAATCGTATTGATACGCTCACGCAATTTGATGATTTCCGCGCGCATCTGGTTGCGCAGCTTTGCATCCAGATTGGAAAGCGGCTCGTCCATCAGCAGCGCCTTCGGCTCGCGCACAATGGCGCGGCCAATCGCAACGCGTTGCCGCTGGCCGCCGGACAATGCCTTCGGCTTGCGGTCCAGATACTCTGTGATGCCGAGAATCTCCGCCGCCTCATTTACCCGGCGATCGATCTCGCCCTGCGCTACCTTGCGCAGTTTCAGCGGAAAGGCCATATTCTGACGGACCGTCATATGGGGATACAGCGCATAGCTCTGGAACACCATTGCAATATCCCTGTCCTTTGGCTCAACTTCGTTCACGCACTTGTCGTCAATATACAATTCGCCCTTGGATATTTCCTCAAGGCCTGCGACCATGCGCAGGGTGGTGGATTTTCCGCAACCCGAAGGACCAACAAGCACGATAAATTCCTTATCCGCAATCTCCAGATTAAAATCCTTAACAGCTGTCACATCGCCATCATAGATTTTATAAATATTCTTCAGTGTAACAGTGGACATATTCCATGCCGTGGCGCACCCGCACCTTCGCCAGTCTCAGGGCCTGCAGCGGACCTCCACACCGCTGCGCCGCCGGCCGGCGGCACACAATCCTCCTTTTTCCTTTGGCAGCACCGAATTTGTGGAGGGTGCTGCCAAAAACATTTTTCAATAACCTATTCGTAACGCGCGTCCCATTTTCTGTCTTTCCAAATCCGGAACACAAGCGCATGGTGCGGCGGCGGAACCGGCATACCCGCGGGAAGCTCCGGACAATCCGAGCAATACACTTTTGCGCCCTGCTTCGCGGCCATATCCAGCAAACCAGGGTCTGCACTTCCATACCGCCGGTCACTCGAAGCGCAGCATATGACTGCCTGCGGCCGTACCTTTTGCAGCAAGGCAAGGTCCGCACCGTCCCGCTGCCCATGATGGCCCACCTTGAACAGATCCGCCTGCAGGCTGCCGCCGGGTATCGACCCATAGCCCGCTGCGTTTGTGTCCCCCGGCAGCAGGATGCGAAACCCATGGTATTCCACTAGCAGGATCAGACTGAAATTGTTCAGCGCCGTATCCAGCCTGCCCAATTCCTCCGCGCGGGCTGCCGCCGGCGCTGCCATCAGGCTGGACAGATTTTGTTCCAGCGCGGCGGTACCCTTTGCATCCGGTGCCAATGCACGCACTGTAAAACCATTCGCAATGAGCACATCGTCGCCCGCCGTGAGCCTGCGGATTGCCCCGCCATGCAGCACTACCTGTCCCATCAGGTCCTGCCAATCCGACAGGCCCTTTAGACACTTCCGCTGCGCGTCGTTCTGGGCTTCCACATGCAGGGGGTGCAGCGTATGCCGGCAAAACCCACCGTCCAGCGTCTGCCAAAGCTGTTGGGGCGGGAATAGTCGCGCGGCGGCACACAAACCACTGACATGATCCTCATGCGGATGGGTATTGACCATGATATCAATATGGTCGACATGGCTTTGCAGATACTCTGCCAGACGGATCCGCCCGCTCTGCGTATGGAGGTATTCCATCGGCTCCGCGCTGCCGCCGTCGATCACCATGACAAAATTCCCGCCTGGCCTTGTCCTGTCCGGACATTCGAGCAAAACCGCTTCGCCGTATCCTACATTGACAAAGGTTAGCTTGAGCGCATCCATCAGCTCATCGCCCGCTTGATATAAACGCTTGACAAGATGAGCACCAAAAGCGTCATCACGATCGCACCCGCACTGCCAAAGCCAAAATCCAGTGACTTGATGCCATAGTTATACAGGTACTGCGTGATCGTAGACGTGGTGCCTGCCGGACCGCCGCCGGTCAGTACATTGACCTTTTCAAACAGGCGGAATGTGTCGATCGTTCTCAGCAGCGCACACAGCGCAAGGCTGCCCTTGATATTCGGCAGCGTGACATAGCGGAACCGCTGTATTGCGCCAGCGCCGTCGATACGCGCCGCCTCATACTGGCTCTCGGACACCGATTGCAGAGAAGCATAAAGCAGCAGAAAAACAAACGGCACATTTTGCCACACGTCGATCAAAAGGATGGTGCCAAACGCCGTTTTGGTATCCATAAACCAGTTGAATACGGGCAACCCCAGCGCGGACAGCGCCTGGTTGACAATGCCGTAATTGGAAGAGAGCATCATACGCCAGCTGAGCGCCACCGTGACCGCCGGCAACAGATACGGCAGGAGCAGCAGCGTACGCATCATTTTCTGACCCCTCGTCAGCCCGTTGACAAAAACCGCGGCCAGCAGGCCGAGCGCCATTTCAAAAAGCACTGCCAGCAGCGTAAACACAATCGTATTGACCACTGCCTGACGGAAATATCCGTTTGCAAACAGCGAAGTAAAGTTATCAAACAGGACAAAGGAAGCTTTGTCTGTCCCTTTGAGATAATTGTAATCGGTAAAGCTATAAAAGAGTGTAAAAACCAGCGGATAGGCGGTCATGACCAGCATGACAAGCAGCGTAGGCGCAATCATCGCTTTACCAAATCGGCTGGCACTGCTGGAAGCAGCTAATTTTGCAGTTTGACTTTTCATGATTTCCAAACCTCACATTTTTCGGAGGTGACCCTTATTACAGCGGGGAGACTGTTTCCAGCACTCCCCGCTGCATTGCATACTCCACTTATCCTTTTGTATCAGGACAGGCTCAGCCCGCCATCAGATTTTCCAGCTGACTCTGCGCATCCGCAAGACCCTGGTCAATCGTCTTGGAACCCTGAATGATGTAGTCCATTTCTGTGCCGAGGATGTTGGTAAACTCAGTCCACTCCCCAATGACCGGACGGTATACGCCGCTCTGCAGCGCGCCGCAGACGGTTTCGAGGTGCGGATACTCCGCAAGGATTTCCGGATCAAGCAGGCAGCTCTCACGGCACGGTACGCCGCCGGCAGCGATTGACTCCTTCTGTACCTCCGGGCTCATCACATACTCAAGCAGCTCCATTGCCAGCTCCTTGTTCTGGCTGTTGTTCGGAATGCCGATCGTCCAGATGCCGTACAGTGCGGTATTCTTCTCCGTATCCGAGTCATTCAGCTTGGTCGGGATAACGGTATAGTTTGCGGAACCGTCCGCGGTGGGCACATACCAGCCCGGCCAGATCTGCGCCATCGCCGTCTCGCCGTTGCTGACAGACGCAACAATGTCATCCTTATCCAGCGTGCCGCCAGTCTTGTACAGCGCAAGGTATTCTTCCATTGCGGCCTTGAACTCCGGCGTGTTTACCGTCGGCTGGTTGTTGTCATCCACGACCCAACCGCCGTGTACCAGCAGGTGGGAGAGAAAATCCGAAAGGATATTGTCCGCGCTGCCGCCGCGGATCAAAAAGCCCTGCTTGCCGGATTCCGCGGTTTTCGTTGCGATATCCATGATATCATCAAAGGTCTGGATATCCTCGGGTGCGTAACCTGCCGCTTCAACCAGCTGCTTGTTGTACATCAGAACGGTTACGTTGCCGTAGTACGGCGCCAAATAAATGTCCTCGCCTACCTTGCAGATCGCGGTAGTCGGCTCGATGATATCATCGTCAAAGCTGTAACCCAGATCGGAAAGGTTTGCAAGTACATTGTTTTCGGTAAACTCGGCCATCCAGGAGCCGTCTACCATGCACAGGTCGTAAGCGCCTTCCGCATTGACCGCATCCAGCGCGATATTAGTGTGTAAATCGTCAAAGGACAGCTCAAGCACCTCGCACTCCACATTGTGCTCTTCCTCGAACGCCGGCAGCGCTGCCTTCAGGGAATCGCCGTATGCACCCGCACGCAGAATCAGCGTCAGCTTCTGTGCTTCACCGGAGTCAGATCCAGATTCCGCATTGCCGCCTGCCCCGTTGCTGCCACAGGCGGCCATCGAAACCGCCATGACCGCAGCCAAACCTATGCTTGCGAATTTTTTCCACGTATTCATCTTTTTCCTCCTGATAAAAAACTTTTCTTCCTCTTTTGGATATCTATTGTTATTCTTTGACCGCACCACTTGACAGACCACTGATCAAGTAATTCTGTGCAAAGATGACAAACAGTGTAATCGGAATCACCGAGATCACGCCGCCCGCGGCGACCATTCCAAAATTCGTCAGGTTATCCTCTGTGTTCAGCACAGCCAGTGCAAGCGGCACCGTGTAATTGACCGGCTTCTGCACAAAGATAATGCTGTAAGTATACTCATTCCAAGCATACATAAAAGAAAGCATTGCAATCGCCGCGATGCCCGGCGCAACCAGCGGCAATACAATCTTCACAAACAACTGCCATTCCGTTGCACCGTCCACCTTGGCGCTTTCCTCCACTTCCTCGGGCAGCTCCTGAAAAAAGCTGATCATAAACCAGATAATCAGCGGGATATTGATCAGCACACAGGCAAATACTACAGGCAGTTTGCTGTTAAGTATCCCAGCTTTGCTGAACATAGTATAAAGCGGGATAGTAAAGGCAACCGGCGGCAGTACACGCACCAGAAGCACCCAGTATGTCAATGGCTTTTTCAGCCCGAACCGGAACCTGCGGCGCGCCAGCACGTATGCTGCACACAAGCCGATCGCCAGCGAAAGCACCAGCGAAAGCGTTGTTGTCTGCAAACTGTTCCACACAGCCTGACCGAATCCCTCTTCTGTAAACAACCGCACAAAATGCTCCAAAGTAAACGATTTCGGCAACACAGAAATATGACCGGTCATTTCCTCCATCGGCCGGATCGCCATTGCAATCAGCCAGTAAATTGGGAACAGCGTAACCAAAAGTAGGATTGCACAGCCCACAACATTACAGACTGTGCGAAACCTTTTCTTGGCTGTCATGTTCTCACTCCTCCGTTTCTTCACATTTTCTTTTGTATTTTACCTATTTTCTCAACACTTGTCCTCAAATCTACGGAAATCTACCGTTAATTTTGTGTTAAGACCATGCATTGACATTTTTATTAGTATGTATTTGCTTTCAAGCATAAAAAAGCAGCATACGGAACTGCTACATAAAATAGCATAAGATTGCTTTAAAAAACTGTAGAACAGAAACTATGCTGTTTCTCCATTTTGTAAGTTCGGGTAGATTCCTACAGGGATAAAACCAGTACTCAGACAAAATGTCAACTATACAAGCGGCATCAGCCGCGCTATAATCATAATGAACTCAGGTTTTCGTATTTTTTGTTGTCATCGTATCACTGCCCAGGGAGTAGTCTGCCCTCTAAGCAGTTATAATTGGATTAACAATCAAGGATTGGTGCGATACCGCAGGTATACGCACGAAATTTGCATGAAATCAGGAGTCCCAAGGACATAGAACTGCTGTGCAGTGCTATGTCCTTTTTTGTACCAAGGAAAGAATCATTTGCGTACGAAATCAGCGAATCAGGAACAATCAGAACTGCTTCTGTGTCGAAGGCGGATATGATGCCACATTTATTTCCACACCACTCGCACATCTTTTCCCTTGGCGTATCGTACTGTGGCGGCGGTTCCGCCGGTGGAACGGCCATCATAGACGGCAATCACGCGCTGAGACTGGTTCACCATGTAGCGATTGCGACGCATATAGCAGCCTTTGAAATACGAATCAGAGTGGATCTTCACATTATCGCAGCACCGGATGAGCTTTTGAAAGGTTTTATCCGGTGTTTTCATACGACCCGGGTGGGGGATGGCCGCTTCCAATGTGATGGGATAGACCTCTTTCTGTTCGGCCACGATCGCCGCAAAAAGTAGATCCGCCCCGGCGGCAAAGCCGCTGATGAAATGGGTGTAACCGTCCGCAATAGCTGATATCACTTCGTAGTACAGATATTCCCGCATGATGGCTACCCGTTCCTCTGGAATATCACGGTGCCCTGTGACACAGCAAGTTTTTTCATGGATCATCGTTCAGCCTCCTTATTAGTGATGTATCACTATTTTGCCACGATATTTTGAATTAGTGAAATATCACTAATATGAAAATTCGGGATGACATATCATAGGAGAAAGACGATATGTCACTAAGGAGCAGGCGATGAATACACGGGAAGCGATCGTATTCCGTATTAAACAGTTGTGTGAAGAACGTCACTTGACAGCGAATGGGTTGAGCAATCTTGCCGCTGTCCCTCAGGCTACTGTCAAAAGCATTTTGAACGGCGAAAGCCAGAATCCTGGTACCGTTACCATCAAGAAGCTGTGCGACGGCTTGGAGATCACATTGGGTGAATTTTTCTCCACGCCGGAGTTTGACGCTTTGGAGCAGGAGTTAAATAATGCAAAATGAGCCGTCGGTGCAACGCACCGGCGGCTCATCGTTTCTATTCGGATTGTCCAACATGTCCAGCTCGATACCGAATGAAATGTGAATATCCATTCCACCGAGAGATGGTAAGGCGCTCGATGAAGGCAGAAACAATACGGCAATGCGACGCTTTTGGATAGTTGTTCTGACAGATGACGCAGACTGTCGTCTAAACCATCGCATCGTCTTTATCGGTTCGGTATGTATTTTGTCTGTTGTGCAGTCCTTTGTGCTGAATAAGGTCATAACAGTGGTGGATCGGGGTTCTTTGCCGCGGCGTGTGCCAATGTAAAGCTTTTTCAGTATATGCTGCATGGGAAACGGATGAAACGTTGCAAAAATGGCAGTAAAGTTAATAAAATGTTTACAAAAATCGACTGAACGTCGACCAAAATCCACCAACTGTAAACGGAATTTTGATACAATGGTTTCAGCAAGACTGCATAGCCGGAGCGCAGCATGCGTGGCAACATCGTTTCGCAGATATTGAGGGGAAAAGTACGAAAAATGATGTTTTTTGTCGAAAACTCTACTCTATGTAAAGCGATAGTTACTCCCCGCAGACTAAAAATGTGGTATGCTTATAGCAGGAGGGAAAAAACGTGGAAAAGCATCGCGCAAAGGACTCCCACGCAGCCCGGGCGGCAGATGTATTATGCCGCGTTTGCAAAAATTATTGAACTTTATTTGAACAAGGAATTCGGCATCTTTGCATTTGTAGCGTATATTGCTATAATAGACCTGCCAATAATCAGAAATTTGCAGCAGGGAGGCGTATAACGGTTTGTGCGGTGCATGGGTGCTGCCACAGGAGGGACAGATATGAATAACAACATGGTACAGGACCAGGAAGTGGAGAAGAAAACCTACTCTGTCGTGGAGATCGCAAAGATCCTCGGCATCAGCGAGCGAAGCGCCTATTATTTTTGCAGCCATACGACGGATTTCCGCGTGCTGCATTTGGGCAGGCTTGTTCGCATCCCCAAAGAGTCTTTCGACCAATGGTTTTCCGGCTGCACCTGATCCGCCCGTTCTGTGGAGGCAACTATGGCAACAATTAAAAAAAGAGGTTCCAAGTATGCGGTGATCTATGATTACCGGGACGCGCAGGGACAACGGCATCAAAAGTGGGA
>ERZ1643247.2993-NODE-2993-length-12482-cov-27.534884_pt1 | contig 12482 bp, 18 predicted proteins | sample MGYA00579264_ERZ1643247 | MGnify/ENA primary metagenome ERZ1643247 (study PRJEB29033, sample SAMEA4952262) | chicken gut metagenome | biome: Broiler Chicken; feature: Gastrointestinal Tract; material: Caecum | place: Ireland | collected 2018 | study: Broiler... | reverse complement strand
TTATGAGGAGCCCGTCGCTCGCGGACAAAAAGCCCCAATCTGTCCGCCGTACACGGACACACTGGGGCTAAATGTGTACGCCCAGGGAAGACACGCTGTCCGCCCCAGGCGTACTGGAAAATGTTGTAAAGAAAGGAGATATGTCAGATGGCAAAGACATAATCCATCCTGCCATAATTATAGCACATACGCCCGTAACTGTCAACTGTAAATTAATTCCAATATGTCCGCAATAGTCAGACAATTGTGCGCCATACGGCATATTTACAAAACATAGGAAAAGTGTTATAATATACTGACAGGAGGTGCATACATATGTTAAGTAATAGAAGAATAAGGCAAATAGCAGACAGAGGAGACAGAAAGAGACTAGAATCATACATAAAAGAAAACGCAAAGAAAGCAAATAGACGCATGCGTGATATAGAGAAAAGGAGAGCTAACAGACGTGGAGCAGTCTATGATATAGCTAAAAATAAATTAGAGTCCATGAATAGAAAAACTTTTGGCTCAAGACTATCTGCATTATCATTAGACGAATTAGAAGAACAAGCATTATCATTAAACAATTATTTAAGGGCAAAAACATCAACATATAGAGGACTAGTTACACGGGAAAACAGAATCATAAGAGCATTAGAAAAGAGAGGTTACAAAGTAGAAAATAGAGATTTATTTTTCCAGATTTTAGACAGTGATATGGTTTCTGAATATGCCGACCTAGATTCTGGAGAAGTAATGAAATCAGCGTCACAATGGGCCAATAGCGATAATTATGAAGTGTTAAACGCTATTCAAAAAGCAGAGGAAGAATACAGAAATAATGAAGAAATCTATATTGACGACGCTTTTAAACTAATTCAAGAAAATCTAAATAAATCGCAATAAGAATAGGAAAAAAAAATGCGTGTAATTCCTGTGCACACTACAATGGGAATTTTGAATGAACCAGTATGGACAGTTGAAGATTTCCCATTTTCAGACATTCATTTTACATGGACAAAATATAAAAAATATAGATTCTATGCAACGAACATATTCGCTACATTCGACATTGAAACAAGTACACGTTGGGATAGGTCAAAAGATGGAACACCAGAAAATGCTGAAGCGTGGATGTATCAATGGCAATTTTGCATAGACAATAAGGTAATTTTTGGTAGACGTTGGGAGGAATTCCAAGAGCTAGTAGAAAAATTGCAAGAGTTAGGATGTGATTCAGACCATTGCATAGTATGTTACGTTCATAACCTGCCATATGAATTTCAATTCATGCAAAATTTTTTGACATGGGATGAAATTTTTGCAAGGAAAAAAAGAAAACCTATAAAAGCCCGCTGTTTTGAGGGAATAGAGTTCCGCTGTAGTTATATGTTGTCTAATATGTCATTAGAAAAATTTTGCGAAAATGAACAAGGTATAATTCATTGCAAAAATACCGGAGTATATGACTATAGTAAGATAAGAACACCCGATACGTCATTTAGCGAAATAGAAGAATCATACCATTATAATGATGTACGCGGATTATATGAGTGTATAGAATCACGATTAAGAGATGATACATTAATAACTATACCCATGACCTCAACCGGATATGTGCGCCGTCAATATAGCGAAGTCATGCAAGCAGATAAGAAATCAATGCGTGCAGTTCAGGCTATACATGTTTCACGTGAAACGTATACACTATTAAAGCAGGCGTTCCGTGGCGGGGATACACACGCAAACGCATACTGGGTGAATGAATTGATAGCAAATATAGATAGCTGGGATATTCAATCATCATATCCGTATGCAATGATGGTGGGGAAATTTCCTATGACAACGTTCCAAAAAGTAAACCCCGCTAATCTGTTAGAATGGGAAGAAAAAGAAGATTTTGCACTATTAATGCACATAAAATTAGAAGGAGTACAATACATAGGAAAAACAGGAATGCCATATATATCATTTTCAAAATGTCAAAACGTAAAAAAGAGTGTAAACGATAATGGACGCATATTGAAAGCCCAAAGCCTGGAAATGACTATAACCGATATAGACCTAAAAATCATTAGAGAGGTATACAAAATAGACGTATTATATTGTTCACGTCTATACATTTCTAAATATGGCTATCTACCTGTGCCCATACGAAAAACACTATTACAATTATTCACTGAAAAAACATTGTTAAAAGGAATAGATGGAAAGGAATACGAATATATGAAATCTAAAAACAGAGTTAATGGGAGTTATGGAATGATGGTAACGGACATATTACAGGATACAATCACATACGTGGCCGGAGAATGGGGCGAAGAAGAAGTAGACATTAACAAGAAAATAGAAAAATATAATAAAAATAGAAAAAGATTTCTAGCGTATCAATGGGGGGTGTGGGTAACCGCACACGCACGTATGAATCTACATAAAGGTAGAGAGCCGTTAGGACGTGACGTAATATATTCTGATACAGACAGTAATAAAGTATTTAACGGTCATTTGGAATTCTATGAAAAATTAAATGAGGAAATAATAAAATTGATTAAATCATCCCCTATACCGCCAGTAGTAAAAACGCCTAAAGGTAATGTATATATGGGAATCTGGGACCATGATGGACACTATAAAGAGTATAAAACAATGGGGGCTAAAAAATATTGTTATCTGGATGGGAAAGACGATAAAATTCACGTTACAGTGGCTGGATTGTCAAAGAAGCTAGGAGCGCAAAAAATGCAAGAGCTAGGTTTTGTTGACAAGTTCCAGCTAGGAATGATTTTTGACCCGTCAGGAAATGTGACAGCATATTATAATGATTGTAAGCCACATATAATAGAAGTAGATAATTGTAAGTTTATTACTGCGTCTAATCTAGCATTGATTCCTACAACATACGTTTTAGGTGTGACAGGAGAATATAAAGAAATATTTGAAAAAATTAAGAGAAACTATTGACAATCATTATATTTCATGTTATTATAATAATGTACCAAGGAGGTACGAGAAAGGAGAAATAAAAATGAATAAGGCAACTGAAAATACAATTAATATTTTTTTTAGTTTATTAGTAGAGGCGGTAAATAATGAAGATATCTCGAATGAAAGAATTTTCTTTTATAAGTTTCAAGGAATAATAGAAGCTCTACTTTCTGCTGATATCTTAACATTTGAAGAACATGCTTATTTAAGCAATGCTTCCTGGGAGGTGTATTTTTAATGGTAACAATAAGATTTTCAGAGAGCGAACAGAAAGATTTTAATAAAATGTCTCACATATTTTTTAGAATAGTCGCTGATTTTGCAATGAAAGAATTAGGTAAAGAATACGGTTTCATTATTGAAGATGGAAAGGTAGTAGGAATAGAAAAGGAGATGTAAAAAAATGAAATATATTGTAATGGTAATTGAGGATTTAGGAGAAATTACAATGTTTAAGTTTCCTACAATAGATACGGCGTTTTTATTTGCGCGTAATGTATCGGGAATGCTTGGAAAAGAAACTAAATTATACGAAGTAGCATATAATACTTGTGATGGATTTATTAAAAGATTAATTGAAATTGGTGGCTTTCATGTTATCGGAAAAGTAGAGGACTAAGAAATCAACCGGGGTGCAAGTCCCCGGAAGTCTACTAGGTTCAGCCATAAGAACCAAAATAAATTTAAAAATAAGGAGGAAGTAGATATGGCAAAGAAAGTTACAAGAACAGATACAGTATACCGGGTAATTATGCCGGGGGATGTGGTAGCCGATTGTGCCACTATGGAGGAAGCTCTTGAGTGCACACAGTTAGGCGGTGCATATCAGGGAGAAGTAAAAGTAACCAGAGAGATGGACATGAGTACCTGGCTGGCAAATTCTAAGATTCAGGAAAAGAAAGGAGAATAAAACATGGCATATTCATCTGTTATAGAACATTCATTCCGCCCAATGACTACAATCCAGAAATTCAACGTTAGGGACACGTCTGGAGCAATTGGAATTAATGACATGGTACAGGAAAATGACGGAGTTTTTGAGATTGACGGCATTGTAAACGTATGTGTTTGCAATGTGCACAATGATATGGTCAAAGATGAGTCAAACGTTGACTATAAAAATTATTTTCTGATTGATAAAGACGGCTCACAGTATTATACAAGTAGCGAAACATTGTTCGATGATATTGCGGCAATTTGCAAACTGATAACAGAAGCCGAAAAAGAGAGCGGAAAAAAGATTGAAGCATTTTCAATTGTAGTCAGAGAATTCCCGTCAAAAACACAGCGACAGGGATTCATGAAAGCTAATCTGAAAGCCATTATTTATGAAGGCGGAGAAATTGAAGAATAACGTTTTCTATGATATCCGGCCCCTTTTAGAGCGATATGAAAAAGCAACGTTTTTTATAATCATATCTTCCCGGGGGCCGGGAAAGACATATTCAACATTAAAATACGTAACGGAAGAAAACAAATTTCTAGCATATTTCAGACGTAGAGAGGACGAGCTAGATAGATGTGCAAGCGAGAGGTTTAATCCATTTAAGGACATAAACAAAGATTTAGGAACAGACATACATTTTAAACGCACTAAATCAGACGCATTTATTTATCGAGATAAGATAGATAACATGGTGGGAGTAGGAGCCGCACTGTCAACGTTTGAAAATGCCCGTGGTATTTCATTACCGGAATGTGATGTGATTTTTTATGACGAATTTATACGAAAACCGTCACAATTGCGGATAAAAGGCGAAGCGGATATTTTTTTTAACATGTACGAGTCTATAAATCGTAACAGGGAATTTTTCGGAAAACCTGCTGTAAAATGTATCATGGCATCAAACGCCGTAAACATTGATTCAGAAATATTATCAGAATGGGGACTAGTATATGATATTGAGCGCATGAAGGCCACCGGCCAGGAACTGAAATACTATCCAGAAAGAGGAATTGTAGTAAATCTGCCAATATGTGCAGAGTTCAGAGCCGAAAAAGAGAAAACTGCATTGTACAGAGCAACGCAAGGCACAAAGTATTATGAACATGCACTAGACAATGAATTCACCTACAATGATTTTTACGGAATAAAACGCATAAAAGCAATTTCGGAATATTCCTGTTTGTGTGCTATAGAAGATATTTACATCTACCGCCATAAAAGCCGCCGGGAATTTTACGCATGTAACATACGCTCCGACACTGTGCATTTTGAGAAGCGTTCTCAAATTCAATTTATGCGCAGGTATGGAATTATGTTACGCGAAGAATATTTCAGTGGTAATCTGTATTTTTCAGATTACCACACAAAAAACCGCTTGACAGAGTTTCTAAAAGTGTGATATATTATAATCAGAGGGGCGGAAAAAGCGCATGGTCAACCACCAGAAGTGGTGCGCTGGAGTGACTACCCGCAAGCCCCTCTCATATAAGAAAGGAGTAAAAATGTATAACTCTATTATGTGTTTTGTAATGATATTGTTTTTTCTTTGTTTTGTAGCAATTTCAATTATTAAATTCGAGATTAATTCTATTAAATGCGAGATTAATGCTATTAATGGCAAAATTAATCTACTATTTAAAGAGATTAATCGACTTGATAATATTGTAAAGAGGGGATAGAAATAAAATGGTAGATTTTAAAAGCATTGAAGAAGCCAACAAAGAATATGAAAAATTAGAAGCAGATTTCAATAAAACTAAAAAATTGACGGACGAAAAAGAAATTGAAATCACCGCATTAAAGGAAGAAAGTGCGAAGTTCAAAAAAGAACTAGATGAAGCTAAAAAAGAGCTGACGGACGTTAAAAAAATGAATTACACCCTAGTAAATCGACTAGATTTAGCGGGTGGAAATAAAGAAACGGATGAGGAGCTAATTGGAAAAATGATGGGCTGGACATCCGAAAAATGAGGAGGTACATTATATGACAGTACAGGACATTACAACTATTATTAGCACAGTGGGATTTCCCATTGTCATGTGTCTGCTAATGGCATGGTATTTCTACAAACGTGACCAGACTATGACGGATGCACTGTCAAAATTGACAGTTGCTGTAAATAAACTGTGCGCAAAACTAGGAGGAGAGGAGGATAATAATGAAGGTTATTGATATATCTGAGTATCAGGGCGACGCAAGTTTTGAATATCTGTTTCTTTCCGACATTGATGGAGTGATTTTGAGAAGTATAAAAAGAGATAAAACACTTGACAAACGCTTTAAGTATTTTCTGGAACAGGCTAGAAATTACAATATTGCCATAAAAGGCATATATATGTATCTGTATAGCACACCGGAAAATTATACTGAATATTGCGACAAATTAATCGAAGTATACCGGGAAAACAATCTGAAATGCCCCGTTATTCTGGACATTGAAAATGTAGAAATTTTCTACAATGGTTCTGCAAGATTGTGTGAAGAATATATTAAATCAAAACTGGGGTGTGCTGTATATTATTATACATATCTTTCCATGTATTCCAGATATGCAAACTATATTCCAGAAGATGCTATTGTATGGATTGCCCGTTATCCATCTACAAAAACTATCACGACAAATTATCAGCCGGACATTTCTTATAAACCGCCTACATATGAAAATCATACGCTGATTGGCTGGCAGTATTCTTCCAGATGTACGATTTTAGGATTTTCTGGAATGGTAGATATTTCTGAGTGGTACGAAGAAGGGACAGCCGAAGGTATGGAAAATCCGTTCAATGAACCTACTGCACATTATTGGTTGACTGATAATTATATGCGTGGAGAGGGCGTAGGCTGGATTCAGTTTCATCTTTTTCGCCTTGGTTTTCTTGGTTCTGTTGACGCTATTGATTGTATTTTCGGGGAGGTAACATCTGAAGCAGTTAAAGAAGCACAGAGACACTTTGGATTTTATGACCACGGCGTTGTAGAATCCGAAACCAGATATTTACTAAAAATGAATTAGGAGGATAAAAATGGAAGCAACACAGATTTATGCACTAGTAACCTCACTCGCAAAACAGTCTATGGGAAATAGCGATATACAAGTTAATGATTTACAGGGCTTGATTAGCCTTGGAAACACCGTATTATCTTCAAACGATAATACAGAGTGTTTTCTGAATACATTAATTCAGCGCGTAGGTAGAACAGATATTTCCTACAGACGTTATACTAACAGGCTGGCAGATATGGTGATGTCTGACCTGGAATGGGGTGCAATTGTACAAAAATTAAAATTTGAAGCACCGGACGCTGTGGAGGATCCGTCCTATGAGCTGACGGATGGTTCAACGGTTGACCATTATAAAATTTATAAAGGAAAAGTAAACCAGAAACTATTTGTAACACGTGCGCCATACATGTTCCCGTTGACTACGCCAAAAGTTCAGCTTAGGGAAGCATTTACAAGCCCCGAAAAAATGGAGCAGTTCATTTCCGGCAGAACTGGTGAAGTGCATAACAAGGCAGAGGTAACGCTGGAAAATTTAGGACGTTCTACAATCGCAAATTATATTGCAGAAATTGCCGGAACTAACAGGGAAATTAAATTGATTACGCTCTACAAGGCAGAGAGTCCTGAAAGTACAATAACGGCTAACACGGCTCTTCTGGACGCATGTTTCCTCAGATTTTGTGTGAGAGTTATTAAGTCTACAATGGATATGTTTACAGAAATGACTTCTGGAATGTTCAATGAAGCAGGCGTTACACGTCACACGCCATACGCTGACCAGCGTTTGAAATTTACAACTGATTTTATCAGAGCACTTGAAACAGCATCATACTGGGACGCCTTCAATAAAGAATACATTTCACTGGTAGGATTTCAGAAGATGAATTTCTGGCAGAGTATCAAAGAAAGAGACAAAATCAGTGTAAATCGTGCGTCTGACGGAACGGCAAAAACAGTTGACAATGTAATAGGAATTCTTAATGACCGTTGGGCATATGGAACATATAGAATCTATGAAGATATTGCAACTACACCTGTCAATGCCGCAGGATTATACTACAATACGTTCTGGCACGAAGGACAGTTATGGTTCAATGACCTGTCAGAAAATGCAGTGATTTTCACACTTGCGTAGAACAATTTAGGAGGGAGTTATAATGCAGGCTATTTTTTACAAATTCAGTAAACGGAAAAATTCAACGGCAGTCCCTGACGGACAAGGAAATGAAAGGAATTTAACGCTGAAAAATGGCAGTAGCATTATAACTCCTACTTTTTTGGTGGCTGGGGAATCGTTTGATTTTAATTACTGTCATTTTAACGGGCGTTATTACTGGGTAACAGATGTTACATCTGTTCGCAATGACCTTTGGGAGGTTCAATGTCGTGTAGACGTTTTAGCCAGTTGGAAAAATGACATTTTGAATTCAAAAGGTTTTGTAAAATACAGTAGTTCAGACAATAACCAGAATATCAAGGATGGAAGAAATGTAGTGACAAGTAATGTTGAACGTACTGCCAGCTACCTAAATATGCAGATGTTCGATATTAATGGTAGCTACATATTAGCCACTTTGTCAGGTCCAGCATCAGAAGCAATAAATAATAGTTTTTCGGTTCTATATGGAATGGAAGCAGGGAGTCTAGGAGCATTAGCGCAGGAGTTTAATTCTCCAGACGCGCTGACGGCTATTAGACAATATTTTGACAATCCTACGGAAACAATAGTTTTTTGCAGATGGTTGCCTAGAAATCTGATAGGCGGTCCGACCAGAATAGTACCTGTAAAATTTGGCGATTATGAAAGTTCTGTTACCGGAACTTTGATTGAAGATAACTATGCAACGGAAATCGGGGATATTGCAATACCGTGGCAGAAATCGGATTTCAGAAATTACGAACCATATTCTAGCGCGATTTTATACCTTCCGGGAGTAGGTAATGTGTCTATTCCGTTATCGTCATTAGCTGGATTAGATGTACTGTCAATTCAATGCGTAATGGATTATGTGACTAATCAGATTCATTATCAGGTGGCAGACGGAACAGGGGCTAATATTATAGGAACATATTCCGGTAGCGTTGGCGTTGATATTCCGATTAGTGCAATCCAGTCTGGAAATGTTGGTGGAATATTAGCGGGAATTGGAGGTATTGCGGGAGGCATTGGCGCAGTTGCTACTGGTGGAATGTCACTAGGCGCGGCGGCGGCAATCGGTGGCGGATTATATGCGGCTGGTGTATCGTCTCTTTCACAGAACATACGTGCTACAGGTTCATTTTCGGGTGGCTACAACGTGAAAGCTGGGGGAACTACAATTCATTTAGAAATATTTAGAAATCAGAGTGTACAAGAACCTAACGAATATGTTGACACTATAGGAAACCCGTGCATGAAAACACGAAATATTAGCGGACTAAGTGGTTATTGTCAGACAGAAGATTTTCAAGTATCTGGAAACATGTTAGATACGGAAAAAAGCGAGATAAATAATTTAATGAATGGAGGTGTATATATTGAGTAATACTACAAGACTAACACCCGGAATTGTGCGGGCCGTAGCTAATGCTCTAGGCGTTAAACCAAAAGAGGTTATTGCACAAAATACAATACGAACTGAATTCTATACCCGTTGGTGCTGGCGTTACATTTACGCAATGTTTAAATTTAATTTGCCGGAAACATGGGATAAGGGATATTTCATGAAACACCTATTAAAAGGTTCTGGAATTCTGGGAGTAACCGATACTAAATTTGGAATAGTTGCGCTAAAGTGTTCACCATATGGACTAAATCTATATGAACACCCTACCAACTTAACCTTTGCGGTTCCTGCGCTTACCACGTTTGACCGGGAAATAGGCGTTGATTGTGTTCCGTTGTTTATGGACGATTTATCACTTGAACTTCACGTATCACCACTAGTAAATTGTGTAAATTACTTTGCAGAAATTTTGGCACAATGTGATGGAACGATTAGCCAGAATCTAATGAATAGCCGTGTTTTGGTAGTTGTGGAAAGCGAAGATAAAAGAGAAGCGACTACAGCTAGAGCACTAATTGATTCATTATATGGCGGCGAACCTGTAGCATTTACAAAAACCGGAATGGCGGGAAAAATAAATATTTTGCAGGCGAAAAATTCATATGTTTCCAATGAAATCCAAGACCTAAAACGTGCATTAAAAAATGATTTTCTATCTATGTTTGGATACAATAACACGAATTACACGAAAAAGGCACGTCAAACAGTATCGGAAGTTGATAGTAACAATGCGGAAATTGTAGGCGGCATTACATACTGGCTAGAAACGTTACGGGAACAGATGAAACAGGCTAACGAATTATTTGGGCTGAATTTGTCAGTAGAAATGCGTCCGTGGGCGGAGGTTGAGGAAATTGTAGGAACGGAAGAGGATGGTTAAATGATAGGTGAAGGCTATACATTATTCAATATGATTCAGATTGACGAAACAATTTTCGATAATATTGAATTGTATGAAAAAATCGATAAGGAATTATGCCTTACTCAAATTTTTATTCGTTGCGGAAATCTGCCGACTATTGATTTTAGCCCGGAATTGTATAAAAAATTCGTTGAAGCATTTTTCAAAAAGAACTACAATGTTTTCAAAAATTTATATGACAGCATGTTTTATGAATATGAACCGCTTGAAAATTTGAACCGTTATGACGAAAACCAGCGAATTATCGAAAATAGTAGAAATACTACTAGTGAATCACACGGGACAGATTCTAACGTTTCTGGAATTGAAAATACAATTTCTGCTATGGATAGTTCAAATTATCAGCCAGATAGAAAAACAGATTCAGATAGTACCACTAGTAGCGATAATAATTTATCAGGGAATGAATCTGAAAACGGAAAGGACACATTTACAGCTCATAGCCATGGAACTATAGGTGTTATCACTAGTCAGGATATGATTGAAAAGCAAAGGAGGGTAGTACGCTACAATTTTTATGATGAAGTGGCAGAATTGTATGAGCGTGAAATGTGTGTAAGCATCTATTAAGGAGGTGAGAAGTTGAGTTTTTTGATAAGAGACTTTCCGGGGACTGACAGCTATCAAGGGGACCTTGGATGGATTATATGCAAAATTAAAGAATTTCAAGGGCTGGCCGATACAATCAAAGAGTTACAATCAGCACTTGACAATCTTCCGCAATCTATTCATAACGAAGTTGAAAAGCAACTTAATCCGTATATAATTCAGATTAACAATACATTGTCAAATTTTGAAAATCGTATTGTTAAAGCTGAAAACGCTGTATCAGATATGCGACAGCAGATTATGACGCTAACAGAATGGATAAGTAAAATTCTGGGATTTATTGAGAATTATACGGATTTAGTCGGAGAAAGAGTTTTTCAGCAGTTAAAGGCATATATAGACACATGGTCTAAGGATTTACCGCCTGTAACATGTCCTGTGGATGGTAATGTAGAACCTATTAGCATTGCACTGGAACATCTATATTTGTTTTATAACAATGGAATTACAGCGGGAGATTATGATGGTTTGCAAATTACCGCCGGAGATTATGACGATTTAAAAATAACTGCTGGAAAATATGACGCATACGGTAGTTGGCTATTTGAACAGATTTTTTCTTGTACAATGATTTCGCCTTTTACTGGCGAACGGGAAAAGATTACTGTAGTTGTGAACATGCTGGCTGATTTACATAAAACCGGAATAACGGCCAGTGAATATGATGCGCTGAATATGACAGCGGAAAATTATGATACGCTGGAAATTACAGCATACAAGTATGATTGGAATAACACTTTGAAAAATTAGGAGGTAATTAATTATGGCAGGAACTTTAAAGACAGCGTTTTTTAAACTGGTGAAGTATGCGGCTAATGATATTACATCTTGGCTGACGGATTTTAATGGAAACATGGACAAAATTGACACGGCGTTGAATCAGAATAAGACGGCGGCGCAGACGGCGCAGGACGGCGTGAATAATCTGAATGGGGAGTATGAATCTTTGCTTACCGTGGTTAATGGCCATACTACAACGATTGAAGCGAATGAAAAAGCGATTGCCACTAACACGGGTGAAATAGAAAATCTGAAAAAAACAATAAGTATTTCTGCTCAGGTATACAAAGATGACACGTTGGATGATGTAACATCAGTGCAGGAAAATGTAACTAGTTTGAAGGTAGTAGGTAGAAATGTTGGTGGTTTTTTTGAAGGAGCTATTGTAATAAACGTAACAGCTGGAGAGCTTGCTTTATATAACAGGCAGGCTAACATATCAGGTTCAAATCAATATATCACAGATTTATTCAGAATAACCGGAAATCCATTTAGTTTAACGGCAGGAGTATGGACTAGAACGGCAGGCATGGCTGGCGGATGGTTTGGAAATCAGGCAAATTATCTTGCAAAAAATGATGTAGTTATTGGATATGTAGAAGATTCTGGTTATACAGTTATTGGTTATATATCAAATAGTGCATCAAAAATTAGTCTATCAGGGAATTTTACTTGTCAGACCATGAACGCCTAAGAGCAGTCCTCAC
>ERZ1643247.2992-NODE-2992-length-12483-cov-31.974171_pt1 | contig 12483 bp, 11 predicted proteins | sample MGYA00579264_ERZ1643247 | MGnify/ENA primary metagenome ERZ1643247 (study PRJEB29033, sample SAMEA4952262) | chicken gut metagenome | biome: Broiler Chicken; feature: Gastrointestinal Tract; material: Caecum | place: Ireland | collected 2018 | study: Broiler... | reverse complement strand
CCTACGTGTGTTCCGATACTCATGGTGAGAGGGAAGTAAACAAGCTCCATGTCAGGAAAGGTTTTTTTCAATTCAGCTTTAAAAATCTCCAGTTTATCCGGATCCATCATTGTATTGGCAATGCCGATTTTTAAAAGCCCTTTTTCCCGCAGGTGGGAGAGTCTGGAAGCAATATCTGATTTTAGAGCTTCCAGCATGACGCGGAAAGCGGATTTCATTCCGCGGGCTTTTGCGTAAGAATCCAGTTTGTCGCCCTGGATCGTCAGGACGGGTTTTAGTTTGAGGATTGTACCGAGCGCTGCTGCAGCGGCGGTGATGCGTCCGCCTTTTTTCAGGTATTCCAGTGTATCTACCGCGATATAGATTGTGGCGTCCATAGCCTCTTGTTCAAGAATTTCTTTGATTTCACGCGCGGTTCGCCCTTCATCGGCCAGCGCCTTTGCATCCAGTACAGCCAGAGCCTGTGTGACGGAAATGCGGTGATTGTCAACTACAAATACCCGGCCTTTATAAAGCTCGTCCTCAGCAAGCAGAAGAGCAGTCTGACAGGTATTGCTCAGTCCGGAGGACATTGGAATAAATACGATTTCATCATGCGCTTTGAGAAGAAGGTCCCACATGTCGGTGACATCTCCCGGAGACGGCTGGGATGTCGTAATAACAGAGCCGGAAGTCTGTTTCTGATAGAACTCCTCCATTGTGATATCGATTCCCTCAAAATATGTTTTCCCGTCTATGATGATGGGCATGGGAAGAATATGAATTCCGTAATGTGACTCTTCCTCAGGCATGATCCCGCAGTTGCTGTCTGCCATGATCGCGGTTCGTGGCATAGTATCTCCTCCTGAAACCTCATTTTGTCCTATTTTAATACAATTGACCGTTTATTATAACAGGTGTTAAAATTATAGCAAAACACATGCTCAATAACAATGAACAATAATGAAAAAATGTAAGTTAATTATACGGAAAAAGGAAAATGATAGGAAATGGAAGACAGGCGTATAATAAAAACTAAAAGATGTCTGAAAACCGCATTGATCGATATGCTTGCCCGGGAAGATTTTGAGCATATTTCGATTACAGAGCTGTGCCGCAGGGCCGAGGTGAGCAGGATTACGTTCTATTCGCACTATAATGACAAATATGCCCTGCTTGATGATGTGTTTGAGGATATGCTGCAGATTGGGACTGAAGACTATTATAGGCGGCAGAGGGAAAACAATCCCACGGGCAGGCTGGCGGCAGGGTATGTGAATATGCTGGATGCGATTCTGGAGCTTTATTATAACAGATTTGATTTTTTTCAGTATACGAACCCGGAGAGAAACCCGTATCTGGCATCCCGGCTTTACAGCATTATCCTGGAGACTGTGGAAATGCATACAATGCATGTGAAGAAGCGGCTCCGCCTTAAATATTCTCCGAAAAAGATTGCAGGTTTCGTATGTTTCGGCATGCTGGGGTTTGTCAATGAATCTCATGAGGAGAATACGCCTCTGGAAGAAATCAGGCAGGAAGCAAGGGTACTGTTGCAGGATTTGATCAAGTCCGGAATTCTTACTGAGCATGAAAAGTAGAGAAAGATGAGAATAAAAGGACATGAAAAATGGAAGCAACGGGGCTCGAACCCGTGACCTCTCGCGTGTGAGGCGAACGCTCATCCCAGCTGAGCTATGCTTCCATAAAAGTAATTATAGCACTCTGACAGAAAAATGCAAATATTAAGAATATGTCTTACAACAAAAAAGAAGAACACTTGTTATTACAAGGTGTTCTTCTTTTTGATGCGGAAGAAGAGACTTGAACTCTCACAGGATTAACTCCCACTAGAACCTGAATCTAGCGCGTCTGCCATTCCGCCACTTCCGCTCGACAAAAGATATTCTATCATAACACTTCGAGTTTGTAAACCCCTAAATTTAATTTTTTTGTCGGATTTTTTTGTGTTTGACTTATATCGATAATCTATATATAATATAAGAGAAAAGTATATAGATTATCGATATAAGGAGGGTACGCGATGAAGATTGATAAAAGTCTGATTTCAGGGAGTACAACTATGCTTTTATTAAAATTGCTTGAAGAAAAGGACATGTATGGTTATGAGATGATCGAAGTGTTGAGAGAGCGCTCGCAGAATGTGTTTGAACTTAAAGCGGGAACTCTGTATCCACTGCTGCACAATCTGGAAGAGAAGGGGCTGCTTACTGTATACGAACGGGAAGCGGGAAATAAGGTGCGCAAATATTACAGCATTACAAAGAACGGAAAAAAGACGCTGGATGAAAAGAAGGGTGAGTGGGAACTTTATTCCAAAGCCGTTGCCAGTGTGCTTGGGATGATTCCGGCATAAGAGAGGTGGGGAAGTATGAATAAAGACGAATATTTAAAGATTCTGACAGACCAGATCAGGTGCACAATGGCGCGCCCGGAGGTGGCGAGGGAACTGGGCGACCACATTGAAGATCAGACAAGAGCATTTATGAGTGAAGGGATGAGCAGGCAGGAAGCCGAGAAGGCTGCGGTGAAAGAGATGGGAAATCCTGTTGAAACAGGGGTGGAACTGGATAAGATACACTGTCCCAAAATGCCATGGGGGATGATAACGCTGATCATTGTCCTGAGTGCTTTATCCTGTATTTTTCAGTATCTTCTGAATCGGGAATCGATAAATGCCGGCGGAGACGGCTATTCTATGGAAAGGCAGATTCTCTTTACTTTGGTTGGGATTTTTGCAATGATCGGAGTATGTTTCGCTGATTATACAAGGATAGCGGTCCGGGCAAGAGAACTGATGCTGGGCCTGATCCTGCTGATCATACTGGGAAGACGGTTCTTCGGCCTTACTTCCAATGGTGCTGACCGATGGATCGCAATACCGGGCGGTATGGCGGTAAATGTTCTGTTGCTGCTTATGCTGACAGTGCCGCTATATGCTGCGATACTTTACGGATACAGGGGAAAGGGATGGTCTGTCTTATGGAAAGGTGTACTGTGGATGGCGCCGGGATGCTGGATTGCCGTCCGGTGCAGCAGCATATGGATGGCATGCGTTCTTTTTCTGGCTTATCTTGCAATGCTCGGCCTTGCTGTCTGGCACGGATGGTACCGGATGCCCGGAAAAGCTGTATTTGCGGGAATATGTGCTGCAGCTGTACTGCTTCCGATAGCTGCAGCGGTTTTGATCCTGTTTTATGGAGATGATTATCAGAAAAGCCGGCTTCTTTTCTATCTGTCTCCGCTGACCGGTGCCGGACCGCAGGATATGATATCATATGCGATGGTATATGTGAGAGAAATTCTCGGGAACAGCCGGCTGGTCGGCGCGGGGGATGCAATGGTGCCCGACGTTTCATTTCTGCCTGAACTGTCCGACTTCCTGCTTGTCGGTGTGGCGAGATATTATGGGGTTCTGGCGGCAGTGCTGTTGGCAGGAATTCTGCTTTTCCTGCTGCTGCGTTTTCTGAGAATTTCTCTCAGGCAGAAGAACCAGCTCGGAATGTTGATGGGAACGGGGTGTGCGGCTGTCTTTCTTATCGAGGCAGTGTTCTATTTCATGAATAATTCCGGTGTCATGTATCTGGGGAATTACTGCCCGTTTTTTTCTTATGGAGGGACGGGGACAATCGTTATGTATATACTCCTGGGGATTCTGCTCAGTATCTGTCGATACCGGAATACTGCGCCGGAACGAAAAACCGCCGGTCCCTTATTCGGGATCCGGCGGCCGGCTGAACGTATGAAAGAATAAATACTAATCCTGATAAACGATATTTCCATTGCAGACAGTCATTTTAACTTTCCCGTACAGATCCCATCCTGTGAACGGTGAGTTAGAGGACTTGGATGCATACTGCTCCGGAACCCAGTGTTCTTCCGGATCGAAGACCACCAGATCGGCAGCAGCTCCCTTCTCGATTCTGCCTGCGGGAAGGTGATACAGATCCGCAGGATTTACAGTCATTTTTTCTAAAAGCTGCATAAGTGTCAGATGTCCGGGGCGCACGAGAGAAGTGATCCCCAGTGCCAGGGAAGTCTCGAGCCCGATAATCCCGCTTGGGGCAGCAGTGATGGAACGTTCTTTTTCCTCCCTGCTGTGAGGCGCATGGTCAGTTGCGATGAGATCGATAGTGCCGTCCGCCAGTCCTTTTATTATGGCGAGGCGGTCCTCTTCTTTACGCAGCGGCGGATTCATCTTTGCCAGGGTACCGTATATGAGCACTGCCTCGTCTGTCAGTGTGAAATGATGTGGTGTTGCCTCTGCGTGGAGATTGGCGCCCATTGCCTTGAACATGCGGACCAGTTCAACAGAACGGCCGGAACTGATGTGCTGGATTACTGTATGGGCGCCGGAGCGCAGGGCGAGCAGGCAGTCCCGGGCTACAAGAGATTCCTCTGCGACAGATGGAGAACCATATATGCCGAGCTGTTCAGATACAGTTCCATGATTGATCCCGTTATTCTTGATGAATGCGGGATCTTCTTCGTGCAGGCTGACCGGTACATTCAATTCTCTCGCGGTTTCCATTGCGCGGTAGAGAAACGCTGCATTTTTCAGTGGAATGCCGTCGTCAGTAAATCCGCATGCGCCGGCTTCCTTCAGGGCGGCCATGTCTGTCAATTCCTCGCCTTTGAGAGAGCGGGAGACACTTGCCGCCTGACAGATCCGCACCGCTTCGGCTTTTGAACGATTAAGGATATCTTCTAATACTTCTGTATTATCTACAACAGGTGAAGTGTTAGCCATGCAGATTACGGAAGTGAATCCTCCTTTTGCCGCGGCAAGCGCGCCGGTATGAAGAGTTTCTTTATAAGTGAAACCCGGATCGCGAAAGTGAACATGAGTGTCGATCAGTCCGGGGGCGATGGTGAGCCCGCCTGCATCAATCACCTCTTCGCTGTCAGAAGGAACAATATTTTCTTTTATATCCATGATGATCCCGTCTTTGATGAGAAGATCAGCCTTATAGGATTCTTCAGTTGCGGGATTTATGATGAGACCATTTTTTATGAGCATAAGCAACCTCCTTGTTAAGATGTTATCTGCCCTTAAGTATAGCTTACCGTTATAGTGGATTGCAAGGCATTTACTCTGGAAAACTGTTACTGAAAAATAAAACCGGGAGAACATTCCCGCCTTTCGGCGGGCGTCCTCCCGGTAACATCCGGACGCTTACAATACCTCCCGTGTATTACAGATGACGGTAAAGATGACGCGGTATACCGTCTACCATTATAGGAGATACATCGCCCTGGATGAGCGGGCGTACATAATTGACGAATTCATCGGTCACGTAGGAACCGTCCTCGTTTACCCACTCGCGTGGAACGAGTTTTTCGTCATTTGCGATCTTGTGAACATCCTTTACTTCTGTTCCACTCTGATACGGATCATCGGACAGACGTTTGAGAACAACCATCTTTCCGGAATCTCCTTCATCGGCAGCTTTGACAGCAGCGCCGCCTACCTGAGATGCTTCCAGAATATCGATACGGGATGCACAGTGGGAAGCGGAACGCTGGAGCGAACTCAGCTCAATGGCACGGGTCTTGCATCCGATCTCGCCTGCAATATAGCTTGCAAGGTAATTCGCTGTACCGGAGAGCTGCTTATGTCCGAAAGCATCTACAAAGTCTATGCTCTGGCCAAGTTCGCATACATAGCGGCCGTCCGCGAGACGGATACCTTCGGAAACAGCGACTACTACGGATGATTTCTGGGACAGGAGCTCTTTAACTTTATTGCCGAATGATTCGATGTCAAAAGGCAGCTCGGGCAGGTAGATCAGATCCGGGCCTGCGCAGTCCTCACCTTTTGCAAGAGCAGCCGCGCCTGTAAGCCAGCCGGCATTTCTTCCCATGATCTCTACGATCGATACAAGTCCTTTCTCATATTCCAGACAAAAGCTGTCGCGGATGATCTCTTTTACGGAAGTGCCGATATATTTTGCTGCGCTTCCGTATCCCGGCGTGTGGTCTGTAAGAGCCAGGTCGTTGTCGATCGTCTTCGGGCATCCGATGAAACGTGTGGGATGACCGGTGATGATGGCGTAGTCAGACAGCTTTTTGATTGTGTCCATGGAATCATTTCCGCCTATATAGATAAATGCTTCAATATCCAGCTTATTAAGAATACCGAAGATTTTATCGTATACTTCCCTGTCTTCGTGGATCTCAGGCAGTTTAAATCGGCACGATCCCAAAAAAGCAGCGGGTGTTCTCTTCAGAAGCTCTGCGTCGAGATCATTTGTGATATATTCGGACAGATCGATATAACGTTCCTGGAGAAGTCCCTGGATTCCGTGGAGCATTCCATATACTTTAGCGGCACCGCGGTCCTTAGCTGTGCGGTATACTCCTGCGAGACTTGAGTTGATCGCAGCAGTTGGACCCCCTGATTGTCCGACGATTACATTTCCTTTCATTGTAAGTTACCTCCGTTTTGCAAATTGTCGTTTTGAAAGTCATACTCTCAAAGCACCTATACTACAGTTTAGTGCATAATCACTAATTTGTAAATGAAAAAATATAAAAAATAGACAAATTAACGAAAAATGTCTGTATACAGGAAAATACTGCGGGAAAAATGTTATACTGAGAACAATGCACAATAAGACGCTGCCGATACCAGGGAAACAAAGGCGGACTGCAGCGCGGAATAGGAGAAAAACAGATGAAAAAATATGATTATCTGATCGTAGGTGCCGGCCTGTATGGAGCCGTTATGGCATATGAACTCGGAAAAAAAGGGAAAAAATGTCTTGTCATCGACCGCAGGGATCACATTGCGGGGAATATTTACTGTGAAGATATAGAAGGAATCCACGTACATAAGTACGGGGCCCATATCTTCCACACCTCGGATAAAAAAATATGGGATTATGTGAATCAGTTTGCAGAGTTTAACAATTATATCAATTCTCCGGTTGCGGTGTATAAAGATGAACTTTACAATCTTCCGTTTAATATGAATACATTCAGCAGGATGTGGGGAATCCGTACTCCGCAGGAGGCCAGGGAGATTATCGAGAAGCAGAGAAAGGAGACCGGCATAACCGAGCCGAAGAATCTGGAGGAGCAGGCGCTTTTTCTCGTGGGTAAAGATATTTATGAGAAGCTGGTCAAAGGCTATACAGAGAAACAGTGGGGGCGGAAATGTACGGAACTTCCGGCGTTTATTATCAAGAGGCTTCCGTGCCGGTTTATTTATGATAATAATTATTTCAATGACAGATACCAGGGAATTCCTGTCGGAGGGTATACCCCCATCATAGAGAAGATGCTCAGCGGAGCGGAAGTGCGCACAGGTGTGGACTTCTTTGAATTCAGAAAAGATAATCCGGACATAGCGGAGAAGATCATATTTACCGGCATGATTGATGAGTATTTTGATTACCGGCTGGGAGCCCTTGAGTACCGTTCCGTACGTTTTGAGACAGAGGTGCTGGACTGTGATAACTATCAGGGGAATGCTGTGGTCAACTATACTGACCGTGAAGTGCCGTACACGAGGGTGATCGAACACAAGCATTTTGAGTTCGGACAGCAGGAGAAGACAGTCATCTCCAGAGAGTATTCTTCGGAGTGGAGTGTGGGAATGGAGCCTTATTATCCGGTTAATGATGAGAAGAACAACGCTCTGTTCCAGAAGTATAAAGAGCTGGCGGCAAAAGAAGAAAACGTGATATTTGGCGGAAGGCTCGGCGATTATAAATATTATGATATGGACAAAGTGATTGCGGCGGCGCTTGCCCGCCTCGAAGAGATAGAATAACACCGGGAAAAAGAGGAGAACGTCTATAAAGTACTTGCATTTCCGAAAGGTATCAAGTATGATACTTATACTCGGATCGGTCTGATCCGGATCAGAGAATCTTTTCCATTATCAGTTTCTGATGGGTTTCACAAGGGAAAAGGATGTATCGGCAGGCGGGACAGTTGAGGGACTGTCCTGCCTGGCAGAATATACAGCCGAGAAAAAATTGCATATGAAAGAAATGTATGAAGTTCTTAAGTTTATCGAACACGGTCTGCGCTGCCGGCAGAGTATGGACTGCGTGCAGGGAACTATTCTGCTTAATTATCTGAAGGAAAATCCCCGGATAGACAAAACAGTGCTTATAAACTGGTTTCGGGAACTGGCTGTCAGTGTTGACCAGTATCACAGAAGTCATGGCAAACAAAATTATCGTTACCTGAATCCCTGCAGTGTTATCGTTTCAGAAGACGGACGGCTTTTTCTTCTTGATACGGAGGCGCCGGACAATGAGCCGGTTATGAAACGTATGCAGAAGAGGGCGGTGAGAAGTCATTTCGTAAAACCGGTATATGAGATCGGCATTGGGAGGAACAATGAGGCTGACCTGTTCGCTTATGGCAAAACTATCCAGTTTATTCTGGCATATTCGGAAATACATCCTGCGCTGAGCCGGAGAGAAGAAAGGCGTCTGTCCCGGGTGATCGGACGCTGCACCGGAGACCTGGGAAGAAAATATGAAGATCTGCATCAGGTACTCAAAGACCTGCCGCCTGTTCCCAGGCGGAAAGCGGACGCACAGAAGTGTGATGCACATCCCGGACTGCGTAAGATGGTGATATCAGCAGGAACGGCGGCGGTCCTGCTGATATGTGTCTTTGCACGGGCTGGAGAAAAAGAGGAGTACGGTCAGGCGGATGAGGCCGGGGAGCATATTGTGAAGAAAGAAAACGGAAAATATATGCGGGAACAAAATCCGGAATCTGAAAAAACGGGCACGATCTGCGCAGAAGAGGCGGCGGAAAAAACAGGACTGGCATCTCAGGAACTTGTCGGGTTTCTGGAAAAGAGGATAATTACGGATGAGATGATCAGTGCCTACGGGCGGGTAATAGAACTTGAAGAAGACAAGGAAAAGATTAAAGAGGCAGGACTGAAAAAAATGAAGCTGGAGATGCGGCAGGAAAATTATGAACAGGCTCTTGAAACGGCAAAAACAGTTTCGGAGAAGACGGGAGGTTCGGAAAAACTCAGTGAGCTGATTGAGGGATGCGAAAAAAATATCCCGTAAAAAGGGAGGATGCCGGGTGACCAATCGGCTTGGTCCCCGGCATGTATTATGAAAAAGTTTATTCAAAATAACTTGTCAGCGTCTTGTTTAAGTGTTATCTGTCTGTTTCTCTTTCGATGGTTTTAGTATATGGGAGAGAAATGAAGAAAACATGATGAGATAATGAAAGATTTTTAAATGATAAATGAACAAATTATGAACAGGAAGACAAAGTAAAAGACCGATGGGGGAGCCATCGGTCTTTTGAGGGGAGTATAAATAATTAATAAGGGGTTGTAGAAAGTAACCTTTCTACAGTAAACAGTATAATATACGGAATTGGAAAAAGCAAGAAAAAGTTTTGAAAAAAGCAAAATTCGGCGGCGAGACGGCCATCCGGGCAAAAAAGCATAAAGGAAACGTATAAAAAGGTATGGATGAGACATACTAACGATGAACCAAAAAACAGGAGGGATTACACATGGCAAAGAATTATAGTAATACAAACAATTCAAACAAAAACGCAAACAACAGCTCTTCTTACGGAAACACACAGAGCAAGAACAAAAATTCCAACAAGAACAGCAGCAATTCTTATTCCAATGCTTCCAACAGCAAAAACTGCGGACGGAACACAGATGCCTATGACGAGTCAGACCGCTATTAGATCTGACGGCTGAGATTTCCGGAAAAACTGAAAAAATGACGGACGGGGCAGGGAAAGTTCAACTTTACTCTGCCCCTGATTTATAGTAAGATGTATACAGACAAAAAATAAGAACGGAGAAATTCATGGATAAAATGGAATGGATCGCGCCCTGTCATTTCGGTCTGGAATCTGTTCTCAAGCGTGAAATTCAGGATCTTGGCTATGAGATCGTACAGGTTGAGGACGGCAGAGTTACTTTCAGCGGAGGGATGGAGGCTGCATGCAGAGCTAATATCTTTCTGCGCACGGCGGAACGCATACTGCTGAAAGCAGGGAGTTTCAGAGCGAAGACGTATGATGAGCTGTTTGAGAAAACAAAAGAAATTCCGTGGGAAGATTACATACCCGAGGACGGAAAGTTCTGGGTGGCGAAAGCCGCATCGGTGAAGAGCAGATTGTTCAGTCCGTCGGATATTCAGTCCATTATGAAGAAAGCAATGGTAGAGCGCCTGAAATCCAGGTATCGTATACAGTGGTTCCCGGAGACAGGCGCTTCGTATCCGGTCAGGGTATTTCTTATGAAAGATATGGTGACAGTCGGACTGGATACAACGGGAGCGTCGCTTCACAAACGGGGATACCGCCCGGTGGCGGGAAAAGCGCCGATCGCCGAGAATCTTGCGGCCGCGCTGATCATGCTGACGCCGTGGAAAAAGGATCGGATACTTGTGGATCCGTTTTGCGGAAGCGGTACGTTTCCGATTGAAGCGGCCATGATGGCGGCAAATATTGCTCCCGGAATGAACCGCTCATTTACTGCGGAATCGTGGACAAACCTGATAGCTAAGAAGAACTGGTATGAAGCGGTTAATGAAGCTCAGGATATGATAGACGACGGGATCGAGACGGATATACAGGGGTATGATGCGGACGGTGAAGTCCTGAGGACGGCACGAAGAAATGCCGAGGAAGCGGGAGTCGGCCATCTGATTCATTTCCAGCAAAGAGAAGTAAAAGATTTAAGTCATCCGAAGAAGTATGGATTTATTATTACTAATCCGCCTTACGGAGAACGGCTGGAAGAGAAAGAGACGCTGCCTCGTATCTATAAAGATTTTGGAGAAGCTTACCGCAGGCTGGACAGCTGGTCCGCTTATATGATTACGAGTTATGAAGATGCGGAGCGGTATTTCGGCAGAAAAGCAGATAAAAACAGAAAAATTTATAACGGGATGATAAGAACATATTTTTATCAGTTTCAGGGGCCGAAACCGCCCAGACAGAAGAAATAGAGGATATACAGAAAATATGAAGAAAAGAATTATATTTGCAACAGGCAACGAAAATAAGATGAAAGAGATACGAATGATCCTGAAAGACCTTGGGATGGAGATCCTTTCGATGAAAGAGGCGGGGGTTGAAATCGAGATTGTTGAGGACGGGATGAGTTTTGAAGAAAATGCGGAGATCAAGGCGAGAGCTGTTGCCCGGGTTCTGACAAATGATATTGTTCTCGCGGATGATTCCGGTCTGGAAATCGACTATCTGGATAAGGCTCCGGGGATTTATTCTGCCAGATTTGCCGGTGAGGATACTTCTTATGATATAAAGAACCGCATTCTGCTGGACAGGCTGGAAGGCGTGCCGGACGAAGAGCGAACCGCAAGGTTTGTATGTGCTGTGGCCGCGGTGTTTCCGGACGGAACGGTGTCCACTGTGAGAAAGACCATCGAGGGAAGAATCGCGGAGGAAGCTGCCGGAGATAATGGATTCGGTTATGATCCGATCTTCTATGTCCCGGAGTATGGCTGCACGACGGCAGAGATGAAACCTGAACAGAAGAATGAATTGAGTCACAGAGGAAAAGCGCTTCGGGCGATGAGAGACATATTAAAAGAAAAAATCGGTGAGGAAATATAATGAGGGTATTGATCGTCAGTGATACACACGGCAGGCATAGAAATCTGGACCGCGCGCTGGAAGAAGCGGGCGAGATTGATGTATTTATCCATCTGGGTGATGTCGAGGGCGGAGAGGATTATATGAATGCCGTAATCGATTGTGAAAAGCATATGGTCCGGGGAAATAATGATTTCTTTTCCAGTCTGCCGCGTGAGGAGGAGTTTTATCTGTGCGGATATAAGGTATTTATCACCCATGGACATGCTTATTATGTATCTCTTGATCCTGAATATATTTTTGAAGAGGGGAAAGCGAGAAACGTGGATATAGTGATGTACGGACATACACACAGACCGTTTTTTGAACAGAAGGAGGGGCTTACTGTACTTAATCCGGGCAGCCTTTCGTTTCCCAGACAGGAAGGCAGGAAGGGCAGCTATATGCTTATGGAGATTGCCCCGAACGGTTCGGTTACATATGATCAGAGATATCTTGAATGAAAGCCGCAGGGGCCGGTGCGCGTCTGTTTTTTGCCAGACAGAGAGGAAATGAAAAAAAATAAAAAAGTTATGTAAAAAAATGTTGACATTAGGAAAATCATATAATATAATAGTCAATGCGCTACGGGAAGACAGGAAACGTAGTAAAGAATACCGGGGTGTGGCTCAGCTTGGCTAGAGCGCCTGGTTTGGGACCAGGAGGTCGCAGGTTCGAATCCTGTCACCCCGATATGTGCGGGTGTAGTTCAATGGTAGAACACCAGCCTTCCAAGCTGGATACGTGAGTTCGATTCTCATCACCCGCTTTTCCTGTGAAATACCAGGAAAGGCAAATGAATATTTGCATCAGAGTCTGTAGCTCAGCTGGATAGAGCAACGGCCTTCTAAGCCGTAGGTCGTGGGT
>ERZ1643247.2984-NODE-2984-length-12516-cov-14.147099_pt1 | contig 12516 bp, 10 predicted proteins | sample MGYA00579264_ERZ1643247 | MGnify/ENA primary metagenome ERZ1643247 (study PRJEB29033, sample SAMEA4952262) | chicken gut metagenome | biome: Broiler Chicken; feature: Gastrointestinal Tract; material: Caecum | place: Ireland | collected 2018 | study: Broiler... | reverse complement strand
ATCCCTCCTCCTCCGCCAGCAAAATCCCGCCGTTTTCGGCGGGATTTTCCATAGCATGGGCGGAGGGCTTCGCAACCCGAGGCTGACGCGGTTCGCCGTCCTGCGTGTACTCCGCACGCAGATCAGACGACGGCTCTCCGCTATTCCGTCGCACTGCGTGCTCCTTACGAATCCCTCCTCCTCCGCCAGCAAAATCCCGCCGTTTTCGGCGGGATTTTCCATAGCCTGAGCGGAGGGATTCGCAAACCCGAGGCTGATGCGCTTTACCCCACCGAAATTCCTGCGGAATTTTGGCGGGGACCCCGCCTATTAGTGTTAATCACGGTAGGATATCAAAATTCTGCACGTCGGCAGTAACTTGCCCAAATAAGCTGTTTGGTCGCACGGCGTGCTCCTTACGAATCCCTCCTCCTCCGCCATTAGTGAATAATGCGAACTCTGAAAACGAGTTCGTATTATTTTTGCCGACGATTACCTTGATATTGTGTTTATTAAATCCGAAATCTGTAAAAAAGCAGCTGCTTGCTTCCGGCAAAATCTTGTCATTCGATGGGGGTTTTAATAAATTGGCGGGAAAAAGGCGGATATCGATGCCGAACGATGTCGATATATGTGTAAATAAAGTGTTGACCAGGTATTTAGTATTGCAGAAAGGCTTTTTGATGAATTTTGTTTATGAAGAGCCTTTTTCCTTTTTTTTGAGTGTTGACAAGAAGGGGGACAGTGTTTAGAATCGAGATGGATGGTTCGGTTCGGAGAACAAGGAGGGCGCCGGAGAGGATAAAATGACGATTTCGGAGATTGCTAAACTTGCCGGTACGTCGCGCGGTACGGTTGACCGCGTGATCAACGGGCGCGGAAAAGTCAACAAGGAACTTGCCGAGAAGATCATGGAGATCGTAAAATCGAGCGAGTACGAAGTGAACGGCTCCGCGCGCGCTCTTTCCATGTCCCAGAAAAAGTACGTCGTCGGCATTGTGATAAATTCGATCGGCAATCCGTTTTTCAGCCGCGTCAGACAAGGCTTCGAGGACAGCCGCAAGAAATGGGAAAATTTCGGGCTGGAGATGTACTACAAGGAGATCCGCGGCTACAACGAAGAGGAGCAGATCGAGGCGATAGACGACGTCGCCGCGCGCGGCGTAAACGTGCTTGCGCTCACCCCCATCAACACTCAGCGCGTCATTGACAAGCTCAATTCGCTCACTATCCCCATCGTGACGTTCAACAACGATCTGCGCCTGGACAAGAAGTTTGCCTACATCGGCTGCAACTATGCCGAGAGCGGCAATATGTGCGGAGATCTCGCCGCGCTGATGCTGCCTGACGGCGGCAGGGTGGAAGTGATCACCGGCTCGCTCAATACGCTGGGACACAGACAGCGTGTGGAGTGCTTCGCCGAGCGTATAGCGCGCAAGAAATGTTCGATATCCATAGCGGAAAACAACGACGACGACGAGCTGTCGTACTCGCTGGTACACGATATGCTTGCGGGCGAGAGCGTCCCGGATCTGATCTACTTCAGTGCGGGCGGCATCGCCGGCGGGCTGCAGGCGGTGGAGGAGAGCGGCAAACGCGTCGGCGTCCTGACCGTGGACGAAACCGCCGCCGTTGTCGAAGGCATGAAGTCCGGACTGGTGGGGGCTTCGGTCACACAGCAGCCGTACGAACAGGGAAGAATGACGATAGACATCATAGCGCAATATCTTTATTCGCGCAAACTGCCGGCGCACAAGCACAATTTCACAAAAAATCTCGTGCTTCTTCCGAGCATGCTCAAAGTGTAGCCCGCGGCATCGTTTCGACTGCATTGCGGTAATCCCGGTCCACCGTCACGAACGGCGGATTTTTTTTGCGGAAAACGGGGGTGAATCCGCCCTGAAAGGCACCCGCGGAGAGAAAAAATACATTTTTTTTACAAATTTTCCGAGTGTTTCCGGACGTCATATAATTTATAAATAAATTATATCTTGCGCCAAATAATACAGAAACCGTATTTTGTAGGGGTAGTCAACAAAAATTACATATTGACAAAGCGACGATCCATGCTAGACTATAAGTGTGCACGAGCACAACATGATTTGCAGTCACCATAAAGTTACATAACTCCCATACTACGGGCTTTCTGCAATCATTTGCGTGCACGGGCACACCACTGCCGTCGAAACGCTGCGTCCCGACGGTGAATGATTCAGGAGGAAAACAGTATGGGCAAACGACTTGTAACTTTGACCACCTGCCAATGGGCGGATCTTCCTTTCGAAGAACTCTGCAAGACCGCGAAGGAAATGGGATACGACGGGCTGGAGATCGCCACGTGGGGAAATTTCGATCTCGACCGCGCGTACGAGGACGACAAGTACGTCGAGTATATACTTGCGACTCTTAAGAAGTACGGTCTGGTGTGCAAGGCGCTCGCAACGCACATCATAGGGCAGTGCGTAGGCGACGCTCCCGATCCCAGGCTCAACAATTTCGCGCCCGCGGCGCTTGCGGACAAACCCGACGAGATCCGCGCGTGGGCGATCGCGTCCATGAAAAAGGCTCCCGCGGTGGCAGCGAAAATGGGCGTGAAGGTCATTACCGGCTTTACCGGTTCGCCGATCTGGAAATATCTTTATTCCTTCCCCCAGACCACGGAAAAAATGGTGGAAGACGGCTACGACGAGATCGTCGCGCTGTGGACTCCCATCCTTGACGAATTTGACAAATACGGCGTGAAATTCGCTCTGGAAGTGCATCCGGGCGAGATCGCCTTCGATTACTATTCGACAGTCAAACTTCTTGAAAAATTCAATTACAGAGAAACTTTCGGTCTTAACTTCGACCCCAGCCATCTGCTGTGGCAGGGCGTGACGCCCCACCTCTTCCTTAAAGACTTCATGGAAAAGGGCAGAGTCTACCACGTCCACATGAAGGACGCCGCGGTCACACTGGACGGCAGGAGCGGACTTCTCGGCTCGCACATCGATTTCGGCGATCTGCGCCGCGGGTGGAACTTCCGCTCGCTCGGGCACGGCGGCGTAAACTTCGAGGAGATCATCCGCGTGCTCAACGCCTACGGCTACGAAGGCCCGCTCTCCGTCGAGTGGGAGGACAGCGGCATGGACAGGCTGATGGGCGGCAAGGAAGCGTGCGAATTCGTCAAAAAGATCGACTTCAAGGCGTCCGACGTGAAATTCGACGACGCCATCTCCAACAAGTAAACCGCGCCGCGAACGACACGGCACGCCGCACAGCGGTGTAAACGGAGGTAAATTATGGCAAAGGAAATCAAATACGGCATGGTAGGCGGTTCGATATACGCGTTCATCGGCGAAGTGCACCGCAAGGCGCTCGCGTTCGACACCAGGGCGGAACTGGTGGCAGGCTGCTTCTCCAACGTGGAATCCGAGAATGTGGACACCGCGGCGGCGTACGGCGTTGCTCCGGAGCGCACTTACAAGGATTACAAGGAAATGGCGGCCGCGGAAGCGAAGCGCGCGGACAAGATCGACTTCGTGTCCATATGCACGCCCAACTTCCTGCACTACGAAGTGGCGAAAGCGTTCCTGCTTGCGGACATAAACGTCGTATGCGAGAAGCCGCTGTGCTTTGCGGTGGAAGAGGCGGAAGAGCTTGAAAAACTCGCCGCAGAGAGGGGACTGATCTTCGCGGTGACCTACGCTTATACGGGATACGTCATGCCGAAAGTCATGAAAGAGATGATCGCAAACGGCAAGATCGGCAAGATCGCGACAGTCATAGCGGAGTATGCCCAGGACTGGCTCCTTGACGAACTTTCGCCCGAAAAGCAGGGACAGGCAAAGAACCTTTCCGTGTGGCGCACCGATCCGAAGTTCTCCGGCATCTCCAACTGCGTCGGCGACATCGGCACGCATGCGGAGAACATGGTGCATTACCTTACCGGACTCAAGATCAAACGCCTTATGGCTGTGACGGACAGTTACGGCCACGCGCTCGATCTCAACGCCAACATCATCGTGGAATACGAAAACGGCGTGAAAGGGCAGTATTGGTGCTCGCAGATAGCGGCAGGCAGAATGAACGGACTCGTCGTGAGAATATACGGCAGCGAAGGATCGCTGGAGTGGGAACAGCACTTCCCCGACTATGTGAAGTACACTCCGAGAGGACAGGCTACGCAGATACTCTCCAAGCGCAACTCTTACATTCACGAAGCGGCGCACGCGGCGGCGAGAATACCGTCCGGACACCCGGAGGGATATTACGTCGCGTTTGCCAACACCTACCGCAACATTCTGAACGCCGTCGCAAAGAAGAAAGCCGGCAAGGCTCTCACCGACGCCGACCTCGACTTCCCGAAAGTGACGGACGGCGTGAACGGAGTGAAGTTCGTGCATGCTGTAATAGACAGTGCGAAGGCTGACGGCGCATGGGTGGACATCGGCTGACCGCCGCGCCGGGCGCGGGCGCAAACGCGCCGACATAACCACGAAATTAATCGAGAGATTAATTAATAAAAAATGAAAAGGAGCAAAATTATGAAAAGCAGAGCTATCAGAAAAATAGTGGCACTTGTCATTATTGCGGCGCTCGCAGTCACGATGGCGTTCACGCTCGCAGCGTGCAACAACGAGAGCGGCGGTGCGGACATAGCGATACTGGTTCCCAGCGCGGATCACGGCTGGACCGGCGCAATACTTGACAATGCGAACGCATGGGCGGATCAAATCAATGCCGAAGGTACTTATTCCGCAAAGGTAATTACCGCTACGGACGTTGCGGCTCAAAGCGCGCAGATCGAGGATATCGCGGCGAACCAGAACTACAAAGCGGTCGTCATCCTGCCTTACAGTGACGCCGTTGAAAGTTCTCTCCAGATCCTTGCCAACACGGATATCCCCTTCATCATGGTTGACAGAATAGTCAACAGCGTTGTCGACGACGCCGTCGCGACCGTCAAGGGCGACAACTATCAGATCGGTTACAAGACCGGTATGCGCTTCATCGAGCAGGGCCTTACAGCGGGTGACAGCGTCCTTATCGTTCCCGGCGACAACTCCACTGTCCCGATCACCAGAAACGAAGGATTCTTTGACGCGCTTGCCACCGCAGGACTGAGCAGAAGCAATCTCGAGGTCGTTGAACTCCCCAACACCGACTGGGCGCGCAGTAAAGCAAAAGAGTCGTTCACCAGCTTTGCCAGCAGAGCAGACTTCGGTGACTTCGACTTCATCTTCACGCATGACAGCGAGCTTTCCATGGGCATTTTCGAAGTGCTTAACGAATCCACGCTGACCGCCGAGCAGAAGGCAACGTTCTTCGGCAACGGCGACGAGGTCGTGCTTGCGTCTTCCTCCGGTCTTGACGAAGCATACGCAGTGCTCAGAGGAGAGACCTATCAGAGTATCTACGGACAGCTCAAAGACTTCTTCGACGTGACGTATCCTCCCACCATGATCGTTGACGCGCTCGATATGATGGTCGATTATCTCAACGGCGAACAGCTTGCCAACACCGCTGTCATCATCGAAGTTGACGTAGTCGACGCAACCAATGTCCGCGACTTTGTCGGATTTGACTAAGCCGCAAAGTACAGTCTGAAGTACTGACACAATCATCATGAAGTCTCCCGCGGAGTCTTGTGCTCCGCGGGGGACGCCCCCCAAGATCCCGTACGTTACCGTTGCCGGACTTCGGCAGCACAGAATCCTAGAAGAATAAGCAAGAGGGAATTATGAGCAACATTCTTGAGATGAAGGGCATCGAAAAAGCGTTTTTCGGCGTTACGGTGCTCAATAAGGTGGATTTTGCCGTAGAGCATGGCGAAGTGCATGCGCTCCTCGGCGAAAACGGTGCAGGTAAATCCACGCTTATGAACATTCTTGCGGGCGTCTACACCCGTGACGGCGGAGAAGTCGTTTTCGACGGCAAGCCGCTTGTCAACACCACGGTGCAGAAGTCCGAGAGTGCGGGCATTGCCTTCGTGCACCAAGAGATCAACGTCTTCAACGACCTCAAGGTGTACGAGAACATCTTCATGCGTAAGGAGATCACCAAATTCGGCGTGCTCAACAAACGCGCGATGATAAAGCAGTCCCGCGAACTTTTCGAGCGGCTCGGCGTCGACATCGATCCGACAGAACTCGTTTCCACATTCGACACGGCAAAAAAACAGTTGCTTGAGATAGCGAAGGCGCTTTTCGTGAATGCGAAACTCATCATTCTCGACGAGCCGACCACCGCTCTCAGCAACGAGCAGATAGAACATCTTTTCTCCATAGTCAACAGACTGAAGAACGAAGAGGGCGTGTCCTTCATCTTCATCTCTCACAAGATGAACGAGATATTCGCTCTTGCCGACCGCTATACCGTGCTGCGCAACGGCGAAATGGTGGGCACGGGCAGCATAGCGGACACCGATCCGGAGAGCGTGACCAAGCTAATGGTCGGCAGCTCGTACAGCGCGGCGGACGTCTACAGCGCGCGCAAACTGGGCGACGAGGTCCTGCGCGTGGAAAACCTCACGGGAGAGGGATTCCACGACGTCAGTTTCTCCGCCCGCAAAGGCGAGATCATAGGACTCACGGGGCTGAAGGGCGCCGGCGTCAGCGAAGTTATGCAGGCCGTGTTCGGGGCGGTGCCGGCGGAGTCGGGCAAGGTATTCCTCAACGGCAGGGAGATAAGGGTAGGCTCGATACACAAAGCCATGAAACACAGCGTCGGCATGGTGGCGGCCAACAGGAAGGAAAACTCCGTCATTCCCGACATGACGCTGCTGGAGAACGGATATATCGCACAGCACACCATTTCCATGAAACAGCCGTTTATTGTCAAAAGACGCGAGATAAAGCGTTTCAACGAGCGGAAGGAGCAGCTTTCCATCAAAGCCAACAGCCATAGCGACCTCATCACTTCGCTGTCCGGCGGCAATCAGCAAAAGGTCATCCTGGCACGCTGGCTCAACACCAATGCGGACATTCTCCTGCTTGACAATCCCACGCAGGGCATAGACGTCGGTGCGAAGGCGGAGATATATAAGCTCATTCTCAAACTTGCGGAGGAAGGCAAGACGATACTCGTCAACACGCTTGAGATCCCGGAAGTGCAGAAAGTCGCGGACCGCTGTATAGTTTTCTATCACGGTACGATAAAGAAAGTCCTCGAAAGAGGCGACATCACCGAGGAGACGGTGATGTTACATGCAACCAATGCGATCCAGGAGGAAGCAGTCAATGGCTAAGAAAGAGTTCAAAAACCCGTTTGAAAGTGTAAAGAACATTTTCGCGAAAAAGCAGGAAGTGACTGCCGACGGAGAAGTCGCCGTCACGGAAAAGAAAAAGATCACCGGCGCCGATGTGAAAAAATTTGCCGGCAAAGCGTGGAGCGGTTACAGTTTCATTTTCGTCTTCATAGCGATATTTGTCATATGGCTTATCATCACTGCCGGGGCGACCAACTGGAACGGCGTCATGAACGTCCTGCGTCATTCCTCCGCGATAGGGTTGATTGCGATCGGCATGGGGCTTGTCATCATCACCGGAGGGATTGATCTTTCGGTCGGTTCTACGCTCATTCTTACGGCGGTAATGGCCGTCGAGGTGTTCAATTCAACCAACAGTATCTTCGCTACTTTCATAGTGTCGGTTCTGTTCGGCGGCGGGCTCGGACTCTTCAACGGTATTCTCATAGGCAAGGCTAAGATGCCCGCGTTCATAGTTACGCTGGCGACGATGCTTGCTTACAGGTCGATAGCGCAGTATTTTGTCAATACGGGCGCTTCCAATGTAAACGGTTCGATATCGGCGCTCAACCGCGACCTCAGCAGTTACGAGGCATTCTTCGATTTCGGCAACGGGTTTGTTGCCACGATACCGATCACCGGCATATTGCTCATCGTCGTCACGATTGTCTTCGTCTTTGTGGCCAACAGGACTAAGTACGGCAGACACGTTTATGCGATAGGCAGCAACGAAAAAGCGGCGTATCTTGCCGGCGTCAATGTGGATTGGATCCGGGTGTCCGTCTATGCAATCACCGGAGCGCTCGTAGGTTTTGCCGCATTCCTCACGCTCGCAATGAGCGGTAACGTCGACTCTGCCACAACGGCTAAGAACTACGAAATGTACGCGATAGCCGCGGTCGTCATCGGCGGCATATCCATGGCGGGCGGCAAGGGCAAGATCATCGGCGTGCTGTTCGGCGCAATGAGCTATACGGTCATCGACAAGATAATCGTCGCTCTCGGACTTGGCGGTCTGATCAACGACGCAATCAAAGGAGCGATACTGCTTGCGGCGGTGTTCCTCCAGCTGGTCGGTCCTATGCTCCGCGGCGTGAAGATAAGCGAGCAGATCAAGGAGATCACCTCCAAATGGCTGTCTTTCGGTAAGTCCAAAAAGGCGTTGCTTGCCGAAGGCGCGGACGGCGGAGATGCGGAAGTCGTCACCGGCTCTTCCGACGACGCGGTGACCGAAGCGGAGGAGGCCGCCGAACGTGCCGTCGAAGAAGTGCTTGACGGTCACGACTCTCCCGAAGCTGCGGCAAAGGCTGCGGAAACGGCAGAGAGCGCGGAAGCGGCGGCAGAGAGCGGGGAGAATCCTCCCGAAGAATGATTTCGCCGCCCGCAACGGGCGGCATCCCGGCAAGGAAGCATACTGATCGGGCATGCGTGCGCGCGTACGTCGGCTTCGTATAACCCGAAAACGCGTTCCTGCCGCAACGCAAGGTAATCAAGGTCCCACCTTATCTATAAAGCGAGGTAATGAAAATGAGAAGTTACGATGAAGTCAAAAGAGTAGAATACGCTCCGGAATCCAAAGAGCCTTTCGCTTTCAAGTTCTATAATCCCGACGAGGCGGTCATGGGCAAACCCATGCGCGAACACCTCAAATTCGCAATGAGCTACTGGCATACCATCGATGCGGACGGAGTGGATATGTTCGGCTCAAGCACCATGGACAAGACTTTCGGGCTGGCGTCCGATCCGCTTGCGATGTACCGCAAGAAGGCGGACTTCGCGTTCGAACTTATGGATAAGCTGCAGCTGGACTACTATTGCTTCCACGACGTCGACATCGCTCCTGAGGGCAAGACCGTTGCCGAGAGCATGAAATACTTCGGCGAGATGGTGGATTACATTGCCGTATTGCAGAAAAAGCACGGTAAAAAGCTGCTGTGGAACACCGCCAACAACTTCGGCGACAAGAAGTTCATGGCAGGCGCGGCCACCAGCCCCAACGCCGACGTGTACGCAGTGGCGGCGGCTAAAGTGAAAGCCGGTATCGACGCCGCGATAAAGCTAGGCGGCGACGGATACGTCTTCTGGGGCGGCAGAGAAGGATATGACACGCTTCTCAACACCGACATGGCGCTGGAGCTGGACAATCTGGGCAGATTCATGCAAATGGCGCGCGATTACGCCCGTGCGAAAGGCTTCAAGGGAGCGTTCTATCTCGAACCCAAGCCCAAAGAACCCACCAAACACCAGTACGATTTCGACGCCGCGACGTGCATGAACTTCATCCGCACCTACGGGCTCGAAGGCGACTTCAAGCTCAACATCGAGGCCAACCACGCCACGCTTGCGGGGCATACGTTCCAGCACGAACTGCGCGTGGCGAGCGTGAACGACGGCTTCGGCTCGATCGACGCCAACCAGGGCGACTATCTCCTGGGCTGGGACACCGACCAGTTCCCCACCAACGTCTACGAAACAATGCTTTGCATGTACGAGGTCATCAAGGCGGGCGGTTTCACGACGGGCGGTCTTAACTTCGACGCGAAAACGCGCCGCCAGTCAAACACTTTCGAGGACATTCTGCTTGCATACATAGCGGGTATGGACGCGTTCGCACTCGGACTGCGCCTCGCCGTCAAGGTCATCGAGGACGGCAGGATCGACCGCTTCGTAGAGGAGCGCTATGCCAGCTATAATACCGGCATAGGCAAAAAGATCGTCGAGGGCAAGACCGATCTCCAGGAGCTTTACGACTACGCTATGGGGCTCGGCGAGATCAAAGTGGAGAGCGGCAGACAGGAGTACCTCGAAGCCGTGCTCAACGACATCATGTTCGGCTGAGAGCCGTACCGCGGAATTCCGGCGGAGTGTGACCGTATGAAAACATTTCTCGGAGTCGACCTGGGTACTTCATCCGTAAAGACCGTGCTTGCGGACGGAGAGGGGAGGATCCTGGACAGTGAGTCCGAAAAATATCCTCTCCTGCTTCCGCAGGACGGCTGGTCGGAGCAGTCTCCGGAAGACTGGTACGCCGCCGTACTTGCCTGCTTGCGCAGGCTCGGCGGACGTCGCGATCTCAAAGAGGTGGCAGGCGTGTCCTTTTCGGGACAGATGCACGGACTCGTCGTGCTTGACGGGGAGGACCGCGTGATCCGTCCGGCTATCCTGTGGAACGACAACCGCACCGCCGAAGAATGCGCCTTTCTGAACGAAACCGTAGGCAGGGACAAACTGCTCGAATGGACGGGTAACGTCGCCTTCACGGGATTCACCGCCCCCAAACTGATGTGGCTCAGGAAGCACGAGCCTGAGAATTTCGCGCGTATCGCCAAAATAATGCTCCCAAAGGACTATGTCGCATACATGCTCAGCGGAGTGTTCGCAAGCGACGTTTCCGACGACAGCGGCACGCTCTATTTCGACGTAAAGAACCGCTCGTGGAGCAAGCCGATGCTCGACATCATAGGCATAACCGAGGCGCAGCTCCCGGCAATATACGAGTCGACCGACGTCATAGGAAAAGTCAAGCCGGAGTTCGCCGCGGCGAGCGGACTGAACCCGGACGCGAAGATCGTCATGGGAGGCGGCGATCAGGCGGTCGGGGCAGTGGGTACCGGCACGGTGGAAGAGGGGACAATGTTCGTGTCCCTGGGTACAAGCGGAGTCGTGTTTGCTCCGTGCGCGGAATTTGCGGCGAGCACCAACGGCGGTATGCACGTGTTCCGCCACGCGAACGGCGCGTTCCATTTCATGGGCTGTATGCTGAGCGCGGCGGGATCCATGCAATGGTGGTCGGAGTCGGTCACGGGTAAGTCCGTCGCCGAGCTTATAGACGAAGTGGACGCCTCCGCCGCAAACGACCTGATATTTCTGCCGTATCTGACCGGAGAGCGCAGCCCGATAAACGATCCTGATGCAAAAGGCGTGTTTTACGGACTTAATCTGTCGCATAAACGTGCCGATATGACGAAAAGCGTCATCGAAGGCGTATGTTTCGGATTGAAGGACTGCTACGATAACATCAGGAAGATGGGCGCCGAAGCGTCCTATGCCCGCGTGATAGGAGGAGGATCGAAGTCCGACAAATGGATGCAGATCCTCGCCGACGTGCTGGGGCTGGAACTCAGGCGCATCAACACCTCCGACGGCGCCGGTCTGGGCGCGGTGATCATCGCCATGACCGGCTGCGGCGTGTTCGGCTCATTGAAGGAAGCGTGCGCGAAGCTCATCGGTGACACCGACCGTTTCGTGCCGGATCCGTCCGCGCATGCGCGCTACGAAAAAAAATTCGCGGCATTCAAAGAAGTGTACGAGCGGCTGAAATGAAAAAACCGGACGCGGTGCTGCTTCTCAAAAAATTCGCCTTGCTCGTGACAGGCGTCGCGGTCACGCACTTCGGCGTTGCGCTGAGCATGATACCCGACATCGGCATAGGCGCGTACGACGCCTTCGGGCTGACGGTAGCGTATCTCACGGGCGTGGACGTAAGCATAATATACGCCGCGATGTCGGGAGTGTTCCTGCTGGGGCAGATCCTCATCGAACGCCGCAGTTTCCGCCTTACGGAACTGTTTCAGCTGGTGTTCGTGTTCGGGAGCGGATTCTTCACGGCGCTGTTCACCGAATATGTGTTCGACGGCGTGACGGTGGACGGATATGCCGCCAAGATATTCGTGCTTGCGGCAGCCATAATGTGCAAGGCGGTAGGGCTCATAACCATAATCGAGTCCTATCTCATCAGAGTGCCGATGGAAGGCTTCTGCGTGTGCATTGCGGAGCGCACTCCGTTTTCGATGGGCAAAGTGCGAATGGCGTTCGACGTTCTGTTCGTATTGTCCGTGGCGGTCATCACTCCGCTTGCGGACGTGCCCTGGACAGTAAGGGAAGGCACGGCGATAGCCTTCATCATACACGGTCCCATGCTGGATATACTCCAGAAGCCCGCAAGAAAGATCTTCGGCAAAATGGGAGTATATCCGCCGTATATGGCTTCGGGCGCGCGTCTGATATACAGACGCAACCGCGCCGCGGCGGCTCCGGCCGCAGACAAAATGTGACAGACAGCTTGCTTCATAATAACCCTCCTTTTTCAGAATCTGAACGAAAGCCTGTTTCATCTCTTCCTGGATTCGGCAAAAGACGGACGGTCAATCGGACCTCCGTCTTTTGCTTTTCATGCCGGATTTTTGAAAAAAATATAGCGGGGTAAACACCGGGCCCCTCGGCCAAAAATCGCTGATTTTTGACCGGGGCGGCTATCGGGGTCCCCCGCAATAATTCCCGCAGGGAATTTTGTGGGGTATAAATCGGGG
>ERZ1643247.2981-NODE-2981-length-12530-cov-7.604729_pt1 | contig 12530 bp, 18 predicted proteins | sample MGYA00579264_ERZ1643247 | MGnify/ENA primary metagenome ERZ1643247 (study PRJEB29033, sample SAMEA4952262) | chicken gut metagenome | biome: Broiler Chicken; feature: Gastrointestinal Tract; material: Caecum | place: Ireland | collected 2018 | study: Broiler... | reverse complement strand
AGGGTTTCATAACCCCATCGGTGCCTTTCGCAGAAAGGTGGTTTATAGATATGAATAAAAAAGGAAGGAATAGGTTTTATGATTTATTTGACTTAAAAGAGTGGGAAGTCAGATGGACACTAGGCGTTAGTGTTTTTCTATTGTTATTTTTTTTAGTCATTAATTTCTATGCTGATTTTTTACAGTATAAAGAATCAATTTCAAATTTAATAATTTGTTTTGTAGGAGCAATGCTCGGACTTCTAGGATTTGCTTTAAGTGGAATTGCAATTATTGTTAGCCTATTTACGAAAGAAGAGACTGCGAACATCAGTGCAATTAATGGCGAGAATACAATTGCGGATATTTTATCAAGCTACAGTTTTTTAGCAAAAAATATTGCTATTCAATGCCTTGCATTGCTTATACTGTATTTCCTTAATGAGAGCAATGCAGATATTGCCCCAATATTATTGTTTTATATATTAGTCTGGATGGAGCTATATCATGTAGTATTTATTATACTTTATACGGTTGCATTGGTTAAAAATTGTATCGAATTATATAAGATAAAAAATATATATTCTAAAATAAATCGAACACAAAGAAGTATACATGATGAAGTTAATGAGGTTAAAATTGATTATATTTTTTCGACTTTAATAAATATTTACGGGTTTTCTCAAAAAGAAGTTATTGACGGTTTGCTCACATTTATTGAAGATTCAAACATACAAAACAAAGAATCTGTAATTAAATATATAAAAAGCCAGTATGCTATAAAGTGAAGGAAATGACATAAATAAGGAAATCTCTCATTTTGTACTTTTTCTTACATTGTTTTATGATGCCTTGTACATACTATCTCCGAGGTGATAGCATGAACAAAAAGCAGCAGGAGCAGAAGAACAAACAGAAGAGTCTGAACAAGTTCAATAGCGTAACTGAGAAGGTGAAGCCGGAAAATCAGAATCAGGGTCACAACGTCCGATCTGAAGCGGTGGAACCGAAGAACAGGAAAGTTTAAGACATCCGAGAGGGTGTCTTTTTCTGTTGAAAAAATCGAACACCTTGATATAATATATTTATGTGGTGTTAGAGCAGGAGATTGGGGGAAAAATGAAAGATACGATTAAATCTGCTTTAATCACGGGTGTTTTTGGAATTGCTGTTGCGATAATAACTGGCATATTTACTTATAAGGCTGGTGGAGAAGAAGTTGAGCAAAGAATTGATAATCAAGTAAGTCAAGTTGTAGCGGTAGATAATGGAGATGTGGACGCGGCAGTAGGGTACTTGGTTTCAAGAGTTGAGGATTTAGAAGATGAAAACGAATTGTTGAAGGCGCAATTAGATGGATCATCAACAGGAATAGGTAATCCTGGAACAGATAGTGGCTCGGGGACTGATGGTGTTGATGATGCGATTGGGAAAGTAGATATTTTTACATTCTTACCTTTTAAAGAAGGAAGGGAGCAATTCATTTATTCTTCCGGAAGTCAAAAAGATAATGTTGGAAATTCTTATCCTGCAGGTTATTATATTACCTATGATGGTCAACAGAATAAAAACAGCTTGGTGTGTTATATATTAGATGGGAAATATAGCACTTTGCATGGCCAGATTGCTATAGCTTACGGATATAAAGATGTAAAAGAGGAAGTTTGGGTTGAATTTTACAATGGAGATACCTTAATAAAAAGAACGGATAGTATATATTCGGGAATCAAACCAGTAGAGTTTTCAGTAGATGTAACTCAGGTGGAAGAATTAACGATACGTATAAATGGTGGAAGTCAACGCTCTGGTATTTTGACTCAAGGATTTTATTTAGAGTAGTAGATAAATGAAATGATTTAAAGGGCACTCTAATAGGGTGCCATTCTTATGCGGGCATATCACCAATGGCAGATGTGCAGGGCCGCGCCCTGCGTTCCGGTTCGACTCCGGGTATTGCAGAGCAGAAGAAATAAGGTTTGATAAAGATGATTAGATACCACCAGTCAGAAATGGCTGGTGGTTTTCTTATGCCGGAACGTAGCTCAGTAGGTAGAGCACCTGTCTTATACACAGTATGTCGAAGGTTCGATCCCTTCCGTTCCGATTGGCCACCAGGCTATTGTGTACACATAAAGGAAGGCGGATAGCATAAACGGAAGTGCGCGCGGTGAGAACTGCGGTGTTGCCGGGTTCGATTCCTGGCCTGCCCGCTGAACAGAAAGGAAAAGTAAAGATGCCAATCTATAAAAGATGTAGCAGGTGTGGAAAGAGAATACCATCCGGAAGCATATGCCCATGTATCAGGCAGCGCCATAGAGAGTACGACAGGTACAGCAGGGACCAGAAGAGCAGGAATTTCTACAACAGTAAAGAGTGGGAGCTGGGGAGAGCTGTTGCATTAGATGCTGATGGTGGGATTGATGTGTATCTGTTTATGACGGAAGGAACCATAGTAATAGCTGATACAGTGCATCATATCATACCGCTTAAGGATGATTGGAACAAAAGGATAGACATAGATAACATGATGAGTCTGAGTAGCGATACACACAGCATGATCGAGCAGATGTACAGGAAAAATAAAGCTCAAATGATAAGAAAGCTGCAGGGAATGATTAAGGAATACCGAGGACGGCGAGAACCAGGGGGGGATCTGAAAAAGTTTTGAAAAATTCGGTCTGACCGCACGTCCTCCTCTCTTTACATAAATTTCCGAATTGAAATAAAAAGTTGGCAGCGTGAAAGGAGGGATCCGGATGGCAAGACAGAGAAAAGTTGTTGATATGCAGACAGCGCATCTGACACAGAAAGAAAAACAGAAGAAAAAAGCTGAAGAACGTGAGATTATTACAGGCAACGAAGCTTTGGACAAGCCTCCGGCCTGGCTTTTGAATGCGGATGCAAAAAAAGAATGGAAACGAATTGTCGGAGAACTCAAAAAGATAGAAGTTGTAGGAAATCTGGACTATGCGAATCTGGCATGTTACTGCAATGCATATGCGAATTACATAAAGGTCACACGTCAGTTAAAAAAGGAGCCATACTGCATAAAACGAGAGACCAGGACCGGAGTAATCGTGGTAAAGAATCCTCTGATCGATATACAGACAAATTATGCTGCAGAGATGCGAAAGTTTGCGGGACTGTGTGGAATGACGATTGACTCAAGGCTTAAGGCAGCTGTTCAGAAAGTGGACGAAAAAGAAGAAAAACTTGAGCAAAAATTCGGGGCGATATGATGAAACAGTATGAAGACATAAAAGCATATGCGAAGAAATGCATATCAGGTGAAATAATAAGCTGCAAGAAACATAAATGGGCATGTATGCGGTTCTTGAGAGATGCGGAAAAGACAGAATCAGATCCGGATTATCCATATTACTGGAGTGAGGAATCAGCACAGAACATTGTGGACTGGTTTTCTCTCCTCAGACATTCGAAAGGAACTTTGGCTGGAGAACCAATCATATTGACAGAGTGGCAGAGGTTCAGAATATGTCAGATTTACGGGTGGCGCAGAAAGAAGGATGGCCGGAGACGATTCAAGAAGAGCTTTACGGAAGTAGCAAGAAAGAATGCGAAGTCGCAGGAAGAGGCGGGAATCGCACTATACGAAGCATCCGTAACAGCGGTAAAAAATAATGAGGTATGTGAAATTTATACCGCCGGAGTAAAAAGGGAGCAGTCCAAGATTGTATTTAATGAGGCCGGTCTGATGTTGAGGGGGTCGCCGCTCAGAGAGAAGTTTGACGTAAGACGGGATGCAATTACACACCGGAAGAGCGGAAGCTTCATAAAGGCATTGAGCAAAGAAGATGGAAAATCTGGAGATGGAACGAATCCGGCAAATCTGATTATAGATGAGTACCACCAGCATCCGACAACAGAGTTTTATGATCTGGGCCTTGGATCAAACACGAAAGAGCCTCTACTGATGATCATTACAACGGCAGGAGTGGATCTTACCAGTCCGTGCTATACCATTGAATATGCGTATTGCTCAAAGATATTAGCCCCTGATGTAGATGTGGAAGATGAGGAATACCTCGTTGATATCTGCGAACTGGATGAAGAGGATTACGCCGATCTTGAGAGGCTGGATGATGAGAACCTATGGTATAAAGCAAATCCGATTCGAATGACATATGAGGAAGGACGAGAGAAAATACGGGGAGATTATAAAATTGCCCGTGAACAGCCGGAGCATATGAACTCTTTCCTTACAAAATGCCTGGATATCTGGGTACAGGCCCGGGAAAACGGATACATGGACATGGCCAAATGGAAAGCCTGCCAGGTAGACAAGCTGCCGATCGACACAAAGGGAATGAGTGTATATGTGGGATTTGATATGTCTGCTAAAATCGACCTGACTTCAGTTGCGTTCATTATTCCATTTTTATCTGGGGAATATGATTCAACGGGGAAAGAAATTGTGAAATATATTGTGTTTTCGCATTCGTTCATCCCGAATCGGGAGAAACTGATCGAGAGAAAAAGAAAAGACAAAGTGGATTATGACGCATGGGAGAGAATGGGATGTCTTACTGTAACTGACACACCGATTGTGGATCAGAATGCTGTGATGGAATATGTAAAAAATACATGTGACAAAAATAACTGGAAGATCGAATGCCTCTGTTTTGATCCGGCAAATGCCGCAAAGCTGATGATGGATCTGTCAGAGGAAGGGTATATCGTAGAAGAGGTATTCCAAAGCCACAAATCCCTGAATGAATCCACACAGGGGTTTCGGGAGCAGGTATATAGCGGAAATATAGTATATACATACAATCCGCTTCTGAATTTCGCAATGAGTAACGCAGTAATCCGGACGAACCAGGGACTGATAAAGATTGATAAAGATGCCACGACAAAGCGCATCGACCCGGTAGATGCTGTGCTGTGTGCATTTAAACTTGCAATGTATCACGAATTCACACCAAGTTTTCTTGATGCAATTGATAAATATCTGGAGAGTGATTGGTAAATGGGAATTGGAAAAAGGATCAGAAACGCAGTAAGTGAGCTTGTACGGCCTACAGCAGATCTGAATGATGAAAAACTCCTGGAATGGCTGGGAATAACTACAAGGGATAAAAAGCTGACAGGAGAAGTGACATATTATACGTGCTTGAAGATGCTGAGTGAAACAATCGGGAAGATGCCGCTTAAATATTTTCAGCAGACAGAGAAAGGAAGAATCAGAGCTGACCCAGACGACATTACCCGGCTGCTTACGATTCGTCCGAATAAGATCATGACTCCTACCACGTTGTGGACGGCGGTTGAGATGAATTGCCAGCACTATGGAAATGGGTATATCTGGATGCGTGGGGAGTTCGCACGGGACGGTACCTATGGCGGGACATATAAGATCTACGATATATGGCTGATGCAGAGCTGTTATGTGACGGTTCTGATGGATGATGTCGGATTATTTGGTGGAAAAGGAGATATCTACTACCAGTATTCAGATCCGATGACCGGGCAGCAGTACATTTTTAAAAGTGATGAAGTTATGCATTTCAAGACATGGTACAGCCTGGACGGGATTATGGGTCAGCCTGTTAGGAAAATACTTCAGGATACGGTGGGAGGAGCCCTTGAAAGCCAGCATTACATGAATAATCTCTATGAGAACGGACTGAGTGCGAGCATGGCTATGCAGTATATCGGAGATCTGGATGAAAAGAGACGAAAGCAGTTGGAGAAAAAATTTGCGAATGCTCTTAGTGGTCCGGAGAATGCCGGGAAGGTAATTCCGGTTCCGATTGGCTTGCAGCTTACTCCGTTGAATATGTCTATGGCGGATGCTCAGTTCTTTGAACTGAAGAAATATTCTGCTCTTCAGATTGCCGGCGCATTCGGAATCAAACCGAATCAGATTAACAATTATGAAAAGTCCAGCTATGCAAACAGTGAAACGCAGCAGCTGGCTTTTTTAGTTGATACAATGGCGTATCGCCTGAAAATGTATGAAGAAGAGATCAATGCGAAAGTGCTGACTCCGAAGAAACAGAGAAAAGGATATTTTTACAAGTTCAATGAAAAAGCTATTCTGAGAACGGACAGTAAGACTCAGATGCAGGTTTTAAAGGATGCGGTGGGCAATGGCCTCTATATGATAAATGAAGCAAGAGAATATCTCGATAAACCTGCGGTAGAAGGTGGAGATGTTCCTATGGTAAATGGAACTTTTATACCGCTTACGATGGTGGGACAACAGTACAAAAAAGAGGGAGGTGAGAATAATGCCGGAACTACAGTTCAAAGCACAGAACCGACAGCGGGGGAAGATGGAGATCCGAAACCAGACGGAGACGAAAGCTCAGCTTAATATCTACGGAGATATTGTATCTGATGAATGGGGAAAGTGGAGTGATGATGATACTTGCCCGACGGATATTTCAAACTTTCTCAAGGATCTGGACGGGGTATCGGAGATTGAAATGCATATTAACAGCGGCGGAGGATCTGTATTCGCCGGGATTGCGATCTACAATATGCTGAAGCGGTCAAAAGCAACCGTTACAACATATATCGATGGGATTGCAGCGAGTATCGCATCTGTGATTGCCTGCGCGGGAGACCGGATCATCATTCCGAAAAACGGGACGTTTATGATTCATAAGCCGACAACCGGTTATTTTCTGGAGTCACTTAATGCGGATGATCTGAGAAAAGATGCTGAAACGCTTGATCATTGCCAGAAATCTATTGTTCAGACATATATGGAGCGGGTGAAAGACGGTGTAACAGAAGAAGAGATTAACGATCTTGTAAATGCGGAGACATGGATGAATGGCTCTGAGGCGGCAGAATACTTTGATTTTGAAGTAGAAGAGGAAGTAAACGCCGCTGCTTGCACAAGCGATTTCTTCTGCTCTTACAAAAATACCCCGGAGAATATAAAAAATCAGGAAGATTCGGTTATACCTGTGGACAAGATCGCGGATATGGTCGTGGAGAGACTCGATAGTAAAAAATGGGCCGAAGAACAGAAGAGAATGGAAGACATGAAAAAAAAGATTCTGGAAGATCTGGATATGTATGGTATCTAGGTCTTTTTATTTTGAAAGGAGAACAAGGATGAATAAAGAACTGTTAGAACTGCTTGATTCGATTAACGATAAAAAAGCAGAGGTCAAAAAGCTGGTAGCAGAGAATAAGCTGGATGAAGCAAAGAAAGCCAAGGATGAGCTGAAAGAAATGCAGGCCAAATTCGATCTGCTTAAAGATCTTGATGATGGAAAAACAGAAGATGCAAAAAAGAAATACACTGACGGAAAATTGAAGGATGTGGAAAAAAAGGATTCGGTAAAGGCGTTTGCCGATGCTGCGCGCCAGGGATTTAAAGTTGAGAATTCTATGAATGAAGGGACTCCGGCTGACGGAGGCTATACGGTTCCGGAAGATATTCAGACAAGAATTAATGAACGCAGGTCCGCAAAAGCATCTTTGATTGATCTGGTCGATGTAGAGACTGTGACAACAAATAAAGGCTCAAGAACATTTAAAAAGAGAGCGCAGCAGACCGGATTCCAGAAAGTTGGAGAAGGCGCAAAGATTGGAGCAAAGGCTACTCCTCAGTTTGAACGTATGGATTATACGATCAGCAAATACGCCGGGTACTTCCCGGTTACAAATGAACTGCTGGAAGACTCAGATGCCGCCATTACATCAGTACTGACCGCATGGATTGGAGATGAATCCAGAGTGACGCGGAACAATATTATCAGGGCTGCAATCAATACAAAAGAAAAAACGGCGCTTGCAAACCTGGATGATATTAAGAAAGCTTTGAATGTGACTCTTGGAGCAGCATTTAAGTCTACTTCAAAAGTGGTGACGAATGATGACGGTCTTCAGTATCTTGATACATTAAAAGATAGCGATGGAAAATACCTGCTTCAGCCAAATCCGGCTGATCCGATGCAGTTAAGGCTTTGCGCCGGCGCAACCATCGTGCCGGTTGAAGTAATTCCGAATGATGATCTTCCATCTGACGTGGCAACTGCAAAAAAGAGGAAAATTCCGATGATTATCGGCGATCTGAAAGAAGGAATTAAATTCTTTGACAGAAAGCAGCTTACAATTACTGCTTCCAATCTGGCGGCAGCAGGAGAGCTGAATGCATTTGAGGAAGATCTGACACTGTTCAGAGCAATTGAAAGAGAAGACTGCCGGGTTAAGGATGATATGGCATTTGTGAATGGAGAATTGACCATTGATGATAATTCAGTGGTGGGGGAATCATAAGTCCTGACATAATTACAATGCCGGCCGCAGGTCAGGACTTCTACGGTAAGACGGCGGGAGAGATGATATCAGATGCATGGGCAGGGGCGAATGGCGACGTAACGGGCGTATTCCACTATGTAACCGGATATACAGGATTTAATGAGTCTGTTCCGGCAGAGCAGGAGGGATATTACTTCCCGTTCACTCTTGCAAAGTCCGGCACGACCATGACATTTAAGAAAAATGGAGAGATATCAAAAGATTCAATTCCGTGGGAAGCAAATAATGTGTTCCGGGTGACCCAGGGCGATACATTCGAAGTGCTGGTCGATGGGAATCACATTGTGACATTTAACTTCTCTGGAGCTGTATTTGAACCGAATACTACAGTAAAATCTGCCACAAAACAGCGGGCAAAAAGCAGCGCAACGGCATCATAACCGGAGGTGAGCAAATGTTACGTTTGATTAAGAAAAGACTTGGAATCGCGGAAAATGTTACCGTATATGATGACGACATTAAAAGTTATCTGGCGGACTGCGAACAGGATATGCTCGACTCTGGAGTGCCGAAAAGGACAATTGATTCGGAGGATGACAGGGTGGTGACAGCAGCCACCCTGTATGTAAAAGCCAATCTGGGAAATGACCGGTCGGACACAGAGAAATATATGAATCTATACAGACAGAAAGTGTTCAGGCTTACATTAGATCCGGAGGAGGATGAGACATGTGGAACGGAAGCATTGTCCTGATGAAGACAATACAGACGGGGCAGAATACAAATGGATTCCCGCAGAGCAAATATGAGTGTTCAGAAGAAATACCGGCAGATATATCCGATACTACACGAACGGAGGAGGTTGTTGGAGAACAACTCGGGTACAGCGCGGATATTACAGCGGAGATTGCTGCATGCAATTATGCAGGCGAATCAATGTTCAAAGATGTGGGTACCGGAATCGTGTATGATGTGAAACGGACATATAAACCGCCGAAATCCATGAATATTATTCTGACCGGAGAGGCGAGAGAGCATGGCAAAGTTTGATATTTACGGCATTGACGATCTTATGAAAGGTATCAGTCAGATTGATGTTGACCGGATCGCACCGAAAATGCTGGAAGAATCTGTTCCGATTCTTGAAAAAGCGGTAAAGGCGGAAGCGGCGAAACACAAAGATACCGGTGCTATGGAAGAATCCATTAAGGCTACGGGCGCGGATATAAATGCTAAAGGGCACTATATCTGCGTGCGCCCCACCGGGAGAGATGAAAAAGGCGTCCGAAACATGGAAAAGATGATTTATATGGAATACGGAACCTCAAAACAGAAGGAAACACCGGTATTATCTCCGGCTGTGAGAAAAGCAGAGGGGCCAGTTCTTGACAAAATGCAGGAGGTATTCAATAGAGAGGCTGAACATTTATGACAACTTTTGAAAGAATTATATGCGCGATAAAATCGTTCGGGTATCCATATACTCCTGGAGTGTACAAAGGGAAGGAAAAACACTGGTTTACATACAGTTATGCGGATGATTATGGTGATAATTACGCTGATGATGAGCCGCAAAGTATAATTAACCGGGTACGAGTTAATTTTTTTCTGCCAGCGGACGAAGATTATACGGAAATAAAGAACCGGATTCGGTATGCATTGTTCCGTCAGGGGTTCACATTCCCGGAAATTACCCTCTTAGATGATCCGGATCCCGCTTTGAGGCATATTGTGTTTGAATGCGAGATTGAGGAAGAAACGGAGGGGTAGGACATGGCGTATATGGGACTTGCGCATATTGTGATAGCGGCATATCGCGAATCTGATGGAAAAGCATCATATTCTGACGGGATTCGATTCGGGAAAGCAATCAAACTGGAGGTTGATCCGCAGTACGAGGATATGAGTGACTATGCCGACATCAATGACACAGACGAAGAGCAGGAAATATCCTATGCAGATGTATCGCTGAATACGGATGAAATACCGGAAGAAGCTGAATATATGATGTTCGGGCATGAGACAACGTCCGGAGAGGTAATATCCGGCGAGAAAGACAGATCGGGATATGTTGGAGTAGGCGCCAGGATCCGCGGTGTAAAAGGAGGACATAGAAAATATGTGGCAATATGGCTGCATAAAGCGAAGTTTACGGATGGGAGTCAGGCGCACGAAACAAAAGGAGAGTCAATTTCCTATCAGACTCCAACTGTAACGGGGAAAGCGATACCTGATATCGAAGGAAACTGGAGAACAAAGAAAACATTTGATACAGCAAAGGAAGCGGATTCCTGGATTAATGAGATCGCAGGAATAGAAAGTGAGGAATAACATGGCATATGTAGGATTAAGAAAACCGATTATTGCACAACTGAAAAATGATGGAAGTTATGACGATCCCTTCGCATTCGGAAAAGCGATCGGGCTGCAGGTGACACCGAACTATGCAGAAGGATCGTTGTATGCAGATGATGGACAGGCGGAATATGACAAGGAATTTTCCTATGCAGAAGTCACATTGAATACGAGCACAATTCCGATCAACGCACATGAAAAGATGTTCGGTCACAAAGTAACTGAGAAGAATGTCAAGTTTAATGGAGACGACCAGAACAACGATGTAGGCGTCGGCTGGATCTCGGTGGAAAAGGTAAACGGAATAAGGTCCTTTATCGGAAACTTCCTGAATAAAGTAAAATTCTCTGAGCCGTCCGAAGACTATGCAACAAGGGGAGAATCCATTGAATACAAAACACCGTCGATCACAGGACGCGCCAGCACGGTAGACGGCGGAGACTGGAAAGAGACCGAGACTTTTGCTACAGAAGCGGAAGCAAAGAACTGGGTATATGAAAAGTTTGGCAAAACAATGGGAACGTTAAGTGTGCAGAGCGCCGCCGGTACTGAAACAGGAAAGACAAAACTTACCGTAACACCGAATAAAGGAGAAAGCTCATCTTATATGTACAAAACAGGGGTGAATGCATCGCTTCCGGGATATAACGACGTATGCAATGTAAATTCCGGCTGGACCCCGTGGGATGGAACAGCGGAAATCACGGCAAAGACCGGAGACAAAATTGTAGTGGTTGAAATTCTGACGGAGGACAGTACAGCAATAAAGGCGGGAGAAGCTACAGTAGCAGCAAAAGAAGCAGAGTAAGGAGGATGAATCATGTTTGACAAACTGAATTACATAGAACTTTCCGGCGAATTATATCCGATCAAGTGCGATATGCTTGTCCTGGAACAGATCCAGGACAAGTACAATGACATTTCAGAATTTGAAAACGGTATTACCGGGTTTCATCCGAAGATCGGGGAAGACGGACTTCCCGAAAGAAATGAAGAAGGGCTTATTATTGGAATGTCGGGTGTGCCGGATATAAAAATGTTAAATGACGGCCTGATATGGATGATCCGGGAGGGAATGGACATTGAAAAAGAGGAAGGGAAAGAGAAACGGCCTGAACTGACAGACAAACAGATTATAAGAAAAGTGGATATTACTCCTAAAAGACTTGGAAAGATACTGCATGATGAATTTAACTGCTGCTTTGCAAGAAAAAACGGAGAGACCACGCAGAGTCCGACGACGGAGAATCCGAGCAAATAAACTTTGCGTGGATCGTATTTGTAGGAATGGAAATCGGATATCGGGAAAAGGAGATCGCACATATGTATTTTGGAAAATGGTGCGATCTTTTTGAAGAATGGCGAAAAATGCACAATATCCGCATGAAAAGAATGGTATTTGAAGAGAAAAAAACACAGTCTCTTATGGATTTGTAGCAGCCTCTGTGGTAAGATATAGCCAAAGGAGGGAACACGGATGAAAGCGGCCAGAGTTTGGATTGTATTAAAAGCAATTTTTTCATATTGCATGAAATATCGCCCATATATGACGGCATGGACAATTGTATGGCTGTTTGCGGGAATATGGACCAGTATCAGCAAACAATCCATAGCTGGAATAGTAATCGCCCTGATCTGTATTGCGATTCCGATCGCTTTAAAAAAGGGGTTATGGTTGCTGAACCATGCATTGACTCCATGGAATTCCCGTGATGCGAAAGCTTTTGGAAGAGCTCCGCGTGGGAGATTTACAGATTTCCTCGACGAATATCTGAATAACTATAAAGAATAAGAGCCGCCCGGAAGGGCGGTTTTTCTATGCGTATTTTGCGCCGGCGCAATGAAGCGGCGAAGGAAAGAAAACGACACGAAAAGGAGAGTCTGGCAGCAGGCTCTCTTTTTACTTTATAGGAAATTCCGATTTTTGGATAAGGGGGAAAAGAAGCCCTGCT